>JACCDJ010117754.1_pt1 | contig 27846 bp, 34 predicted proteins | sample 7444481 | NCBI WGS metagenome assembly JACCDJ01 (sample SAMN15323435, study PRJNA562643) | freshwater metagenome | isolation source: river surface water | place: USA:Blue River Watershed | collected 2017-08-15 | reverse complement strand
TCATCCATTAACTCACTCCATGTCATCATCTTTAAATATATATAAAAATTGACAAATAAATCTTAAATAGTTAATTATAAATGAAAAACTCATTGATAATCAAAAATACTTATTATTCAGGTGCGAATCTCCCACCACAGTTGAATACTCCTTCGGCTTTGAAGAATAATAAAAAAATAAAGGTATTTTAATTATCTTCTTTAATTTTTAATTTATTACAGGTATGTCTTGATTCCCAGAAATCAACCCCTAATCGATAGCATCCGTATGTATAAATGGCACTAATACCCAAAGTGATTCCTGTGGCAGTTATTTTTTTCATTTCTAATTTATAATTGAATATTTTTATTTATATAACTATCGTATTTACATAAGAATTTATAACCCTTGATTACAGTTACTTCGCTTACATTACAAACTTCGGCAAATTGTTTTTTCACATATCCAAGATTTTTCTTCTCTGAATAGTAATATAACATTGAAGCACAGCTTGAAGTTGGAGAGTTGTCACTCATAATCTCACTATCCTCGAGAAATTTCACCAACTTCTTACAAGTCTCAATATCCTCCATTTTCATATCTAAGATAGAACAATAGCGTGATATGAAATCCAATGGTGAGGAACTAACCACATTTATCTGTAATAAAGTCTGAAATCTTGAATTACCTTTATTTAAAATCACTGGGTCTATATCAAACATCTTGGCAATTTCTTTTGGACTTCTCGGAAGATTATTTATAGAACAAGCGTGATATATACAAGAGGCTATCAATCCCTCTTTATTATCGCCTCTACTTATCTTCTTTTCAGAAGCCCTTTTATATAAAACCTTAGCATCATCTACAATCTTTTGAGGTATACCATTACTTAAAGCAACACCTGTTAATTTATCAAATACATTCCATAAAGTCCTCTCATTATACGGCATAGCATTCCACATCTGATATTGTCTAATTCTTCGAATATCAAAATTACTTCCAAATTTATTACCACCTATCATAGAACCAAGTGATGATTTAGGAAGCAATGAATTTGTGGGTAGTCCACATCTGGATGGGTCATCACTTTTACTATCACCTCCATAATATCTCCATTCAGCCGTATTATCAATTACCTTACCGATAATAGAACTACATTTACCACAAATCTGCATACAATCCTCCACAACTATATCCTTAGAACCACACGAACAGATAATATCGGCATCCTCTGATTTAGAGTCTTTTAACCCATCCATTATATCCCAAATATCATCTTCGGTATTAAAAGTCATCACTTATGATTAAAATCAAATCCTTAAATCAAAATAATCATTTTTTTAATTCTTTATATATAAATATTATTTACTATTATTTATGTAAAAATGGATGAGTTATGTAATAAAATTAAAACAAACATCTCAAACTTAAATCAAAATGAATTGGAAGAGGTATTTAAAATCATTTATAAAAATAATAGCAGTTACACTAAGAATAATACTGGGGTAACATTGAATTTATCAACATTGGATTCCGATATAATTGAACAAATTTATAATTATATTAACTTCTGTATTAAATCTCATAATGAAATTAATAAGTATGAGGTTTTGTGTAATAACTTCAGTGATGTCATTAATCCTAAAGAAAAACCCGATGAAAGTGAAATCGATATAGCTAATAAAAATAAACAAAAGATTTCATCTTATATGAAATTCTATCTATTAAAAAAGAAATTTGCTAAGCAAACCGTTGCCATAAATAACAGAACTGATAAAATACTTACTCACGAGGAATACTTAATCAACACATAACAATAATTTCTTTTGTATTCTTATCTTTATTAAATAGATAGGATTTCTCTTTATAAACAACACTCGAATCTAATAGAAATGATACGAATAAGGCTATCGATTGATTCCAAGCATCTCTCGTTATAGCACTCACTATTTCAGCAGACTTCTTCACTCCAAATGCCTTTGAAAATTCGGGAATAGTGATTAATTCTATCAATTTCTGCTTAATCTCTTGTTTCATTTTATCACTACCTGCCGTATATTTAATTATCAATTCCAATGGTGTATCCTTCTTCGACTTCGTAGCAGCAATCTTTAATGATGGTTGTGGTTGAGATTGGGAAGGGGGTGTGATAATAATAGCAGGGAGTTGTGGCGGTGTTTCCTGAGGAAGTTGTATTTGATTATATTTATTAAACAATTCTTTATTTTCTTTAAAAATCCACATTGTTTCCTTTGATTCATACTCCTCAGGAATTTCACTTCTCACAAGTTCCATTACACTATTTGTATTAATATTAAAATAGATTTCATTTTTTTATATGGATTTATCAAATGGCAACCGAATAATTATCATTCTTAGGTTCTTGATTATTTATATAGATATAATCTTGGATTGAATTATAAATATCATATTGATTGATATCATCGATGCTTATAACTTCTTTATAATCAATTTTATAAATATGGAAGGTTTGTCCCTTTACATAACTATTCTTATAATCCACATAACTTAAGATGATTCTCGTCGGATTTGTTCCTATACTAAGATGAATGTCACAATTAGCCATCGAATTCAATCCTGAGATTGGTATCAACGTAAATTCATCACCAATAAATACTTGTTTTGGTTTATATTTACCTAAGACCGTCATATTTACCTTTCTATTCTTATATTCATCTCTCTTTTGTGATAACTCAAATTTATTCTTAAAGCTAAAACAATTTCCCATCTTTATGATTATTAATCAAGATTGTTTTTTATCATTTTTTATAGTAAGAAATGAATAGAAAAACTTGTCCTCCTGGTAAAATCTTAAATCCAAAGACAAACAGATGTGTTCTTATTACTGGTAAAATAGGACAACAGTTATTAAAGAAAAGTAATCCTAAAGATGCTAAGAAAGTCGCAAATAAAATTAAATCTATGATTGATAAGAATTATAAAAAAAGAATTCTAAAAATTAAAAACTTTACAGGTGATGATAATGATACATTTGATGATGATGTTGTGCAACAACTTGGAAAACCCGCTAAAATAATTAGCAGAAAGATGAGCAGTTTTGATAATACAGCAAGACTTTTAATTTCATATAAAGGTAATTATATCACAGTTGTTTATTATGGAATTACCAATGAAAAGGATGAAACCATATTTCGTGTTTCCATTTTCAAGGATAAAAATGAAGCCACCGACTATTTCAATTATGATGAATATGAGTAAAAAATGATTATTATGATAATAATGATTATAATCAAAAAAAATGGAGAGAATTGCAAAATTGATTGATATTATGATTGATATGGAACTCAAGAATCAAAAAAATGAGATTGTTACTATTACCGATATGGATATATCAAAAATTTTCTCAAATCTCAAGGAGAAAATACAACCTCTCGATGATAATCTTGAATTTAAAGTTGATTTAAAGACAATCTTCTTTAAATACAGGGATATGTATGTAAATATCTCATATAACCGGAAGAGTTTTAATTATGGAGCAGATATATATCGATATCAAATTTTAATTAAAGAGACTGATTAAGTGATGAATTTAAGTTCTTCTAACAACTCTTCAATATTTTTTATCAAGATTTCCTTGAATTCATTTTGATTTAAAGAAGTTTTATTAAGTAGTTTCTCAATTACTTCATCATTCAATTTTTGTTTTAATACTTCCTCGCAAATATCTTCATCTATTTTATAATAATTGAAAATGACTGTGAGGAATTTTATATCAAGGTCTTTGATTTTAACTTCATCCTTATCTCTAAAATTATCAATACAAACATCATTAGCGTTTTCTATTAGAATTTCCTTTAATAAATTCTTATTCATTAATCTATAATTATCAGCCCACTTATATTCAATTACATCTCCCAATAAATCAAATTGAAGATAATTACAATCCTCTTTAAGTTTAAGTAATTGATTAATAATCATTCTATTGTAATCTTTATTATCGCCAATATCAAATCTTTTCAAAAACTCCACGAGGGCTGATGGCATCCTCGATGTTTCATAGGAAGAAACTTGCTCTACGTCCATTATAAATGCTATAATATCATCATTACTAATCTTAAGGAAATCTAAAATAATTCTAAAATTAGTTTCTGTTAAACAATCCAAATAAATATCCTTGTATTCCTCATAATTCCTGTTTTCGAATAATTGATTGAAATATTCAATTCGTATTAAGTTATCATAAGTCTCTTTAAATATAGAACCATCATTGAGGGATATTGAAATTTCCATTGATAAATAAAAATTGATATTTATATTTAAATGAATAATTATCAAATGTCAAATATCTATCTGGTAAAATACGGAACTAAGAATTTCGAAAAGGAAACTCTCGTAAAGTTCATCACTTGTACCTATTCTGGTAAGTGCTATTTAATGGCTGATTTGAATGATGATTCAAAAAGGGAGTGGTTGATGTATTATGACCTTTATCCTGTTGATTGGAAGAGTAGGGATCACTCTTATCGTTATTATTATGATGAGAAATTTCAAAGAAAGGCCGATGAGCTATTATTGAATCATTTATCTTCGTAAATAGGTCATTTAACTTAAAATAGAAATTTGTATCCATTTTTACTATTAACTAAAAAAATGATTTTACTGTTTAAATAAACAATTACCCCTCTAAAAAGGAGTGGATACTTTGCTGTGATATTGAAGAAAAGTAAGTATAGTAGTGTAATATAAAAAGACAAACATTTTTGTCTTATTTTTCTTCTATTATTCAAAAAAACTGATATTTATAGTTAAATGAACAATTACCGAAATGTCAAATATCTATCTGGTAAAATACGGAACCAAGAATTTCGAAAAGGAGGCACTCGTGAAATTTATCGCTTGTAGCAATTCTGGTGACTGTTATTTGGTTGCTGATTTGAAGGATGATTCGAAAGGAGAGTGGGTGATGTATTATGACCTTTATCCCATTATTTGGAAGAATTGGAATTGTCGATATTATTATGATGAGAAGTTAGATAAAAAGGGTAAAGAGTTGTTATTAAAACTGTTAATTTCGTAAAGTAGTGATGGAACAAAAAGACAAACATTTTTGTCTTTATTTCTTTGATTAATCAAAAAAAATGATTTTGGTTTGTTAAATAAACATTCACCATAAAGATGGAAAAGAAGAATATCTTTCTTACAAAAGTTGACACGAAGGTCTTCAATAAGCACACTCTTGTCAGGTATATCACTTGTATCAATGATAATTATTTGGTTGCCGATTTGAATAACCAAAAGAGGGAATATGTATATTATTCTGAACTTTATCCCATCGATTGGTCACTTCAAAATTTTAGAGCCAAATACAAGTTTGATGAAAAATTACAGGCGATTGCAGAAGAATTGTTAAAGTAAGTGGGAGGGGTGGAAAAAAGACAAACCTTTTTGTCTTTTTTAATCATCAAATAAAGCCTCAATATAATCATATCCCTCAAATAGATATTTATTTACTCTTCGAGGATGCATTACCTCTTTAATTAAATCCTCATACATTGCTTCATTATTAATTTTCATTTGTTCATAGTCCAATTCAAATATTGCCGAGTTGGACGATAAATAATTCCAATTAATTTTATCCTGTTTTTTTTCCAATAATTCCAAAGCCATAGGATTCGAATTCATACATAGATAGTCATATTCAATTTTATCTGGGTTTTTCATTAGAAGTTTAATAGCATTATCATTGGAATTCTGAGATAAACATACCCAACTTATTTTCTCTGGATTCTTCTCAAGAAGTTTGATTGCTCTATCATTTGTATTTAAGGAAAGGATAGACCAATTGATTTTATCTTGATTGCTTTCAAGTAAGTCCAGAGCATTTTTATTTTTGGATAAAGCATTCCATTCAATTTTATCCCTGTTTTTCTCTAATAGCTTGATAGCACTCGGATTTTCCGATAAATTACCCCAATGAATCTTTTCAAGATTTTTTTCAATTATATCCAAAGCATTCGGATTTAAGGATAGATAATACCATAAAATCTTATCCGTATTTTTCTTGAGTATTTCAATTGCATTTGGATTATTAGATAGATAATGCCATTCTATTTTATTATGATACTTCTTTAATAACTCAACCCCATTTGGATTTAAATTTAAATAAGACCAATTAATTTTATTTAGTCTAACTATCATTTCAACAGCAAAAGGATTATGATTCAATGCTAAATAATCCCATTTTAACTTTCTCTTATCAATCCAATTTCTCAATTTCCAAACTGGTTTATTCAAACTCATTTTTAATATTAATGATTGTCAATAAACAAAAATCAATTTTTATCTATGAATGATTTTAACCATCGAATGATTTCAATGTCCTTTTTAATTTCATCGTTATATAACTTACACATATCTATATCTCTCTCTTTAATTGCTTTGGTTAATCCATTGTGCATCATTTGAATATAATCATATCTGTCATTTATAAATTTGGCATATAATAAAACCTCCTTTTTCATTTTTGATATTAATGATTGTCAATAAACAAAAATCAATTTTTAATCTCCGAATAACTCCTCAATATAATCATAATCAGGATTCTTAAAGACCCTCGAAGGTTTCATCACTTCCTTAATTAAATCCTCATATAACTCTTGATTATTACTTTTCATCTTATTATAATCCAATTCAAAGATGTCTGGGTTAGCAGAAAGTAAATTCCATCGAATCATATCTTGATTATCTTTAAATATATCAATAGCTCCCGTATTATAATGTAAAGCATTCCATTTAATCTTAGTAGGATTTGCCTTAAGGACGTCAACTGCCGCTTGATTTACTGATAATTGATACCAATCAATTTTAGATGGGTTTTGTTGAAGGTATTTAATAGCCATTGGATTTGTATTTGTTGAAAAATTAGTCCAAGAGATTTTATTTTGATTTCTCATTAAAAGTTCAAAGGCTATATTATTTGAATTACTCGACAACCAAGGATAATAAATCTTATCTGGATTATTTAAAAGAAGTTCTATAGCTCCCGAATTGGATGATAATTTATGCCAATGAATATTTTTTGTGTTCTTCTTAAGTAATTCTATAGCATTCGGTTGTATTGACAAAGCATACCATAAAATCTTATCAGGGTTATTTTCAAAGAAGATATAGCCATTAGGATTGAAATTTAAATGATACCAATTAATCTTATCAGGATTCATTTGAAGCATCTCAATAGCATTCGGATTTTCTGAAAGATGATTCCATTTAATCCTTTCTGGGTTTTTTTGTAAAAGGTCGATAGCATTCTTATTAAACGACAATTGTTCCCAACTTAACTTCCTTCTATCAATCCAGCTTTTCAATTTCCAAATAGGTTTGTTTAAACTCATTGTTTATGACAGTTATAAATAAAACAAAAATCATTTTTTATAAGTGAAAAAAACCCGAAGGTTAATCTCACTTTATATCAATCCCCTAACTACAAGTCAGACATATCATTAATGTCGAAATCGGGGTCATCGGAATCATCTGAAAAGTCAGTAGTATAGTAATCATCCGACACAACCGTAGAAGCATCCTCGTCGTCATTAAAGACATAAACCCCATATTCATCACTTGAGTAATTAACCCCAGTTATAATCGCAATCTCATACATATCTTGAACTATTTTCCAAGTAATGTGAAAATACAATCCGTGATTTGTCTTAAAGAGATAGTAATTTTCATTCCCACCAATCATTTCATGACTTTCAATATCAGAGACGGATTTCTGAACAAATTCTTGAACTGTTCCGGAAATTTGATGAACTGGTACTTTAAACTGTCCAAAACATAAATTATCATGTTCCTCAAAAAGATTACCTATTCCATTTATAAACCTGTCAAGATTCATATCACTGCATAGATAGTCGTTCTTCATAACAGTGAAATAGTTGCGTGTAATCTCTTCTGAAGTCATTTTAGCTTACGCGTAATTAATAATCATTAATAGTAAAATCATTTTTATTTGAATATACTTGTGTTTTATTACAAAAGTAACAAAAACCCGAAGGTTAATGTTACTTAATAACTCACCAATTACTCAAAGTCATCCAAATCACTGGAATCACCATCCATCACTACGGTATCAGTCATTTTTCAATTACCTACGACGGATGAATATCAAGGATTAAATCAGGTTTTATTTAAATGGTTGCTTTTTAATAAAAATCATCACCAAACAATTCTTCAATATAATCATAATCAGGATATCTAAAGACCCTCGAAGGTTTCATCACTTCTTTGATTAAATCCTCATATAACTCTTGATTGTTTAATTTCATTATTTCATAATCTAAAGTAAAGATTGATGGATTGGCTGATAAATAACTCCAATTAATCATATCCTGATTTTCTTTTAAAATCTCAATGGCTGCAGGATTTTCACTAAAAGCTCCCCAATAAATCTTGGTGGGATTTGCCATAAGTAATTCAAATGCTGCTGGATTTGATGATAAATAAACCCAATTAATCTTATCTGGATTTGCCTTTAACAGTTCAATAGCTGCTGGATTTGCCGATAATTGATCCCATTTAATCGAATAATAATTATCCTTAAGAAGCTCGATTGCACTTGGATTTTTTGATAAATAATAGAAATTTGCAAAATAAATATTACTTCTGAGTAATTCAATGGCCTCTGGATTGGTATTATTGGATAATGAATCCCAATCAATCTTATCTGGGTTTGCTTTCAGGAGTTCCATAGCTGCCGGGTTTTCTGATAAATAATACCAATCAATCTTATCTGGATTTGCTTTTAGGAGTTCTATGGCATTTGGGTTTGTTGATAAACGATGCCAATTTATTTTCCTTGGATTCATTTTTAATAATTCTATGGCATTTGAATTGGATGATAATTGATACCATACCACTTCCTTCGGCTTAGTCTTTAATAGTTCAATGGCGCTTGGATTGGATGAAAGAATTGTAAAATTTAACTTTTCAATATCAATCCAATCTCTCAGTTTAAAGATAGGTTTGTTTAAACTCATTGATTATTATGAATCATAAAAAAAACAAAATCATTTTTTTCATTAAATAACAAAAGATTGCTCTTCTGCCATTTTTTTTTACGTACCTTACTTGTTAATTGTCATAACAAGGGAGAAGTAATCAACATAACCACAACGCAAGCGTAGACCTTTCGCATCGTCGGCAAAATAAACTTCATACAGAACGTGGAATTTAAGCACATCAATCGCACTAAGCGAAGAGACGTAACATATAACTCCTGGGCTTCCCACAGACCTAAGTCATTGGAAACCTCCGTCTTGTACTTGCCCAACTGGGATAAGCACGCCAGCATAAAAGCTTCAATAAACTCAATAACTTCCACCAGATTGTAGTAAGACTTGCTCATTTCAGATTTTTGTGTCCTCAATTCGATAATCTTTTTGCTTCAGTTTCTCGAGAGTTTTTAGTATAAGAATAATCATTTTTATTTTAAATTGTTAGATTTTAATACAAATGGATATAATAGATATTTCAGATGAGTTAAAGATTTTCAATGAAATTATTGAGGATTTACCGTCAGAATTTATAAGACAAATCAAGATTAATTATGATGCCAGATATATATCAATTGTCTTATCAAGACTTTTGAATGAAAACAACAATCGTAATAAAATAATCCCATTTGTTAATTTGAAATATGATGATTATAAAATGGAGGATATTTATTATCTAATCTCTAAAATAGCATCTAATATCAATACTTATCATATCACCTTCTTTCCGAATTATAAAAAAGATGGTTTTAATATCTTTATCAACAAAATCCTGACAATTAGTCTATATAAAAATGACAATCATCTTACAATAGAATTCCTTTAAATCGGTTTGTATTCGGGTAATAAAAACAATCGATTTATTTTGAATAGTTCAACTGCTATGGTATTACAATAGGAAAATTTGGTATGTTTATCATCTTTGATATTTAATTGATTGAAGATTTTAACGTGTTCTGGTTTCTTTAATGAAGTACATACAATCCCTGTTTTCTTTCCATAAACTACTCCAGTGGTAAGTAGCTTAAAGACATTCATCTTATTTTTCTTTTCCTTATCAGTAAAGATGGGAACCACTAAGCCCCAAGGTTTAAGCTCCTTTGTAAAATCATCGGGTTTTTCTATAAATCTACGATTACTTATCAACTGTTGTTTCTGTTTTTGATTTAAGGACTTGTGATTAACACCATCGGGATTATAAAGATAAGGTTCAAATTCTTCACTAAAGATATTTACGAACCCCACATATTTCTCTGAAGATGCCAATGACGGTATTTCCTTTGGTTTTATTAGAATTCCTTCTTTTACAAAACAATCCTCAATATAACTATCAATGGCATTTAAAGTTCTATTAGTAAATATCTTTTGAATAAGTAGTTTAAATGTAAGTTCATCCATAGATAGATAAAGTGAAATAATTGAATTATGATAATTTCCTTTATCTATATTCGCAATTGTTTTATAAAAATCAGGATTCACTACAACAGTTTCTTCCTTATCTTCTGTTTTTTCTTTCGTTAAATTAATCTTCAATGGTGTGTCTTCTATGGTATCGATGATATGAATACCATCCTCGTGAGGTAAAAGAATGATATTATCTATAATTGTGTTTGGATAAATACTTAGCTTTATGGCATGCATAACTATTTTAATGTCTATGTCATTAAATGAGTTTTTAATCATTTCATAAGAAAGAAATCTATTATTATTATGAATTAATTCCAATATTAGCGTTCTTAATTTTGTTTGAATATTTAAAGCGAGATGTTTATAAGTCTCTTCACGAAATCCATTACTTTTTTCTTTAACATCTTCCATATTCACTTTACAAACTGGCTTATATTTATCATCATCCCCCAATTTATATTTCATTGTAACCCCTTGTGAAGTAGTAATATCAATATCACCTACCTCAAATAAGGATTGTGGAAAATAATTAATACTTTTAAATAAACTACAATCTATGGCATTATTTCGAATAACCTCATCCACTATAAAACTTTGATATAACTTTCGTGTAGCAATACGATAAGCGTGAATATCACTTGTCTCATTTATTAAACCATTGATACTACAATGCATAAAAACTGTTACATTTCTTTCTTGAATAGGCAATCTTTTATGACTACAATTACGAATACCTCTACCAATAATCTGGTCAATCTTATTAAAATGATACCAAGGGTCGGTAATATGCATCTCTCTTATATTATAAAAATTAAGACCTTCACCAGCAACAGGTGTTATCAAAATAACTTTCACTAAAGCCCCATTTATATTTGCCGGATTATTAATTTTTGCAATAAGACCGTCTATTGTAGTATTTCCCATTATTTCTGGGTCACTACTCGAAAGAATACAATATTTGGGACTTTTAATTCCTTCATAGCTGACCTTAGTAGTTATTTGAGGGTCTGCTAATAGATTTGCGGTACCTTCTCTGGTAAATCCCATATGTTCAAGCATTATAGCCATAGGAAGCACACCTGACCAAATGAATTTTGAATAAATAACAACAATTCCTTTTGATTTTTTGATAGTATTGGCGATATTTAAAAATTTACCTGAATATAATCCTAAATGATTCTCATCTGGTGACAAAGCATTCATATATTTAGAGGCATAACGAAGTATTAATTGTTCCTTGGTTCCCTCTCGTATAAAGAAATTATTGAAACCTTCCTTACCAGTGGTAGTGTCAAAAACGATATTCATAGGTTGCTGCGTATTAAAAACCTCAGCTTGTTTATCCTCATTTTTCTCTATTTTTGATTCTAAATATTTTATTTGATTTTTACCAAGTTTAGAAACAACGATTCCATCATCCATCTTAGTAATCCATTCCTTATCATTATCATCAATAGGTTGACCATTTTCCTTATTTGGAATTGCCTTTTCCAAAATAGGGATATTACTTAATTTAGGTGATAATTTAAAGGCAAAATTAAAGGGATTCTTACCTCGCAAATAGGAGATATAATTGGAAGACATTAAACCTATAAATTTCTTTGCTTCTTCTGTTAATTGATTGGTACCTGTAAAAATCTTTAAGTTTCCATTATAAAGTCTCTCTCTTTTATCATTAACCAATAATAAATAAAAGAGGTTATAAATATCTGTGGGCTCATTATACATAGGTGTCGCTGTTAATAAAACCAAACGATTATTAACCCCATTTTTACAAGCATCCAATAAGGCATTATAAACCCTCTTATTTTCATCATCCTCGCCACCACTTCTGATATTATGAGCCTCGTCTACAATAATAACCTTATCTTTTACAATTCTCCCCTTTTGTTTATAATTCGTATCTATGAAATTCGCAAAACCATCATAGGTAAAAAAGGCGTAACGTGACTTTATTAACTTTTTAATTCTTTTATCGACAACTTTCATATCAGTTTCTTTTGATAATTGAGCGAGTTTTACATAGGTATCTCCTGTACATTGATTTGAGATGGTGGAAAAATCAATCATACGCATAGTATCAAATATCTGATTTTTAAATCCACCTTCGACTGCGCCGGGAAGAATAACCCATATTTTTGGTTCTTCATAACTATTATGATTAATCAAAAGACTTTCAGCAATAGTTATGGCAGTACAAGTTTTACCAACACCAACCGAATAATAGAGCAATAAACTTCGATAAGGAGTTCTATAGGATAAGTAGTGAGCTATTAAATATTGAAATGAGCTTTTATCAAATCCAGAACACAAATCCTTTGCTTTATTTTCAAAATCAGCCAATGTTTTTATTTTTGGATACTCATTAATTTTATGAACCCGGATTTCCTTTAATGATAGTAGATTCTTATTAAAATCAATGTCATCTAATGAGGGATAATAGGTTTGATGTTCTGAAATTACTTCCTCTGGTTGAATAAATTGAATAACATCTGGTTTTTTAATTATTTTTCTTTCGGGTTTTTCTATTTTACGTCTTTCTCTTCTTTCTATTACTCGAGGCTTTTTTACAGGTGATGATTTTTTAATAACAATGGAAGTTTCAGGTGTTTTTATATGCGCACATTCCTCTTTTAGTTTATTATAAATCTCACCATTTTCCTTGATTGGATTATGTGTTTTTGTAAGAGGATTTCTTAATTTATTTTTCTTCCATTCAATACAATCTTTATCCGTAATTGTCTTTTTGGCTTTATATTTAGGGTTTTTAGTTTCCTTTTTTTTATCAATAACAGACCCTTCATTTACAGATGGTATGATTGCTTTTTTTGTTTTAGGGTCTATTATTTTTAATGTAATACAAGCCTTTTCTATATCCTTATAAAGTTTGGCCTTTTCATCAATAAGATTTCCAGTGATTGGATTATTCATTTTATTTGATTTTAACCATTTATGACATAACTCTGGAGTAATAGGAACCTTTTGACCTTTTATGGGAACTGATAAAACCTCTGGTTTTTCAGGTGTTTTAAAACCTTGACATTCCTTTACAAATCGCTTATATTCCTTGCTCTTTTCCTTTGCCTTGAATTCATAGCCGGTTAAAGGATTTTTCAATTTATTTTCTTTCCATTTAACACAATCATCCGAGGTTATCTTTTGTGGATTTTTTACCATAATTCTATTAGTTAAATTGAAAAGAAAAAAATAAAATTAAAGTTTTTCATATTCCAATATCTTTTTATTGGCAAATTTGAAAAGTTCTATCCGTTCTGTATTATAAACCTTGATATGAGAAATAACATCATTATAATTATACCATTTAATAGCTCTTATTTCTCTCACCTGTTCCATACAATCATTATCTATCTTTATATTTACATCCGTATTATCTAATTTTGCTACATAATAAAGATGTTTATACATAATCCCATTTGTTCCAAAAAAGATTTCTTCAAATGGAATGATATCCGTGATTAACTGTAATTCATCTTTCTTAATTCTGGTTTCTTCATAAAACTCTCTTACAGCACAATCAACATCAGTCTCTCTCATCTTCCTTCGACCTTTCGGAAAACCCCATTCCTGTTCATTATAAATACTCTTAATCGATGTAATATAATTCTTAAGAAAGTTATTTTCATTTAAGGTATAAAATTTAATCTTGGAATTAATAAATTCCTTATTATTCTTATTAATAGAATTATCATTTTGTAACCAAACATAATTCCAAATATCCTCGAATTTATGATTTAAAATCATATTTCTCTCCGATATTGTCATATTCATCAATAATTTCTTTATATAATCAATATTGGAGGTCTCATATTTACCTCGCACAAACTCCATAAATGATAAACTATCTTTCCGTTGTATCATAAGATATTTCACTTCATTCATTTCAATTTTATAGCAAATTATACCGAAACTTATAATGGGATGAGGACAATTTTTATAAATATGACCATTTAAACCACAGTTTCTGCAACATTGAATTCTAAAAGGGGGTTTATCTACATTTTTAGTTTTCATATTCCATTATTATAATTATTACTTTAATTTCTTAAATAATTAAAAATTGGCATATTTATCATCATAATCAGTAAATGGTGCCGCTCCTGGAACCTCATCGGGTGGCATCTCTATTTTAGGTTTAGCCTTATCACCTGGTTTAGGAGGGCTCATATAAGTTACACCCTCGAAGTTTTCTTGTGAATAATCAGAGAAATTAGCAACGGCTTGTTTTTCTTCCTCAGTACGAGCCTTGGCTCCAGGAGGAGGTAATCCAGGTGGAAGATTATTATTGGAGGTTTCAAAATTCTCAATCATAGATTTTGCTATTTCATTTGAGTTTTCCGAATTCATCTTATATTGATTATCAGCATTCTCAACTTTATTCATAGCATTGGTATAAGTGAATAATGAGGTAAATGATACAATAATTACAAATACACAATAGATAATTATAAATACTGACATTATCCAAGCATATAACCAACACCACCAACGGGAATTCTTATTTCCACCAGTAACCATACAAGTAATTTGGAAGAGAGTTAGGAATACTGAAGGGATAAGCATTAAAACAACGAGGAAGATGAATAAGAAACGATTGCCAAGAGTCAAATCAGTTCCAGTTAATAAAATAGTAATACAAATGGTTATTACAGCGGCTAATATAGCATAGGAGGCATAAAGAGATTGAGGAGTTCCGAAGAATATATCAAAAAATCCCATCTTAACTTTTCTTACTGTTCTATTTAGAAAATAAGATATTTAAAAATTGACTATTATTTAAACTTAACTTTCAATTATAAATTAATGGGCATTCCTTATTATTTCTTTCATTTGACTAAGAAATATAGAAATATTATTTTATCCAAATTACCTTCTGATATCTCCATTTATGCCATTGATTTTAATGGAATTATTCATCCAGAAGCTCATAAAGAACTCCTTAATCCTAATAAGGATGGTCTGTATTTAAATCTCTGGAATAAAATTCTCGAATATGATACCACTTATAAGCCTGAAAGAATGCTTATTTGTGTCGATGGAGTGGCTCCCTTAGCCAAGATTATTCAGCAAAGAAAAAGACGTTATTTGACTATCTATAAAAATAAAATTGATGGTATTGATAGTCACTGGGATACAAATGCTATTTCCACTGGCACTGAATTTATGAACAAGCTCGATGATTTCATTAGTAAGAAGATTGTTGATGAAAAAAAAACTTCATTTATCTTCGATGGTAGTAAGAATGCTGGTGAGGGAGAACATAAAATCTTTACTTATTTTAAAGATTTGCTTCCAGACAAAAATTTAATTATTAATGGTCTCGATGCAGATTTAATTATCCTTTCCTTATTATCCGGATTAGATAACATCTATCTTATGCGTGAAAATAATGACGAAGTTACTTATGTATCTATTTCCAATCTTAAAGAAGCTTTATTGAATGAATTACGTCCCAAATGGTTTATGAGCGATATTGATATCATTGAAAGTTATTGTGTGATGTGTTCTATTTTAGGCAATGATTTCATACCTCACATCCTAACTTTAAATATGAAAAATGGTGGTTTAAATTCCCTTATAGATATCACCACAGCTGCCATTAAAGAACATAAGACATTTGTAAGTGATGGAAAAATTAATAAGGATTGTTTAACTTCTATCTTCACTACCATAGCTCTAACCGAAGAAACCGATTTATTTAATGAAGTCTCTCGGTTTATTCATAAGAAACCAAGTGATTTAAGGACAAAATCAGGGGAATTTGGACTTAAAAATAAGGATGGATTGCTTCAAGAGATTTATTCGAATAACAAAAAATGGCGTTATAATTATTATAAATCCTTATTTGACATCAATATTAATTTTGACAGTTCTTTAGTTTCTGTATTAGTCTCTAATTATATTAAAGGAATCTATTGGACTTATAATTATTATAAAAAATTTGATTTGGATTATGAATGGTTCTATCCCTATAATTACCCACCTACCGCACGTGACGTAAGTAATTATTTGAAGGTAAATGAGGTTATTGGTATAACCAAAAATGGAAATTATTTACATCCCTATATGCAATTGCTACTTATCCTACCTATCCAAAGCAACCATCTATTAGAGTTTAACAAGAAACTTAAAGATTTAACAGTGGAAGATAAAGAAGGATTGACGTATCTTTATCCTAAAGAATTTAAAATTCAAACCTTCCTTAAAACCCAATTACACGAATGTAGTCCAATTCTACCAATGATTAATATCCGTAGAATTAGCGCAAAAATAAATAATATATGTAGATGAAATTAAATGGTCAAAAATCCTTCTATGGATATTATGTATCCTGTGACTTTACCACCCATTTTCAACTTACATATATATCATTATTTTAAATATAATTAATTTTTGTTATTTAGTTGAAGTTTAAAAATGAATTTTCTCTAATTTTCAACAGTTATTCATCTAAACTTATATCTATATTCATCGATTTTCTTTATATCATTTTTAGATAAAAGCTGATAATAAGATGCATCCAGTAGAATTGTAAGAAATAGATGTATAAAGCAATGAAATGTCCTATATAATAATATTTTTTATCCTTCATTGTAAAGATGGTTTTATATAAAATGAAAGTGGTATATAAAATTCTACATAAGAAAAAGACATTTGTAAATAGAAAATAACTAATGATACTTAAATATTTATAATCATACGCATTAAATACCCTCGCAAATAAAAGAAACGGAGATGTTATGTTAAATAAGAATAGAGTTAATAGAGTAATGTGATGATAATCCGTTTGTTTTACTAAATATAAAAATAATGAGGTTATAATATGATGTGTAATCATTGGATAATCATTATTATATATAGATATCATAGTTGTTGTTAAATAATCATATATATTATAAGTCAATAGTTGCTGAATCTTGTGATTCTGTTTTGAGTTATTTATAAAATCATTATAAATATCTTTATTATAAGTGGCTATCAATGTTGTATAATAAAGATATAATTTGAAGATATAATAATTAAAATCTAAAAAAGCCATAAATAAAAAACTGCTTTGTGTCATCTTTGCATAAATACTTAAAAATGTAAATAACGAACTAAATTTATACGCAACGGATAAAGACATACTTATTTCTTTTCAATTATTTTTTATATATCATAAAACAGTTCAATCACCTCAACTGTCTTATGTGTTGAATTATTTATATCTGTCCAATATTTAATTTGATTTGCCAAGACATTCAAACGTTCATTCCAAACCCTTTCATTTCTAATCGTACACAAACCACCAGTATCCAATCTCCAACAGGATTCAATCTTATCAGTGCCGTTATAATAGCTATCAGGATTGAATCTTATGAAAATGATGGGTCGATGTCCAACATCTTGTGATAATTCCATAATCCTCTTTTTTATGATCACCGGAATATAGCTTTTTTTGACCTTTATAATTAAATGCTGGTATTTTTTCACAATCATCAAATGCACATTTTTTATGTGCTACATCAACCATACCATCTAATTTATGAGATGTACAATATAACTTTTTCTTTTCATTCTTATAATTAAAGGAAGCATATTTACCACAACTATCAAATAAACACAAATATTTCATAGCTGATAAAAATAAATTATTCATTTTTTTAAAGATTACCAAGTATTCTTTTATGTAAATAGTCAATTACATTTTCCCATTTATAGTTTGTTAATATATGTTGTCTTGCTCTATATCCGTGTTTTTCCATTAATTCTGGTGTACTGAAATATTTCCATAATGCTTCTGTAAAATCGTGAGGGTCGCATAGTTCAGCTATTCCTCCTATCCCCTGTTTGCAATCTAAATAAATATTTATTTTAGGTTTTATGATTTGAGTTATATTTTCATTTGTAAATTCGCGAATTCCACCCACCTGAGCAGAAAGGTGCGGTTTTCCTAAGCCAAAACCCTCGAAACTACAAAGCCCCCAACCTTCCCCGTCACTGCCTGTCACACCAATGTCGCAAGCATTATTTAAAATATTAATATCTCTGTCTGTCATTCCTTGAGGCGTGGCAACAGAAATAATTGTATTTTTAACGTAATCAAGAGGAACATCACGAAATCGAACTTCATTTTCAATGAGTTCGGATAAATTCCAATAACCGTCCACCATAGTTCCAATAACTAATTTCACAGGTCTTGATGTATATTTATTTATTTTACAATCGTTTTTTGTTAATTTCTTAGTAACATTTACGTGATAATGACGTTCAACGAATTCAACCCACGTGATGATTGTAGAATCCCATCTTTTTCTCGGTTGATTTCTATTTAAATTTAAAACCATAAAATCCTCTTGATTATAGTTAAAATAGATACGTGCTATTCGCTGGTCAATGGGATAATAGAGCTTATGGTCAAAACCGTGAGGTAGGACATAAATAGGCATTGTTTTTTTGATGCCTAATTTATAAGCAATATCTCGCCAATAAGGGGTAAAGGCAATAATAGCATCATAAAAAGTGTTTAATAATTGAATATATTCATTCTTTTGATATCGATATACCTGATCCATATATGAAACTAATTTAAACCGATGTCTGTGACTTCCACATTCATTGATAATGGTTGCTGTAAGACTTGTAGTAATAATGGCATCATTGAAGATAATGATGATATCTTGAGGATGTTTTTTGATAAAATTGCCAATTTCTTTTTCACCAAATCCAGACCTCTTAGGTTCTTCATTTGCGTATGCGTCGTGAATGATAACATTCTTGGGGATGTCGCCACGAATAATGTCTTGACCCACTAAATTATTAAAATTTTGAAAACCGTAAACAGTCAATTCAATATCTTTATAAGTACCAAGATATTTAGCGATATAATACATCACACGACTATATCCATTCGATTGAATTGGATGAGTTCCACACCATAAAATCCTTTTCTTTCCATTAGGACTTGGAAACCACCAATCCGGATTTTCCGGTGCCTTTTCTTCCATATTATTAAGTTTATTATAGAAACTCCTTAAATTGATTTAAGGAACAAAAACCGGAGTTTAAGCCAGTCTTTGTTCCCACCTCCTCACCCTAACCACGCATCATATTATGCGCACTTCTGTCCAAGAACTCGTAATCTTCGATGACGAATTCTTTTCGGATAGTGGTAGTTTCGAAGGTGTAGATGTTTCTGAAAGTAGCGAATCGTTGTCCAGTGGCGTCGGCGATGCATTCCAGAATCTCGTCATTCAGACGAAAGTAGTGACCGAATAGGTTGTATTGACTCATATTGGGTGATAGTTATTTATATAGATAATCATCATTTTTTTCTTTATTGGTTATTTTTTAATACAAATTTATTTATATAAAAATTTCAAGGAAGTTATATATAATGGAACTATTCAAATTTCATTTTGATAAGCTTGAAGAGAGAAGTAATCATTATTCATACCCATATTTTCATAAATTTGTGGAAGAAATAACACCATTATCATCTATAATAATTGAAATAGGTATTAAAGAGGAAAATAAAAGTACATTGATATTCAACGCAATAGCGAATAAGTATAATGGAAATTTTATTACAAGTGATAATAATGAGGAGATTGTAAATACATTTATAAATAAGGTGGGTGTAAGAACACAGGTAATAAAAGAAACACCTATTATGTTCATATATAACCTTGTAAGTTATCTAAGAGCGAATGATAACTTTAAAAATACAAAGATACATTTACATTTAAATATGTATGATACCAATCTTACGGAAATTGAAAATGCGAACATCTATCTTAACGCATATTATATCGCAAAGTCGATATTCATTCCAGGTTCGCAAATACTGGTAAATACCAATAATAATGAAACTCTTATCAATATCTTAAAAAAAGAAATTCCTCAGGATTGGCAGATTCATATCAATGATGACGAGAGATATTTATTGTTCCAATTTAAATAAAAAATGATATAAAAGATATTCGAATTGATTAATCAATTCGATGAGTTTAGATTATTCAATTGTTGCTTCGATTCAGGATATATATGAAAAAATAGTTGATAAGGATTATGATAGTAGTATAAATGAAATTGAGGAACTTTGTAAGAAATTGAGTAATGAGGGTTTTTTGGAAGAATTAGTAACAATTATAGATAATGATATTTTATATAAATTAAAAAAACCCTGGTATGACGTAATAAGATATCCAGATATTATTTCTCGTGACATAATGTTATTTCTTATTAAAAATCCCATAACCTTTGCTATATTTAGAAATACGCAATTGGGGAAACTTCGAATTTCAGGTAAAGAAATTGCATCTTGGACTACTATTCCCAACAAGCGAGTTATTAGTTTTATGATTTCTGACAATGATAAAACTTTATCAGAACAATCAAAAAATGGGCTATTTAGTTGTTTTAATGTAATAAATCCCGATTCTGATAATCCCGAGGAAAGATATAATGTTAAGATATTTGAATTATCGAGTAATAATAAAATAAGTATTGATGAAGTAATTACTTATTGTGACGCATATTCAAGTTGTGAGGATTATGCATCACCTTTAATACTTGTTTTAAATAACAACACTCAAATTCAAAAATTATTGAAATTATTATTACATATCAAGCTATATCGTAAAGATACAAATTTGTATATTGGTGGTATTTGGGATGAAGCAGATAAAACTTATCCTTTATTTAGAGATAAAAAGTTTAATATTAAAATCAAGGGAAAAATAGTGGAAACATCCTTTATAGATTTATTAAACGACCCAGATGAATCTAAGTTATTTAGGGTTGGATTTGTTACAGCAACAGAAGGAGATTTATTAGATGATTATGATGAATGTGCTACAGCTGAGTTATATAAAATTGAGATAAGTCCAACTGATAAGGACAATTATATATCAATTATTCATCCTGATTGCGTATTACATAAAATAACTATTGATAATAAGAAAAGTAATAATGAAATCGCTGAAGATATATTAGATAGTAATTGGGATGAATTTAAGACCCCTATTAAATTAAAAAATGGTGAATTATATCACAGAAAAATTATAATTAATGGCGACGCCCAAAGAGAAAAAATGGAATCGTTTGCTAACAAAAATAAGAAAAGAGCACACGTAATAACTTTTAATATGAATGGTATTACTGTATATGTAAATGATAATATTTATAATTATAAAACAAAAGGTATATCATTTAATAAAAAACTGTTTGATATATATACGGAATTAAATTTAAACGATAAACCTACTATTATCACTGGAAGACGTAAAGTGGATAGAGGTATCGGTTTTCATTGGGCTCCAAGGAATGGTGATAATGGTCTTATTTGGACTGATATGATATTTGGAAAGAAAATTATACATATACCGTCAGCTGTTCAAAAAGGCGGAAGATTAGCAGGTATCATTCAACAATGTCCTCAATATTCGGGACAAATTCATTATTGGGGCGATGAATCAATGATGAATGATATTATAAACCACTATAAAAAAATTGAAACAGCTAATTCAATTAATTATAATTCCGATAGCACCATAAATGCTGGAGTTGCCATAAATAGAGCAGTTCAAATGCTCCCACAGCGACTTCATAACACAGATGAGTCAAAATATAGAGTAATAAAAGGCGAAGATATTAATCATACATTAAAACTAACAAAAGAAATAATTGAAACTATATTCGGATATAAATACAGAGAACCAACCAAAGATAGTTCAAATGACAAATATAAGACATCCCTTAACGCAAAGGGTAATATTTATACATTAATTGATGTTATCAAAAGCATTGATGGGGCTTATGGTTATAATAAAAATAAATTAGGAGAAAATATTAAAAACTATCGCAGGTTTATGCCTTGTTATGAAAATATAATGGATAGTGATTCTTTATGTTGTGTTATTCCTTTAATAGACCCGAGTTATACTATCGATATGAAAAATAAGATTGACACTGAATATCATAAATACATTAAACTTGTTCCGCAAGAAAATTAATAATATACCAATAAAGACAAATTAGATAGGTAAAATAAATGATATTAAATTTCAGTAGTTTATCATCAAAATCTCGCAAATCATCATCAATATTATCAAATTTAACCTTGATTATTTTTGATTTATTTTTATTTATAGCATTCATAACAACTAAGGGTTCTTTATGAATACTAACAAAAGGTCTTGATTTTAATAATTGAATAGAGGGAACGGATGTAAAAGAGGTAAAGGTTGATGGTATTACCATTAAGGATAATAATATATATCTAATCATTCTTATTTATTGAAATTAAAAATTCTTTAAATATTTACCAATAACCATTACCATCTGTTTTCCAATTTGGATAAATCTCATTTAAATCGTCATCTGTAATTAATCTATCTTTTCTAATTTCATATAACTTCTTGAGATTATCATTTACGGGTTGATTTAATTGTGGAAAATACTCTGCTTTATATCTTTCTGTTAAATTATCTCTTGGATTTGATACATAATAGATGGCAATTGATTTTCGAAAGATATCATCTGGACATTTAATTGGTTTCGGTAATCCGTGATATGATATATCACTTGTTTTAAATATAATAGCGGTATTAAACGAAGGCATTTCTTCTGTTATTTTATTCATATTTGTATCATAAAATTCAATTTTACCTCCATATTCATCTTTCCAATCCTTATTCATATATACGATTAGATTAATACGTCTTTCTTTTTTTGTTATTGGATGAATATTATAATCTAAATGCATATCCAATTTGCCATTATTTGGATATATATGAATACCAGCACCGTGTAAATGAGGGTCGTTTTCAAGGTCATTGATTGCCGTAATATGTTTCATATTTGAAATAAATGAATCTTCTGTTAGTGAATCAAATAACTCTTTTATTTTAGGATGATTTTCAAAATTATTTAACGAATATTTATGTTCAATTGGATTACAATAACGATGCCAATTATTATCATCAAATGATGATGGAAAATTATCATATATATAATTAGCATAATTATCATCAAAGAAATTATCAATAATTACATATTCAAAAGGTTTTGCGTTTTTATAGATATCTTTATAATAATCTAAATTTGTTGTCCATTTTCCTAACATTATTTATTATCAATAAGCAATTAAATCTTAAGTAAAAATTTATTTAAGATTTAAACACCCATAGATAATTATGCAAATTAAAAATCTATTTATCCTACTCTTAGCAGTTGCTACTGAAGCATTTGATTTAGGATTATGGAAAGGCTCCACACATTATTTCGTAAGAAGTAATAATAAAATTGATTTATTGAAACCAATTATTTCAACTTATAATTATACCTATAATTTTAATAAATCACTTTTTCATAATCATTTTTATCATAATACGAATTTTCTGAATGGTCGTTTCTTGAAGTTAAAACTTCAAAGTTATGATAAATTGGGAGGATTTTTGGTAAAAATCGATAAAAGCACAGATAACTCCTATTATTTTACTAATCAAATTAATTTCTTTCACAATACAGCACGTTCCATAATTACGATTAATTATACTTATAATAATGAACAAAGGTTAGAATTAAATTCAATTGCTGTTTCTGGATTACGATGTGGATTGAGTAGAGTTGGAAAGATTAGGAATAAGGTGACTAACTTAACCGACCTTAAAAATAGACTAAAAACCTGGCGTTATTGTAAATCAACTAAGATTAATCCTCGCTACCCTTATAATGATGAGGTTACTGAATTTAATTGTTATGATTATGAATATTTACTCATAAATGAAAAAAGAATTTCACACGTTTTCACAGATAATCTAATTATTTCAGTTCCAGAGATTATCGATGAAAACCGTCCCTTTTCTTTATTATTTGGATGTTTGGTGACACAATGTTCATATAAACAAGTGAATCTTAATTATAACTTCAATGGTCATTTAACCTCGATAGAATTTAATGAATACGAACCTTATAATTTTACTGCTAAATTGGATAATTATTTAAATATCCTAAAAACTAAGTTAAATACTTTAGAAAATAGAACCATTTCATCTCGCAAAATGGTAATGTAGTTTCATCATTATCACCCCTTATTAATTTTATAAGGGATGGGTTTTTTAAATAAAGACTGGTATATAAGGTTTGGTCTTCACCAATGAAATAATCATTTTTCATATAATCAATGAGAATTGTATTATAAAATTCATCTATCATTTTTCTAAGGTTTTCTTCTTTTCCAATTATAAAACCTCCTCCAATTTTATTATCAATATATCTAAATTTTTGGTCATATGGGTCTTTAAAGTCTTCATCGGTAAATTGATAATCTATATTTAACATATAAACCTTATCTTCCGTTAATTTTGACACATTAGGAAAACCATTTTTCAAATATTTATCAATATAGACCTTATTTCTTACATAACCTATGTCACACCAAGCAAAATGAGTGGTTTTGAATGGATTCAAATTCATTGCTCTTTCCACAAACTTTAATTTTTCATTCCATATCATATATAAATATGGATTTCTGAGTTCCTTATATCGCATATTCATATGGTCTCGTTGACAGTCTTTATTAAAATAATCTAGGTACTTATAATTATAAAAATCTTCAAATGACATTACAATTATAAATGTTTTTGATTTATAGTTTTCTCTTAGTTTCTTGATGATATCATAGGTATCTATTCCTGTAAAAACTATTAAATTCTTGTCTAAAAACAATAAAAAATTACTCATCCAATCAATATAATCGGTATTATATTTATTTTTATTGATTCGAAAATAAGCGGTAACTATTGTAATATCCATATATAAATCTTTATTAATTTTATATTTTTATATATTAATATGGAACCTTTAGATTGTGATTATAAGATTATATCAATCGACAGTCTTGCTTGTACTTCTAACGCAACCTTATGTGACTATTATATTGATTTAGATGAGCCATTAAGAAATGTGGTTCGTATTAATATTATAACTATGTTATTAAATATTAATAATAACTCAACTATTATTACTGGTGGTAGTTCCTCAGGTAATCTTGAGTCTATTTATGTTGATTTGAATAATTATAATAGATTAATAGCAAAGGGTGGTATAGACGCCAGTGGTAAGAGAAGCAATATTTATTATTTTGATTCCCTTGTCATTGAAAAAGCAGATACTACAGCAGGTGGTAATATGACAATTAAAAATGATTATAATACCACTGATTCAAAATATTATCTCAATCCCATTGAACCACAATTGAAACGTTTTACTGTTCGATTGTTTAATAAAAATAATGTAATTATTGATGCTTCTGCTATTAATAGATTTATTATGAAAATCGGGGTTTATTATAATAATAAGAAATCTACCAGACTTTAACTATAATATCTGTTTCTTTTCATTGTTTTTAAATTAATTCTTTTAATATTTTCATTATTATCGCTCTCACTTGAAGATGATGAAGTTGTGGTTGTATCATCTTCGTCATCATCGTCAGTTAATTCAACCTTTTTATTTTTTTTTGATAACCCTTTAAAACTGTTAGGGTCTATAAAATCATCATCCTCATCGTCATCTTCCTCATTTATTTCAATTTTAGCTTCTTCTCTTGGTGTTTCTATGGATAGTTCCTTAGGTAGTTCAATTGGTGTTTCTATGGGTAGTTCCTTGGGTAGTTCCTTGGGTAGTTCAATTGGTGTTTCTATGGGTAGTTCCTTAGGTAGTTCAATTGGTGTTTCTATGGGTAGTTCCTTAGGTAGTTCCTTAGGTAGTTCCTTAGGTAGTTCCTTAGGTAGTTCAATTGGTTTTTCTTCGTCTTCTTCTTCGTCTTCTTCATCATCTTCTTCATCATCTTCGTCTTCTTCTTCGTCTTCTTCTTCGTCTTCTTCTTCGTTTTCTTCTTCGTCTTCTTCTTCGTCTTCTTCATTTTCGTCTTCTTCTTCAACATCAGATTCTTCTTTATTTTTATCTTCATATAAGCTCAATATCTTTTCAAATGGAATAATATCTCGAATTGTATTTTTAATTATTTTTCTGATATTCCTCTCAATTAGATTTAGATGATATTGTTTTTCAGATGGTTTTAAATTTTTAGTGGAGAATAAATAGACATTTTTCCAACAAAAAATACTAATATTAATCAAACATTTATGTATAAAATCGTATGGTTTTATAATATCAATATCTTTTTTTGGAATTTTAAATTTATCATTTATTTTAAGTTTAATATCAATAATTACGATTTTTTCAAGTAACTTATCCAAATATTTACATTTCGTTTTCTTAACGAGCTCATTATATTCATCTTTAATTTTATTATTATTCCAACTTTTAATATTTACCAATTCCTTTTGAAAATTGCCAATATTCATATCGACCTCATTATAAATCTTATAAATTCGCTTAGAAATTGGAGTTGAAAATGTGTCTAAAAGATGTTCAATATATTCCTTTTTGGTGTCTAATAAAACCTGCATTTATAATTATTTATATATATGTAAATTTTATATGTGTTATTATTTATAAAATGGAAGGTCAAGACTATTGCTCGAGTTTAGAAACTATTCCTCAGTTTTCAGGCACGTGCTGGTTTAATTCTATATTACACGTAATGTTATATTCTCAGGGGTTAAGAAAAGCAATATGGAAATCGTTAAAACCAATATATGAGAAAAATAAAACAGATAAATTTTATAAGTTTTTGATATTTATGTTGAATAATTATAATGATATTGAAAAATTGGAAAAAATCTATAGTTCTTTTAAAAACTTGAAGTTGAAACCAGAATACCTTTTAGGTATTTTTTTAAAGAAACATAATATGGAGTTGTATAAAATATTTATGGAAACCGATAAACTTGATAAAGGGCATTATCAGACCTTTATTATGAATATTTTATATGCTTATGATATAAAATATTTCCATTTTCATTATTCAAAAACTGAAAATGAAACGTATATGTCTATAAATGAAAGTTTTTATAATTCAGTAAATAGGGACACAAATAGTTATTTAAATGCAAATAAAGATGATACTGATATTTTGATAATAACATCTGAAGATGGATTATTTGAAAAAACAAAAGCAGTAAAAATAGATAATCAGAAAATTTTTAGGGATGTTGTATCTTATAATAAAACTATTGATGTTAATGGTACCATTTATAAATTAGATAGTTGTTTATTAACCAATCATAATATACGTCATGCAGTCGCTTTAATTAAATGTAATGACAATAATTATTTTATTGATAGTTCTGCAGCTAATTACAGAGATAATTATAAGTTATTAAGTAATAAAAAAAAACAACGTTTTACAACAAATATGTGCAAACCTGTAAAGTTTGATTGGACAGACCTAAAACATCTCGGCGACGATTTTACATTTACAGTAAATGATTCAAATGAATGTGCTATATCTTATGAT
>JACCDJ011024089.1_pt1 | contig 27857 bp, 26 predicted proteins | sample 7444481 | NCBI WGS metagenome assembly JACCDJ01 (sample SAMN15323435, study PRJNA562643) | freshwater metagenome | isolation source: river surface water | place: USA:Blue River Watershed | collected 2017-08-15 | reverse complement strand
GAAATAATTAAAACCCTAATACAATGCCAAAATCAAAAACCAAATCCGGCGCTAAGAAGCGTTTCCAGGTGACCGGTAGCGGAAAGATTAAGCGTAAGCAGGCGTTTAAACGTCACATCTTGACCAAGAAAGATACCAAGCGTAAGCGTGGTTTGGGCAATGATGCGCTCGTTCACCCTTCAGACGTAAAATCAATCAAGGCCCAATTGCTCGCCTAATTCAAGCTTATTGAATACAAGAGTAAGGTAACGTTTAACCCGATTGTTGGTCACAAGCGCGAAAGCCACCAACCTTCAAAAAACAAAAAATTATGCCACGCAGTAAAAATGCAGTAGCTTCAAGAGAAAGAAGAAAAAAAGTTCTCAAAATGGCCAAAGGCTATTTCGGATCCAGAAAGAATGTTTGGACCGTAGCCAAGAACGCCGTTGAAAAAGCATTAACCTATGCTTACATTGGACGTAAATTACGCAAACGTAACTTCCGTGCTTTGTGGATTACCCGTATCAACGCAGGAGCCAGAATCCATGGTTTGTCATACTCACAATTTATGGGTAAAGTACACGCCAAAGGAATTGAATTGAATCGCAAAGCTTTGGCTGATTTAGCAATGAATCACCCAGATGCTTTCAAAGCTGTGGTAGACGCAGTAAAATAAGTATTCGTTTTTTTGAAAAACCAATAAAGGGAGCCATCTTCGTGGCTCCCTTTTTTATGACATGAAAAATAAACTTTCAACCTTCGTCCTTCTTTGCATGAGCCTATTGCTCAGCGCCCAAAAACAAGATGTCGATTTTATTTCCAAAGGTTCGGTTTGGTTCAACACCCCCTACCCCATTACCTTGGAAAACATCCATGATAAAATTGTGGTTGTCTGCTTATGGGATGAGCAAAATCCTTTCAGCACAGAAGGTTTGCACCGCATCAATAGAACATTTGAATCAAAGTACAACGTTCAACTCATTAGCGGGATTTTGGGCAACGCCCAACAACCCAGATCACGAAGAGAAATTTACTCCATTATTCAACGTGAAAACATCACCCATCCGCTCGTTATCTGTCCCGATTTCAAAGGGTTTAAAGATGCTGACTCCACGGGGCAGTTTCAAGTCAGAATATATGCCCGACCTGGCGGGAAATGCCTTCATCAATTCATTGGAAACGATGCCGCATCTTCCGCTATTGAAAAAATCAATGAGATGCTCAATGAGAAAGATTTGGTTTCCAAATTGAGATCTTGGCAATTGAAGGATAGCGTAGAAACACATTGCTGGGCAGATGCCAATATTGAATTTCCTTCTGACATCTCATTGCACAAGAATAAAAATTTCTTCATCACAGAAACCAATCATCACCGCATTCACTATGTCAACGCTGATGGCACGATTGTTCAAATCATTGGAGCTCCCCTACCAGGTTTCGCAGATGGTCAACTACTCAACGCTCAATTCAATTATCCGCGCGGAACTGCTTATGATGATGAGCAGCAATTATTGTATGTCGCGGATACTTATAATCACCGCATAAGGGCTGTTGATTTACAAGCCAAATTGGTGTTTACCATAGCAGGAAATGGACAGTCGTTTTCACAAGAAGTACAGTCGACAAATGGTGGTTATGAAGCCATGGGCTACCCCATAGATGTTGTAATGGAAAACAACAATCTTTATGTACTTTCCTCACAATACAACCAGATATTCAATCTCAATCCCATCAGTGGCGTGGCGGTAGAGGTAGCTCGTTTACCCCTATTTAACAATCGAAAAGAACGCATTTATCCCAAGCATTTAGAAATAAAAGGATTGCTCGGATACGCCACTTTCAGCGATGGGTCAATTTTTCAAATTACATTCAACGAGACCCGAAAATCAATGGATGCCGTTACCCAAAAAGAATGGACCTATTATTATGGAAAAGGAAAATGGTTCTATGAACCACAAACCAATGAAGTTAAGATTTCTAGCGTAGCCATGGCTGGAAAATCACTCATCGCTGTTTCAGAATGGAGCAATGCGATATACACCTTCAAAAAAGGCAAAATGAAGTTGCTATCTGGGTCCAATGAAGGATGGCGCGATGGGAATGCCAAGGACGCTTGGTTTCACTCACCAGTAGATGTTGTACTTATTGACAACACCGCCTATGTAGTTGACCAAGACAATGAACTTTTGCGCGTTGTATCTACCAAAAAAGGAAACGCCAAAACTTTACCTTTTCTCGCTTCGGATGCTCTTGCTTTTGGGGGAAATGTCATTCCACAAGGTGAGAATATTGTTTTTGAAGATGTCGTGGTTGGTGAGGGACCAGTTGAAGTGTTTTTTGAGATCGAGTTAGGAGAGTATGAGTTTGTTGAAGAAGGAGTAAACGTGGTCATGTTGATTGATGATGCCATGGGAACATTGGAAAGTGAAATGGTTACAGGCCCCATCATCAAAGCCATGGTGGATCCAAAAGATTTGGTATACGGAAACCTACAAATAGAAATGACCTACAGCGTTCGTCATCCATTGCGCCCCGAAGTTACCCTTAGAAAGCAATGCATGGTAACAGCTATGCTTACCGTAATACCCGGTGAACCTACCACGGCAACAGTGACTTGGAAGCCGCATCTATTGCCTTTCTAAGGATGAAAAAAGTATTGATTATCACCTACTATTGGCCTCCCTCTGGTGGAGCTGGTGTTCAAAGGTGGCTCAAATTTGTTAAGTATTTCAGAAGCTTTGGAATTGAACCCATTGTATACACGCCTTCCAATCCTGAAATACCTGTTACGGATGAAAGTTTAATCAAAGACATACCAGATGATATCACCATTTTACAGCAACCCATCTGGGAGCCTTACTCTTGGTATAAACGTTGGGTTGGCGTAAAACCATCAGAGAAAATCAATACGGGCTTTTTGAGTGAAAGTGAAAAACCAAAAAAATCAGAAAGCGTCGGAGTTTGGATACGCGGTAATTTCTTCATTCCTGATGCCCGTTGTTTTTGGATACAACCATCAACAAAATTTTTATCGAACTACATCAAGGAAAATCCCGTTGATGCGATCATATCAACAGGCCCGCCACACAGCATGCACCTGATTGCAAAAGGGGTGAAAGAAAAATGTAATATCCCATGGCTGGCTGACTTTAGAGACCCTTGGACCAACATAGACTTTTATGACCAACTTATGCTCACCAAATGGGCAGATAGAAAACACCACCGATTGGAAATTGAAGTGCTCCAATCCGCTGATATGGTGACCACTGTGACATCCTTTGATCAAAAAGACTTTTTGGAAAAAGGAGCAAAGGCATGTGAATGGATACCCAATGGTTATGACGATGAATTTCCGCTGGGAATTTCCCCTTTACCACTATTTGAATTGGTCCATGTGGGAAGTATCCCAAAATCCAGGAACCATGACAATTTATGGGAGGCCATTCATCTTGCTACCTTGGAAAATGTGCATCTCAAAAAAGATTTATCCATCCGATTGGTAGGAAAAGTAGACCACTCCGTTAAAAAATCGATTCACCAATTTGAACTTACAGACTACTGTAAATTTCAACATTACCTTCCCCATGAAGAGGCCATTGAAACCCAACAAAAAAGTCAAATTCTGCTTTTGTTGGTCAATAACAGTGGCAATGCCAAGAGCATACTCACCGGCAAATTCTTTGAATATTTAGCAGCGAAAAGACCGATACTGGCCATTGGCCCTGTGGATGGTGAAATGAATGCTATATTGCAAAGCACAAAAGCGGGACATTGCTTTGACTTTGGTGACGTTGAGGGAATTAAAAATCAACTCTTGGATTGGCACAAAGAGTTTTTAAACCAAGGACAAATCAACATTGAAAACAACGACACCAGTGTATTCAGTAGAAAAAGTTTAACCGGAAAAATGAGCCAATTGATCCTTAAAATTTGTAACCAATGAATACCCGAAACATTGAAAACATCGACATTCAGGACTTGAGCAATTCCTTTACAGACCTTTATGAAAAAAGCATCAAAGATGCCATTCTTGAAACAGGACAAATCATTGAAATTGCTGAAGGTGAAATGTTGATTGATATAGGACAATACATCAAAATGATGCCATTGATACTTAGCGGTTCTTTGAAGATTCTCCGCGAGGACAATGACGGAAAAGAGCTACTCATTTATCATGTAAGACCTGGTGAAACCTGTGCGATGTCCATCACCTGTTGCATGGGAGATGCAAAAAGCTCTGTCCGCGCAGTAGCGGAAGAGGATACCACCATGATTGCACTGCCCACCAGGATCATGGACGAATGGAGTAATCAGTATCCAAGCTGGAAACACTTTATCATGAGGACCTATCAACGCAGGTTTGAGGAACTACTCCAAACAATTGACAGCATTGCCTTTCAGAAATTGGATGACCGCTTAGAGCGATGGTTAAAAGAAAAAACGTCCAAGTCGGAAGACGGCGTGATTCATAGCACGCATCATGAAATTGCGAGCGAATTGCATTCCTCTCGGGAGGTCATTTCTCGGTTACTCAAAAAAATGGAACACCAAGGATTGCTTGAATTGGGAAGAAATAAAATCAAGATGCGTTAAAAAAACGAATGCTTATCTTTGCTCAAACGAAAAGAAATGAAATTACTTGACGGAAAGGTGGCCATCATAACTGGGGCCTCAAGAGGTATCGGCAAAGGCATTGCCACATTATTTGCTCAGCAAGGTGCACATGTTGCATTTACCTATGCTTCTTCAGATGAAAAAGCACGTGCTTTGGAACAAGAGTTAGGAGCTTATGGAACCAAAATCAAAGGATTCAAAAGTGATGCAGCTGATTTTGACGCTGCTCAATCTTTGGTTGACGCCGTAGTAGCTGAATTTGGCACCGTCGATGTATTGGTCAACAATGCGGGCATCACCCGAGACACGTTATTAATGAGAATGAGTGAAGAACAATGGGATGAGGTCATTCGTGTTAATTTGAAATCTGTTTTTAATTTAAGCAAAGCAGTAATCAAACCAATGATGAAAGCAAAAAGCGGATCCATCATCAACATGAGTTCTGTTGTTGGCGTTAAAGGCAATGCTGGTCAAGCCAATTATGCCGCTTCTAAAGCGGGTATCATTGGTTTCACAAAAAGCATGGCAGCTGAGATGGGATCTAGAAATATTCGCTGTAATGCCATCGCGCCTGGTTTCATTGAAACCGAAATGACCGGTGCATTGGCTGAAGATGTCGTGCAAAAATGGAGAGATACCATTCCGTTGAAAAGAGGAGGCAGCACAGAGGATGTTGCTAATGCAACCCTATTCCTAGCCTGTGAAATGAGCGCCTATGTAACGGGACAGACGTTGCATGTTTGCGGTGGGATGTTGATGTAATCGCTGACCATTGTCCATTTATACCACATATTCGCCCTTGTGGCTGAGCTTATGTTTCCTCCTGGGAATCTTGTTTGCCTTTGCATCCTATTGGAGAGAAAAACAAAGAAAGCGTTTTCGACTGAATACCATTTACTTACTTTCCTTAATTCGATTTATTGGTGTCACCTTTTTGAGCTTTTTACTCATCCGACCCATTACGGAAACGCATCAACAAAATGTGGAAAAACCCATTACCGTTGTTCTCCATGACAACAGCATTTCTGTTCAACAGCATCTACAAGCTAATCCGAATTGGAAAGATGAACTAAAAGAAAAAATATCGGGAATCGATGATCAATCCGAAATAGCTTTTTATGCCTTTGACGGTGATTTAACCAATGGTTGGGACTCGCTTAATGCAAAAGGTGCAAGTACCAACATGTCTGCAGCTTTGGAGAAAATTGGGATACGCTATGCGGGAAGAAATTTGGCCGCCGTAGTAATGATCAGTGACGGTCTGTTCAATGAAGGAAATTACCCCATCTACGCCGCGCAAAATCTTCAGGTTCCCATTCACACCATTGGAATAGGTGATACAACCATTTACAAGGATGTTTTCATCAGTGACGTTCAATGCAATAAAACCACTTTTTTGGGAAATGAATTCCCTATATTGGTCAACATAGAAACGCGCCTGGCTCAGCAACAAAATTTGGAAGTTGTACTCAAGAACAAAGGGCAAATCATCGATAAAAAAAACATTCGCCCAGAAGGCAAAAGAACATTTCATTCTATTCAGTTTAACACCCAATCAAAACAATTGGGCATCCAACATTACACCGTTGACATCAGTACAATTGAAGGAGAAAAAAATACATCCAACAATCACTACGATTGCTTCATAGAAGTGTTGGATGACAGACAAAAAATCCTCATTGTAGGCGCTGCTCCACATCCGGACATTCAAGCGATCATGCAATCCATTAATCAATCCGAATCCTTCAAGGCTGAATTTGTAACAGCCGAGGAATGGAAAGGAAAAGCAGAGGACAATGGACTGACGATTTTTCACGGGCTTCCCAATCAAGCACAGCAAGTAAACATCATCAATGGATACATTGCCAACAAAAAGCCATGCTTATTTGTTTGGAGTCAAAGTACGCAAATGAGCCTTTTTAATCTATTGGAGACAGGGATTCAACTCCAAGGTGCCAATGGAAACCGAGAGGAAAGAACTCCTATTGTAGACGGTCAATTCAACTATTTCCAAATTTCCGATGAGATTAAAACACAAAGCAATCAATGGCCTCCATTGAGTATACCATTCGGAAAACTTGCATTATCCCCAGGCGTGGTCTCTTATTTTCAGCAACAAATGGGTAATTTAAATACCGGATTCCCCCTGGTTGCTTTTCAATCCGCAGATGTGGCCAAAATTGGTTGCGTCATGGGTGAAGGATTATGGAGGTGGCGCATGACTAGTTTTGTGCAAACAAAAAACCATGAAGCCTTTGACGGCATGATTGGTTCATGGGCGCAATTCCTTGTAGATAAAAACAAAGATCATCTATTCAAAGTCAATACAAAAAAGAAATGGGCATACAATCAGCCTGTAGTCTTCCAGGCCAATTTGTATGACGAGAGCATGAAACCCTTGATGGGACAGAACATTCAATTAACCCTTTGGAACGAAAAAGGAGAAAAGCGCAATTACCCATTTGTTCCTGGCAATAACGGTTATCAATTAGAATTGGGATTACTAGAGCCGGGTGGGTATCAATTCAAAGCTGAGGCCAACAACGGCGCGCAAAAACTAGAAAGCAATGGAACATTCATCGTAGAAAATGTTCAATTGGAAATGATGAACACTTGGGCCAATCATGATGTCTTGAGAAATTTGGCAAAAGAAACATCAGGTACATTTTTTAACTCCAGCGCTTTGGACAGCTTGGAAAGTAAACTAAGAAATCAGCAAAACTTTGTCTCAGTTGCCTATGATGAAAGCAATCGTGAGGAGTGGATAGATTGGTGGCCGATTCTTTTGATTCTTTTGACATCGTTTGGTGCAGAATGGATGATTAGAAAATGGCAGGGAGGTTATTGATGAAAAAGACAACTTTTTTAAAAATAGGAGGAGTTCCTGAACATTTTAATTTGCCTTGGTTGCAAGCTTTCCAGAAGCAAAAAATGCAAGCGCTGGATATCGAAACCAATTGGGTTTTTTTTCCAGGAGGAACAGGAGCAATGACCCAAGCCCTCCACTCTGGAGATCTCGACGTAGCTATACTTCTTACAGAGGGTTTTTTGGCTGCCTTTCAAAAGGGACTAAAGGCCAAAATTATCCAATGTTACATTGAAACTCCTTTACAGTGGGGGATTTATTCCAACAAAAAAAATCAATTGTCATTTGATACTACAACAAAAGTTGCTGTCAGCAGAAAGGGTTCTGGATCGCATCTAATGCCCCTGATTCACAGTGAAATGATGGGGAAAACACTGAGGGATGATCAATTCAAAGTCATTCATCATTTGGAAGATGGGATTGCCGCATTGAACGAGGATTGCGATTACTTTTATTGGGAAAAGTGGATGACCCTGCCCTTTGTGGAAAGCGGGGAAGCAAAAAAAGTGGGTGAATTTCATGCACCATGGTCTAGTTTCTTGATAGTCGCAAGTGACCGGTGCATAGAAACGCAGGCTGAACAATTGAAGGCATTATTAGACATCATTGAAAATCAGGTAACCTGTTTTTTAGCTGACTCTGAAACACCAGCCGAGATACATCAGCAATTTAAACTTTCTGAGCAAAACGCAAAAATTTGGCTTTCGGAACAACAATGGCACCATCATCAAAACACCCTTTCAAAATCTGAATTGGAAAATGCCATGCAAGCGCTCAATCGGGTTGGAATAAATATGTCCCAAATCCATCTTGAAGATTTATACGCACCCTGGATTCACTTAACAGAGTAATCATGGAAAGGAAATTTTATCATAAAAAAAGATGGTGGATTACACTCTCGTTGGCGATGATGATTGTGATGATGGTTGTTTTTAGGATTCAAGTTCTGACCGCGATAGGCAATTACTTGGTGGCCGATGACCCAAATTATGAATCTCCTGTTTTTGCTGTACTTGGAGGAAATAGCGCTGAAAGAGGGCGGGCTGCTGTTTGGCTAGCGCAACAATATCCAAAAGCACATTTTCTTGTTACTGGGGGAAATATGCCCAGTCAACTTGCCGCAGTGGGCATTGTAACAACAGAGGCCTGCTTGACAAGGGACTGCATGGTGCACCTTGGGGTGAATCCAAATCGCATTTCCATCCTAGAAGAAGGAACAAGCTCAAAAGAAGAAGCGGACTTGCTTCTTGAATATTGTCAGCGACATCAAATCAAACAAATCACCATTGTATCCGGTCAGTATCACTTGAGAAGATTGCGAAGGACCTTTGAGCCCAACTTTAAAGCCCACCACATTGACATTAAGTTTTTCGGAGCTTTTGAGCAAGGTTTTCATCCCGATGACTGGTGGACGAATGAAAGTGGTATGATCTATACCACCAATGAATACATCAAGATCCTCTATTATTGGCTCAAGTACTGAAGGGTCTTTTTCACAAATGTTGATTAGTTTTATGCCTTGATCAGTGGCTGTATCCCTTATCTTTGAGTGGGAGATAATATACATGGCAGAAGAGTCTTTTTTATCGGATGAATTTCGTCAAATCTTAAACCGCTTTGAGCAGATGCTCAAGGAGAATAAATCCTTTTATTTCGATGTTGAGGAGTTGGAGGATTTGGCTTTCTATTACAGTGACCATTTTCAATTCAACAAAGCCCTTCAGGTCATTGAACATGCCAAGTCGCTGTTCCCTCACCATCTTGGTCTTTTGATCCGAGAGGGAGAAATATACACTGGAATGGGACAATTGCACAAGGCATTGATTGTTCTTAAAAAGGCCGAGAGTTGGGAGGAGGAAAAGTTGGATTGGTTAATGGCCATTTCTGTTGTCTACAGTCAGCTTCATGAACATGACAAAGCTATACTCTATTTGGAGCAAGCCATAGACATGGCCGATGGGGACAACTATGATGACATTTCATTGGAATTAGCGCTTGAATACCAGAATGCGAATAAAGTCGATCGGGCCATATCGCTTTTGAAAAAAGTGATCATGCATCGCCCCGATAGCGAAACCCTGCTCTACGAGTTGGCCTATTGCTATGAGAGTACAGATCGCATGGCAGAGGGAATGACTTTCTTTGCCCTATTGGTGGATGAGCGTCCTTTCTCTTTTCCTGCTTGGTACTGCCTGGGCAATCTTCAACAGCATCTTGAGCAATTTGAGGACAGCATTGAATCTTATGAATTCAGCATTGCGATCATGCCTGACTTTGCCCCAGCATTGATCAACAAAGCCCAAGCTCAATTCAAAAGCAAGCAATATGCAGCAGCCATTGTGACGCTGGAATCGACATTTCATTTGGAGCCCCCAGATGCAACCACATACTGTCACTTGGGAGAATGTTATGAGAAACTAGAAGAAGTTGAAAAAGCCCAAGAGTTGTACAAAAAAGCCATTCAATTGGACGATCGTTGTGCTGATGCCTATTTGGGTATGGCTGTAGTAATGGACTTTAAGGAACAACATGTTGAAGCCCTTGCTTTTGCGAGAATAGCCTTTGAATTTGACCCCAACAACGATGAATATGCATTGGTATATATGCGATTACTGAGTAAGCTCAATCTGTATGAAGATGCCATAGAGATTGCAGAGTCCTTGGTGCAACAACATGCAACGGATGAGGAATCTTGGGCTGGATATGCCGATATACACTTGAGAATGCATAAATTTCAAGAAGCACTCAAGGTGATAGAAGCCGGATTAATCTGGATACCGGGGAGCAAAATGCTTTCAGCCCGAAAGGTAGTTGCTTTATATTACAATAAACAATTGTTACAAGCTGAGGATTGGTTAGATGCCACTTATGAAGCGTCCGATGAAGTTGAATACGAAGAATTAGCTGTATTGTTCCCTCTCATTTCCCAATGGACCGCTTATCAAAATAAAAAACAATTTTTTGACAAATAAAACAATGAATTACGATTTAGACTTTATACCGCAAAGACCTGAGAGACCAAGAGAGGAAGGATTGACCATGGTGATGGACAAGGGCCTTTCCATGCGTCAAGCTGAGGATTTGATCACTTCCTCAGGGGATTATGTCGACTTGGTTAAACTTGGATTTGGAACTTCGGCTTTCAGCAAACAACTGAAAGAAAAAATTAAATTGTATCAAGATGCCGGGATGAAGGTATACTTGGGAGGCACACTCTTTGAAGCGTTTGTGGTCAGAAACAAGATTGATGCCTACAAAAAATATGTGAGTGACTTAAACCTGGATACCATTGAAGTTTCTGATGGTTCGATTTCCATCGCTCATGACATCAAATGTGGTTGGATTGCTGATTTAGCCAAGGACTTCACTGTCCTATCCGAGGTGGGATCCAAGGAGGAAGGTATTTTGATTTCTCCAAGCAAGTGGATAAAAATGATGCAAACCGAGCTGCAAGCTGGAAGTTGGAAAGTTATTGCAGAGGCCAGAGAAAGTGGTACGGTTGGCATTTACAGACCCAATGGTCAAGCTCACGTAATGCTCATCAACCGCATTCTTCAAAAAGTAAAAATGGAGAATATCATATGGGAGGCGCCCAAAAAAGCGCAACAAGTGTATTTCATTCAGCACATGGGAGCCAATGTGAACTTGGGCAACATTGCCGAGAATGAAGTCATCCCCTTGGAATGCTTGAGAAGAGGATTGAGAGGGGATACATTCTTTCAGTTTCTTCCTGAAGAAATTGTAACCAAAATGAAGCAATAATAACGATGCACATTTCAGCTCAGACATATAAGCAATGGTTGGACAACAATAAACAACATCAACTCATTGACATCCGGGAGCAATATGAAATAGAGAATTGCACCTTAAACGGACAGGCCATTGCCATGGGAAGCATCATGGAACATTTGCACCAAATCGAGGACAACGATGTTGTCATTCATTGCAACAGTGGAAAAAGAAGTGATGCCGTAGTTTTTGCCTTACGTAAAAAATTAAATCGAGATAATATTTATTCCTTACAGGGAGGAATACAAGCTTTTGTTGAGCTGTATTTACCCGAACAAAACTGCGCCTCATGAGTGAATTATTGGACATTTTATTGCACATCAATGACCACCTGGATGCTTGGTTGCAGCTGTATGGTACTTCATTGTATCTCATCTTGTTTCTGATCATCTTCGTTGAAACAGGTTTGGTCATCATGCCATTTTTACCCGGTGATTCTTTGCTTTTTGCTGTTGGTGCAATATGTGCGCGTATGTCTGATGACCCCAACCCTGCGATATCTTTATTCCCTTTAATTGCCTTACTCTCCATTGCTGCCATAGCAGGAGATCACAGTAATTATTTCATTGGAAAATATGCAGGTGCTAAAGTGGTTCGCTGGAAAATCGGTGGAAAAGCTTTGGTTAAGGAAAGTTATATCACCAAGACACAAGCTTTTTTTGATCAATACGGAACCAAAGCCATCGTTTTGGCACGCTTTGTACCCATCGTTAGAACATTTACCCCTTTTGTTGCCGGCGTAGGCAATATGGAGTTCAAGAAAAAATTTATGCCCTATGACATCATGGGAGGCGTTTTATGGATTTCGTCCATGACCATTGCGGGTTACGCTCTTGGGTCGCATGAATGGGTAAAAGCCCATTTCGAAGCCGTAGTTCTCATCATTATATTCCTTTCCATCTTGCCCATGATATTGGCCTACATCAAACATTTGATTGGAAAGAGAAAATGAAGTGGCGATTTGGGTTGATCGGAAAAACATTACATCATAGTTTTTCGCCTCAATACTTTGCTCTAAAGTTTCAGCAACTCGAGCTACCCCATGAATATGAGAAACTGGAACTCAATCAGCTTGAAGGTTTACGAGATAAAATAAAAAACTTGAACTGGAATGGTTTTAATGTAACCAATCCCTTCAAAGAAGAAATCATCCCCTACTTGGATGAGCTAACCCCAGCAGCAGCATCTATCGGTGCTGTGAACTGTGTTGTCATACAGAACAACCATTGGTTGGGACACAATACGGATTTGGCAGGGTTTGAAAAGAGTATTTTGCCCTTTCTTGAAAATCACTATCCAAGAGCACTCATCATCGGCACTGGTGGTGCTGCCAAAGCCATTGCGCATGTTCTGCAAAGCAAAGGAATCGAGGTTTTTTACCTTAGTCGTAACGCTGCATCCCAAAATCAATTAAGCCGCCAGGATATTGATGCACAAAGCATGATTCATTTTCCATTGATTGTTCATTGCACTCCATTGGGGACTTGGCCCAATATTGACACGTGTCCTGATATCCCTTATGAAGGCTTGTCATCTAGCCATTATTTGTTTGATTTGGTATACAACCCGCATGAAACCCTCTTTCTCAAAAAAGGATTGGAGAGAGGTAGCCAAGTTCAAAATGGATTAAGAATGTTGGAGATTCAGGCCGATTTATCTTGGGAATTTTGGAAACAAAAGTTGACTTAATTTTACCTAAAATTCTCTCTATTGTTCAGCATCATTCGCCATAAAATCAAGGAGTTAAAATTAGGACAAAGTGCTCTATTGGCCGGATCTGCAGGCATCGGACAGGCCATTTCGTATCTTTTCATGCCTATCTTATCAAGGGTATTCACCACAGAAGATTACTCTGTTTTCTCACTTTTCTATGCCTGGATCGTGCCACTAGCGGTTTTCTCCACCTTTAGAATTGAGTTTGCCATACCACATCAACACACCACACAAAAACGATTTAAAACCGCTTTTACCGCATTAAAAAGTTCGATCATCATAACACTTTTGATCTCTATGCTCATTCTGGTGGGATGGACATTGGGATGGCTGCAAAAGACCACCCTATTGTTTTGGATTCCATTGGGTATTTTATCGGTGAGCATTCCGCAAATTTTATACTTCCTTAGCACCCGCGAAAACCAATATAAAAAAAGTGGTTTGTATCGCATCATCAACAACCTAGTCCTTCAGTCCGCCTCTGCCATTCTGGGTTGGATGATGTGGGGAAGCACTGGTTTAATCATCGGAATGCTCATAGGACAATTGGCAGGGGCATTGACTTTGATTATTGGCAATGTCAAAAGTCTTATGCTTCATGCAGAAAGTAAAAATTGGATTGAGTCCCTAAAAGAATTTAAATCGTATATACTGTATAGCACACCACAAGGCTTGATTGAAACCTTGCAATTGAGTGGAACCATTTTGGTCATTTACTACCTTTTTAGCGAACCTTATCCGGGACTTTTTTATTTGTGTTGGAGAATTTTACAATCACCCATAACCTTAATCAGCAATACCATATTTGTTGTTCATTACAACAACGCGTCTCAACTACACAACGAAGAAAAAGACTATCAATGGTTGATTAAAAAAACGGCCAAATTGCTATTTATCATTGGAGGAATAATTGGAATGGTATTGTTCTTTTGGGGGCCAAATTTGTTTGCGTTAGTTCTTGGCGAACCGTGGCGAGAAGCCGGGAAAATGGCGCAGATTCTGTCTCCTTGGTTCGTATTTCAATTTGCCGTTACTCCTTTCTCTTTCGTGGCCATTTTGGAGAACAAACAGCGAACAGCTTTTATCCTGTCTCTCCTGGATATTCTGCTCAAAATGATCAGCCTGTGGCTGGGTAGTGTCCTGAACTCAATAACCATCGGACTCCTACTGTATTCCATTAGTGGAACATTGGTATTGATTTTTACCTATTTCTGGTATCTAAAACAATCAAAAAAGGACTTTTAATAAGCTTTCAAAGCGCGGCTTCAATTTTTCAAACTGTTCATTAATTTAACCGCACAGAAATGCTCAAATTTTGACAGCCTTTATTCTTATATCACTCCTTTTGCTTACCTATGTGATGTGGGTTTTGCAACGCAGAATTTGGAAAAAATATCCCAACATCATCCTTCCGATTTTCGTTGGTATTTTTTACTACTGGTCCTTGGCCGGAGCTTGGCTATTTATTTTTGATCAATCCACGCATTGGGGAGAAAAAATAGGCATCCATTACCATTATTTGCTTGAAAAAATGTTTATGGTCCAATTGGACGCCGACTATCTCATTGGCATTTGGATTCTTGGAACGTTCATCATCGCCCTCCAAGGAATACTGCTTTTTCTGATAAAGCGGATTCCGGTTTACACCGAAAACAAGAGTGAACCCCAATCAATCAACGACCACTATTTTGCATTGATTTCTCTTTTCTTTCTTGGCTTTTCCATTTTCATCGTCCAAGACGTGATATCCTATTCCCTCCTACTCAATGAATCCATTTATTTGAACATCCGTTCACCGCATATCCCCTACTATTCACTGCATCAGCTGGCCTGTTGGGCCATGATGGTCAGCTTAACACTCCCATTGGCTATGGGACTGCGCGATTCTATAAAATTAAACGTTCCCTTTAAACGCTCCATCTTCTATTGGATCATTTTTGGTATCTGCCAATTTTATTTGATTTTTATTGGATCAAGGCATGAAGCCTTCCTGTGTGGTCTCGCCACACTCATCTTTATATCCTACCCACATCATCACATAAAAAATCATTGGAAGACCTATGGCTGTATTGTGGTCGTGTGGATACTCATTCTATTCATGAATGATCCTTTTAGAAGTTTGTCACCCTTAGTGGGGCGATCTTTGGGTATTACATCATTCATTCGCTCTGAACAATCGGAAAAAGAAGCTGCTCTCTTCCGAGAGGAAAGAACATTCATCGCTCACCACAACGTTGACATCAGCAACCAAATCATTCAGAAGAAAAATGAACGAGATACCACATTCATCATTCTTCAGGACACCATTACCATCCGAATCAAAGACTTTGAGGCACAAAGAAAAGTGGATCAAGAATTTATCATCGTTCAAGGCAAGAGATATAAAATCCCCAATCCACATATCTCGAAAGCCTATCAGCAAAGCAGCACGCAAGAAAAGCTATTTAGGGCCATCACGGGAATAATATTTAGCAACGAATTATTTGCTGGACATTTCTCCATCTATGGTGTCATCCATTACAACATTCCCACTTCGTTTGGAATCAGTTTTAAAAATCTATTGTTTTCTTTTATACCTTCTTTTATTCAAAAGGATCGGCCAATGGATGTATATGGCTACTATTCACAACAGCTCAATCTTCCTTCTGATCAAGGTTTCACGATCAATCACATTACCGCTTGGTATATCAATTTTGGTCTTTGGGGTTTGTTCGTTGGTCCGATTTTTTTAGGACTAATATTACTTTCTCCTGTTCTTTCTCCTGTGAGGTTTTGGAATTTATTTCCAGACACAACACCATTGTTTGTTTCAGCCATGATCACCTGTTTTGGTGCCATGCTGATACGCTCCGGACCTGAAGGTGTTAAATCCATATTGTACGAAGCCATTTGCATTCCCCTGATCATCATTTGGAGTCATCAACTGTTCAATAATTTGAGAAGAAGATTCATCCAATGAAAATTTTACACGTCATCCCCTATCATCCGTCTCCGTCTGCATTTGTTTTCGCAAAGCGACAAGTGCGCGATCTGCAAATCGCAGGGCACCAGAACGAAATATACTATTTCAACACCAAAATTTCCCCCATACTTTTTCTTCGCCAATGGTTTGAGTTTCGGAAAATTCGGAATGCATTTCAACCGGATATCATTCACGCCCACTATGGCACTTATACTGGATTCTTTGCAGGATTTATGCATGATGGCCCATTGGTGATTACCTTTCAAGGTAGTGACATCAACCACACATCTGACGTTCATCCTTGGAGAGAGAAATTGGGCAAATGGATGAGCAAAAATGCGGCAAACAAAGCACGTGGAATCATTTGTGTGAGTCAAAAAATTTTTAATCTCTTGCCCATTGGAAAAGAAAAGGCGAAGATCATTCCTTGTGGGATTGATGTGCGCGTTTTTCATCCGATGAATCGTGAGGAATGCAAAAAAAAGCTCCAACTTTCCCCTGACACCCATTATGTTTTTTTTAATGCCAACAATCCAGTGGTTAAGCGATTGGACATTGCACAGGAAGTTATACAAGCAATGTCATCCAAATACTCTGTAAAACTCTTAACATTGAATGGAGGCGTTCATCCTGATGAAATCCCAACTTACATGAATGCCTGCGATGGATTGCTTTTGTGCTCTGATAGTGAAGGAAGTCCAATGGTCATCAAAGAGGCGCTGGCCTGTGAGATTCCCATTGTCAGTGTCGCAGTTGGCGATGTTTTGGATCGAATTTCTGGAGTAAACCACTGTTTTATCACCCCTCAAAATTCTGCAGAACTTTCCTCCAAACTAGCATTCATATTAGAAAATCCCGGATTAAAAACCAATGGAAGAGAAAAACTTCAGAATGACGAGTTGGACTCCATTACGACAATAGAAAAAATCATTCAGTTGTACGAAAAATCAATTCAGTAACACCGTGATTAGCGCGCAGCACATACCAAAATACTATCACTATCTCCTGGGATTTAGTGCACTGCTGATTGGCGCCTACTCGAAGTGGATGTTGTTAGGTCTCTTGCCGCTGCTCATGGTCACGATTTATGGATGGAAAAATTCCATTTTCGCTTTCCGATGGACCAAAACCCAATGGATTTGGACACTGCTCTATTTTGTATATGTATTCTACAGTCTCTTCTATTGGAATACACGATTGTCTCCTCAGCAGATTGAATACAAACTCTCCTGGCTCATATTCCCATTCTTATTTTCGCTGGTTCCTAATTTCAAATTGGATAAAAAATTCGTGATTTTCGGATTCATCATTGGCGTTATCATTGCCTCAATCCTCGGAATAGCCAAGGCCATTTACACATGCAATACCATAGGACTCACCCTAACCTCTTATACTTCGAGCAATATCTCCATCAATCACCCCACGTATTTCTCCGCATCAGCCACCATTGCCCTTTTGATCATCATCGACCATTGGAATCAAAACACTTTGGCACATTGGAAAAAATGGCAAAAATTCTCGGTAACCTGTTTTCTATTTCTCATGATTCTGATGAGCTTTTCAATGGCTGGTTTCCTATTCTTGGCTGCACTTTTGGTTATAGCTTTTGTTTATTTCATTTTTCAGAAAAGAATTTCGATTTTAATAAAATTTCTGATGCTCATTATTCCAATTTCATTTGGAATTTTGATTTCAAAAAATGAATTCATCATGGGAGAATTCAACAATACCCGTCAGGCTTTGAATCAATATGTAACCAATCCTAGCCTGTTCATTGAAAACAAAAATCAGGCTCAAAATGGAGATGAAATAAGGCTTATTATGTGGACGGCATCTTTTATGGAAATATCGGAGCATCCAATGGGTGTTGGGCCCACAAAAATCGGTGAGCATTTGAGTCGTCGACTGTACGACCTTAAGCAACCGAAAATGGCTGAGCTGAACGCCCGTGGAGAGGTGCACTACAATCCGCACAATCAATACCTTCAGATGGCATTGGAAATAGGATGGCTCCCATTGCTGGTGTTCATTTGTGCACTTACAAACCTTTTCTTTATTGGCTTAAAGAACAAACATTTTACTTTATCTGCAGTTGTACTATTGCTCGGATTTCATTGCTTTTTTGAATCCATTTTACAGCGACAATCAGGAATTGTGACCTTCACTTTCTTTTTCACTTATTTCATTTTCTGCATCTTTCACGAAAAAAAAGAGGACATAAAACATGTGGAATAAACTGCAATCCAAATACGGGCACCACTGGAAATCAGACTTCTTTAAAAACATGAGAACGCTGATGGCAGGTACACTATTGGGGCAGTTCATTGTATTGGCGTTTACACCCATACTCAGCAGAATCTATTCTCCGGAGGATTTTACAACCTTGGAGCAATTCATCATGATTTTAAATATTGCGGTGGTTGTGATTACTGGGAAATATGAATTCGCAATCATGCACCCCAAGAAAAATGAAGATGCGCGTTACATCCTCATCCTTTCAACAATATTGGCTTTTTTGGGAAGTCTCCTTTTTGTTTTATTTGGATGGACATTTTCAAATGAAATTGCCCATTACTACAACAACCCCGAGATGGGACATTACTTCTGGCTATTGGGGCCATCCCTATTTGGATTTGCACTTTTCAACATTACCAATTATTGGTTCAGCCGACAAAAAAAATATCAATATGCAGCTTCATCCAAAATCCTAAATGCCAGTGCAGGAGAGCCCATCAAATTTGCATTGGGAAAAATCAACCCAACTGCATCTGGTTTATTGTGGGGTACAACCATTGGATACATCATTGGAGGAATCTATAGTGTATGGACTTATTTAAGAACGGAAGCAAAAGGATTCAGCACATGGACAAAAAAAGATTTATTGACACAAGCTCAACTGTACAAGGACTATCCGCGTTTCAGCATTTGGGGTAGCATTCTCAACCGCTTGGCGCAGTGGGCACACGTGGGTATTTTTACACATTACTATGGATTGGTGGCCATAGGATGGATGGCTCTTTCGCGCCGCGTTGTTCAAGCACCTTTGAATGTCATCAGCGGAAGTTATAGTCAAGTATTCTTTCAAAGGATCTCTGAAATAGAGAACCCTGATGAACTAAAAGGTGTTTTTTTCAAAGCACTTCGACAATTCACCGCTATCGCTTTCATTATAATCCTTATTGCATTTGTTCTACCTGAGTCCACCATGGGCTATGTTTTCGGTGATCAATGGTTGCCTGCGATAAAGTACCTGAGGATACTAACCATCTGGTACGCCTTTAACTTCATTACCTCTTCTCTTTCCTTCGTGTCGTTGCGCATACAAATGCAAAAAGTTGCCTTTCTTTTGGACGTTCTTCACTTTGTTTTTGTCTACGGGGCGGTCATTGGTGCCTACTGCATGGGTTTGGATGAATACGAAGCCACGATAGTGTTGGTTTTGTCTAAGGCCATTTACTTCATCATCAACCTCTCTGTATTATCTTGGAGGCTTGTAAAATATGTCAACAGTTACAGCAAATAAAAAAGTAATCTCGCTGGTGGCCAATGGCTTCCAGAATGACAATCGCGTTCAGCGGATGGCTGAGGCCATCCAAGAAATGAATTTTGCTGTGACCATTGTCGGCTGGAAAAAAGGAAACCTCTCTGAACACGAAATCATACACAATGTTCCCATTCATCGGATAAAAACCAAAAGTCAAAAATGGAACAGAAGCAACAAAATTATCGGATTACTTCAATTTTTAGACTTCTGCATTTGTACAATAAGACAATATAAAAATTTTGATATTTGGCATTGCAATGATTTTGAAGCATTTTGGATTGGTCTCTGGGCCAAATTACTCAATCCCAGACTGACACTCGTTTATGACAGCCATGAGTATCAAAAAGAGCGGTTGGGAACTCCCTTTTATGTAAAATGGGTCATTTATTGGACCGAGCGTATTTTCATTTCGAAAGCCAAAATCTTCATTACCGTCAGTCCCGGTATTGCCAATGCTTATCAGAAATTGTACAGAATCCAAAACTACTATCTCGTCAGAAACACTCCACACCTGATGACAACAGTTCGGGACGATGTTTTCAGAAAGAAATTCAATATACGACCAGATCAAAAAATATTCTTGTATCAAGGTATGTTGGGACCTGGGAGAGGTTTAGAGAACATCATTGAAGCGTTTGGTAATCGAAAAAATGACCACGCAGTTTTGGTGATCATGGGACAAGGAAAATTGGAAAATTGGGTAAAAGAAGAAACGATAAAAAACCCTCTGCTCTTTCATCATCCGTATGTCCCTTATCAGGAAATTCCAAAGTATACGGGGAGCGCCGATGTAGGATTAAACACAGCCATTAACAACTGTCTCAATCACTATTATTGTTTGCCCAATAAAATATTTGAATACATCCAATCTGAATTGCCTATACTGACCAATGATCTTCAAGATTGCTCGGCATTGATAAATACTTATGGGGTGGGATCCATTATCCATGAATTCACTCCAAAAGGAATAAACGACGCCATTGATGAAATGCTCCATTTGAATCTTGACGAGTTACACTTGAATTTGAAAAAGGCCAAAGAACATCTTCACTGGGACGAGGAAAAGAAAATACTGCAAAAAGCCTACCTAACATTGACCTCATGATCCAATCAACGCATTTGCCATCCGTAGGAATTGTGATACCCTGTTTTCAAGAAAAAGATTACATACAGGAATGCGTGATTTCTTGTTTGAAACAAACCTACAAGGGAAGAATCACTGTTGTCGTTGTAGATGGGGGCAGTACTGATGGTTCCTTGCAAATCATTCATGACTTATTAAAGACATATCCACTTCAAGTTATATTAAAAGACAATCCAAAAAAAGTAACGCCCATATCTCTAAATATAGGATTGCGTGAATTGGATACTGACTTAAAAATGATTCTTGGTGGGCATGCCTATCTAACCTCAGATTATGTTGAGAAATGCATCAAAGCATTTGAAGAGAATCCATCCATAGACTGCGTAGGGGGCATCATCCTGAATGAATATCAAGATAAAACTTCCCGAGTTATTGGAATGGCCATGTCTTCTACTTTTGGTGTTGGAAACGCCACCTTCAGAACGGGTGGAGAAAAAAGCATCGTTGACACAGTTGCGTTTGGCATGTATAAAAAAGAAGTATTTGAGCGCATAGGATATTTCAATGAGCATCTCATACGAAACCAGGATGATGAATTCAACTTCAGGCTCAATCAAATCAATGGGAAAATTCTTTTCGATCCAGAAATCATCTCCCATTACTATTCAAGAGGTAATTTCAAAAAATTATTTCATCAATATTATCAATACGGGTTTTGGAAAGTTTATGTCAACGTTCTGCATAAAACCGTCACTAGTCTGCGCCAATTAATACCCTGTTTCTTCGTTCTGTATCTAATTATTGCTGCTGGGCTCTGTGCATTTTCGCCGCAGAAATGGGCATTTTGGATTCTGCCTTTGATTGTATACTTCATCTTAGGAACCCTATTTGCCGCTAAAAAAGACCTTAAAAATACCATACCCATTCTATGGACCTTTTTTCTATTGCATCTCTCCTATGGCTGGGGATATTTGAGAGGGATTATTCAGTTTGGTATTTTAAAACAACAAGCAAAAGCTCAACATGCGCAACACAATCGTTAGTTTAATCCTGCTGATTATTCAACAGATCATGGACGGACAAACAACCATTCCTCTTGAAAAAGGCTGGCAATTCACTGCTGCCAATGAGAATACTTGGAGAGAATGTTCTGTTCCAGGAAACATATTCAGCGATTTGCAAAGGCACTCCATCATTAACAATCCCTTACTTGGGACCAACGAAAAAGAAGCGCAGTGGGTCAGTCAGCAAGATTGGGAATACAAAATTGAAAATATCCAACTACCAGAATTGAATGCAGGTGAATCATTTCAATTAGTTCTTCCTGAATTGGACACCTATGCAGACATCTATTGGAACGAACAATTCTTGATTAGAACAGACAATGCTTTTAGAACATGGAAAATAGACATTACTCAATTTTCCAAATCCAACCAATTGCGCATCTATTTTCACTCACCATACAAAGTTGCCAGAGAAAAACTAAAAAATCTACCTTACCCTCTACCAGGAGACAGTCTTCGGGCTGTTACAAGAAAACCACAATATCAGTTCGGTTGGGACTGGGGACCTTCATTAGCAGGTTGTGGAATTAAAAAACAACCTATTATTCAAATCCTTTCGAAGATTCACATAACGGAAGAACAACTTGTTTTATCCAATAAAAAAAATGGCGAAGCCCATTATCATGCTGTACTTTCCTCAGCGATGGATCAGTTTCAAATCACCATATTTCACCAACAAACCGATTCTGTTATACTGCAAAAAACCTTTCATCAGACCAATGAGCTAAACTGTTCATTCCTTCCCAATCAGAATAGGATATGGCAAATAGGCAAAGAAAATCAATTGGACACCTATCGCATTACAATACATTCAAACAACTCAGTGCTTCACCAACAGGAATATAAAATTCTTCCGAGGAGCGTTTCATTATCACAGCAAAAAGACAAATGGGGCAAAGAATTTTACTTTGTTGTTAATGACAAAAAAACCTTCATAAAAGGTGCCAATTACATTCCCATTCTATTCTTTCATGAGCAGGCTTCCGAGTCTGACTACCGACTATTGATTCAGCGTTGCAAAGAAAGCAATATCAATATGCTTCGTGTCTGGGGAGGAGGAATTTACGAAACCGACCTCTTTTATGATTTGTGCGATGAGGCAGGCATTATGGTTTGGCAAGATTTCATGTTTGCTTGCTCCATGTACCCTGGAGATGAAGGATACTTGGCCAACCTCCAAGCCGAAGCCAAAGAGCAGGTTCAACGACTTAGTCATCATCCCTGTATGGCACTATGGTGTGGAAACAATGAAAACAGTGAAGGATGGGAAAGATGGGGTTGGCAAATGGGCCTATCAGAAAAGAGAAAAAACCAAATCCAAAAAGCTTACAATGATGTATTCTTAAAACTATTGCCCCATGCGGTAAACGAATATGCACAACTTCCTTATTGGCCTTCTTCACCGCTTTGGGGAAGAGGCGATGAGCGCAGTTTAAAAGAAGGTGACTGCCACTATTGGGGAGTATGGCATGACGCTGAAAACTTCGAAGTCCTTCAAACCAAAATCCCACGATTCATGAGCGAGTTTGGAATGCAGAGTTATCCGAACCCCAATGTGATGGATGAAATGTGCACAACCGGCAAATACCATCCCAAAGATGCGGGTATTTTGCAGCACCAGAAGCACAATCGGGGTTTTACCCTGATGCACCAATACATGCAATACTGGCACCCGACAGGTGAGGTACTCAACAATGAACAATATGGTTTACTCACTCAATATGTTCAAGCAGAGGGGATGACCATGGGCATTGAAGCGCAACGTCGTCATATGGACAAATGCGGGGGAACAATGTTCTGGCAATTGAATGATGTATGGCCCTCGTTTTCATGGAGTGCTATGGATTGGCACTTTCAACCCAAACCCTTCATGCAACAATTGACTTATGCTTATGCACCATTTTTGGCATCCGGTGAATGGAATGGCAAAGAATGGAGCCTCTATCTTATTCAAGATGAGCAACCATTACAAAACGTGAATATCAAAATCCAATACTACGTGAATGAGGCAGTGAAGAAGGATTGGTATTTTGATAAGAATATTGAATCTGGAAGTCAAGTTGTCTTCAAAACCAAAGACATCACAGCACAAAACGACGCTTACTTTCTGATCGAATGTAGACATCCTAACTTACCCAACGGTCTGTACCGCAGAAGAATGAAGGCCAAAGGTCTTTCTAATCAATTCATGGTTCCCGCAATAGAAAACAATGAATGGACTTGTCAGCCGCTCTTTAAAGAAATACCGCAAGATTAGGGGACCTCTATTTGCAGTGTTCTGCCTTCGTCTGGACCATCTGCGTTGGATCTGTTTTTTCCAGCTGGCATCATTTTATAAATAGACTGCAAGCTCTTGGCACCATCGCGAATTTCTATTTGATAAGATTGATCCGCGATAATTTGCGTAACTGCGATACCATTCTTGTCTGTCATTGCTTTGGCAATTTCTACGCCATACTCATCCATCCAATAGACCATTAAACCTTTTATCGGTTTTCCGCGCTTGGTGACTATTCTTCCCCAAACCTGCGTGTAATTGTTGACGATTTCCGTATTGCCAATCATGGCATACTTGGAAATGTCCACACTGTAAATATCTCTTTCGCCCAATGAATTGTCAAACTCTGCAGCCAAAAACATCGTTTTGTTGTCTCTGGTTATGGAAAGCGTGGATTCTTCATTTACCGTATTAATTGGATATCCCAAATTCATGGGTGGTGTCCAAGTTCCATTGACAAATTCAGATTTAAAAATATCGTAGCCACCTAAAGAAAGGTGACCGTTAGATGCGAAGAAAATCACTTTTCCGTTGGGGTGAATGAATACAAACTTTTCATCACCAGGGGTATTGATCACACTGCCCAGATTTTTTGGTTCGGTCCAATTGCCATTCATTCGCTGGCTCACATAAATATCTCCTCTGCCCAGACCCTTGTCACGCTCACTCACAAAATAAAGAAACTGTCCATCCTCTGTGATGGAAGTTGAACTCTCAAATCGATTCTTGGTATTAATCGGAAAAGCCATGCTCTGAGCCGCAGAGAACTCACCCGAATTCATGTCCTTTTGAGAATAATAAATATCTCCTGAAATTTTTCCGTCATTTTTGTAGACATACATGGCATTCCCATCTGGCGTGATGCTTAAGATACCATCATGTGATTCTGTGTTGACCGCACCTTCTACTTTCTCTGCCTCTGTCCATTTACCGTCGGCACCTTTTTTACTAAAAAAGATGTCTTCGTAAAACTTGTAATCCCCTTTCTCATCTACTTTACCGCCTGTGGTGGAACTTCTTCTTGATGTAAAATACAACATGGTACCATCGGCTGTAACACTTGGAGCATATTCCTCATATCGAGAATTTATTTCCTTACCCAAATTGGTAATGACTACAGGAACGGGTTTATCCATCATCGATTTGGCATATTTACACTCTTGAATAAACCGCTTGGTTTCTGCATACTCGGGACTCAAAGGAGCGATGTCTTTGAGATACTTCTGATAGTATTCAATGGCTTTATCCAGTTCAGCCAAACGGTGGTAACATTTGGCGTAGAAAAGATAACCTTCAGATGAAACAAATGATTGCGTAGCCATGGCTTTGTTGTAATACTCCAAGGCGATTTTGTATTTTTTCAATCGATAGTAACACTCTGAGGTACCTCCCAAAGCCATGTAGGAAAGTGAATCGATGGTTAACACCTCTCTGAATTCGGTCAGTGCGCCGCGAACATTGTTGTTGTCCAATTTGCGCTGCGCGCTACTCAGCTTAGCAGGAATCATGGCTTTATCCATAACAGACACCCCATTGGTATCAATTTGTGCTGACATCATCCCTGTCAAGCAAAAACCCAATAAAAACAAGTATAAATGTTTCATATTTATCATTTGATTCAACGAAAGTAACCAAAGTTATTCACCATTGGTTTGATGAATTACAAGAGAAACTAACTTTGTCATCAACAATGCAAAACACAACAGAAAGCAATAGTCACTACAATGATTTGGATGTACGATCATCTCTTGAATTATTGACCATCATTAATGAAGAGGACCGAAAAGTTCCATTGGCCATAGCGCCCATAATACCACAAATAAGCAAAGCCGTTGAAGCCATCATCACCCGGATGAAAAATGGTGGGAGATTGTTTTATATGGGGGCAGGAACGAGCGGAAGACTAGGAATTGTAGACGCATCGGAATGCCCACCCACCTATGGAGTGCCACATGATTGGGTAATTGGCATTATTGCCGGTGGAGACCAAGCCATTCGTTATCCTGTGGAAGGGGCTGAGGACAATACAGCGCAAGGTGGTTTGGATTTATTGACTTATCAACCAACTCAAGAGGACACCTTAATTGGTATTGCAGCCAGTGGTCGAACGCCCTATGTGATCGGAGCTTTAACTACTGCCAAAGAATTGGGCATGCTCACCGCCTCAATCACCTGTAATCCAGGTAGTCCTATTACACAAAATGTTGATTTCCCCTTGGTGGCTGAAGTTGGGCCAGAGGTAGTGACAGGTAGCACAAGAATGAAATCAGGCACGGCTCAAAAACTTATACTGAATATGATTTCAACCGCTGTAATGATTGGGTTGGGTCGGGTAAAAGGCAATAAAATGGTGGACATGCAATTGTCCAATGAAAAGCTGGTCAATCGGGGAGTGCGCATGGTGCAAGAACAAACGGGTTTAAGTGAGGAAAAAGCAAAGGCTTTGCTTTTAACAAGTGGAAGTGTTCGAAAAGCTGTTGAATTATACAACAAAAAAGATGCATGACATAGAACCCTATTATGGTTGGCGAGATTATTACATCGCGAGTGAAGATCCAGCATCCATCTTTTTTGCAAGACAATATTCAGAGTTTGAGTTTTCGCAAAAAATCTATGACCATTATATTCACCCGCAATGGGACAGCATGGATAGTCAAACACTGTTCCTCAAAATTCTTTTCGTTGAATATGAGGAACAATACGCCATCATTGAATTAATTGGTGAGTGGAATGATTTACTCTACAATGACATTATGATGTTAAAGCGAGAAATTGCAGATCATTTGATGGAGTATGGGATTAATAAATTTATTTTAATTGGTGAAAACGTCTTAAACTTTCATGCCTCTGATGATTGTTATTATGAAGAGTGGTTTGAGGATGTGCAAGACCAAGATGGGTGGATTTGTTTGTTAAACTTCAGGGAGCATGTATTAAAAGATTTTGCGGCCGCCAACATCGATCATTACTTCATCACGGGAGGACAATTACAAGACATGAATTGGCGGACATACAGACCAGAGGTGTTGTTTGACAAGGTCAAACAGCAAGTCAAGAAAAGATTGGGGTGAAAATAATCTGCGGCAACGACAGCTTGGCCATCGTAACCACAGACTATATTTCAAGGGGAAGATTTACGGGTGAAATCTAAGATTTTTATTGGAGATTCAAAAAAGCCATTAATCACCATTAAAGGAGAATTTTGCGCTAAACAACATTTAAAAAAAATTTAATATCTTTCTCGAACAAATTAAGTCATGAAAAAATCATCTGTTCGAGATAGTCTACCGTTGGGATTTATTGACCAGCAATTGACCAAGGGGCCATTGGAAAACATCGATGATTTCACTTCACGCATAAAACAGCACATTCTGCAACAGCTGGATGAAATTCAGCAAGCTACCTTAAAGGATGAATTACCTGTGATACGGCCATTGGCCAAGAGCATACAAATGGGGCTTCATGTGCTGAATGACCACAGCGCAGATGAGGTGTTGGATAGAATTCAAAAATTGTGTGGCAAGATGCAATCCATCCATGAAATTGAAGCGTGTATCGCATTATTGAAGAATCAAACTGCTCATTTGATGAATGATTCGAAAGAATCAGATTAAAAAGAAAACGCTCCGTAATGGAGCGTTTTTCAGCGGAAAGGGGGGGATTCGAACCCCCGGTAGGGTTTCCCCTACGACAGTTTAGCAAACTGTTGGTTTCAGCCACTCACCCACCTTTCCTTGGGTTTTCCTGATTAGAGGAATGCAAAAGTACAGCAAAAGGGCTGTTTTCACAATCAAAAAAAGCGGAAATGAAAAAAAAATGCTCGATGTAGAAAAAAGTATTTTTCGAGAAACATTTTTGTGTATTTTCGCATCCCGTTCGGGGTGTAGCGTAGCCCGGTATCGCGCCTGCTTTGGGAGCAGGAGGTCGTAGGTTCGAATCCTGCCACCCCGACAAACAAGGGACG
>JACCDJ011569868.1_pt1 | contig 27869 bp, 26 predicted proteins | sample 7444481 | NCBI WGS metagenome assembly JACCDJ01 (sample SAMN15323435, study PRJNA562643) | freshwater metagenome | isolation source: river surface water | place: USA:Blue River Watershed | collected 2017-08-15 | reverse complement strand
GTCTGCCTCTGCTGATGCGGGGAGGTAATACTCGCGCCCGGCAACGGTGAAGTAGCCGGGATTTGCCTTGTTATCCATCGTATAACTCGACCGATCCCGGCGCAGACCAGCGCTTAGCCTCATCGCAGGGAGCGGGGAAAATTCCCAGTGCGCATAGGGCGAAAGATTGCGGTAGTTGACCTCGTAGTCATACATCCTCGCACCAAGGCTGTAGCCGGTATATTGGGTATAGAGTCCACGCAAGCTCGCATCGCTCGAAGTGCTTGCTCTTGCATCGATCTGCGAGCTCATCGCAATTTTGGTTTCCAGACGCTTACTCGGACTGCGATCCAGATCAAGCCCCACGATCAGACGTGATCGATAAGCATCGTGAAAGTCGCGCCGATAGGTTGCCAGGAGCCCTGCCGAAAAGACTTCAGTATCTTCAATGCGTGCATCGCCGGTAAAGTTAAAGGAACCATTAAGATCCATCTTATTGCGGCGCAAGTAAGGCGTGAGCGACAGCTGCTGCCCACCGCCTAAGTCATGCTCGAAAGACGAAGAAAATCTTAATGCATCCACCTTGCGATAAGCAGGCGAGCGAAGGTTAACCGTTGGATCTTCCAGATAAAGAGGCATGGGCAAGGGGCTGTTTGCGCCCGTCTCTTGATCAATGGATGTCATGCCGATAATCGTTTTAACCCGCGTTGTCGGTGACAGTTGGCTATCCCATCGCAGGTTAAAACTCCTGCGATCGTAACCTGTGTTCTGACGCCAGCCATCGGTTGACGTCAGGTTGACATCAAGCCTGAGCGCCCCTGCTGAACCTTCACCACTATCTGCCCCAGCTAAGAGGCGTCGATAGCCCCACTGACCCATCTCGAGCGACCCATTTCCACCTGAGCGGGTTGAAGGGGTCCTTGTAATAACGTTGACGACACCGCCGATGGCATCTGAACCATACAGTGCAGAAGCTGGCCCTCGAATCACTTCAACCGACGCCGCAGACGGAATATTGACCTCATAAAGTGCGTTATGGTTAAAGTTTCCTGTGGCACGAATCGGGATGCCATCCTCAAGAAAGAGATATACCGGGCTCGTGGTAAAGCCCTGGCGGATAGCTGTCTGATGCCCCTCACCATTGGTCACACTTACCGCAACACCGGGAACTTGACTAAGCAATTCACTGGGGTGCGTCGGCTTGGTCACTGATATTGATTCTTGATCAATCACACCAACGGACCACGGTGACTCGCTAAGTGAAACGGCCTGTCGGGTTGCTGTGACCGTGACGGACTGGCTTTTCGCAGTCAGGACTTGCGCAACCTGGAGCTGACTATTTTGTGCGTCGACCACCTGGGACTGACCGCTTTGAGCATGCGCCAATGGGCTTTGAGCGCTGCATGAAACCACTGCCAGCACTGCGGCGGCAATGGGAGGATGCTTGAACATTTTTGATCCAATTCAACAAAGTTTGAGCGTTTTCAAATCGCATATCGATTGATGCGACATTCAGAAAGATAGAGAAAACAATCAAAACTGAGTTGGTGGACCTCGGGACGGCAGCGGTGGCTGCGCGATTGCAATCAGGAAAGCCTCACGCTGAGGCTCAAGCGCATGGGCAAGTGGCGAAGGCGTGTCAAATGAGTGGTGAACCCAAAAGTCGGGGGTAAAGAACCCCGAGCACAAGGGACAGTCTTTTGAAAGCGCATTTGCATCGCTACCATCACCCTGATCATTCACGACAATCAGGCGGCTGCCATGCTCAGGGGAACATACGCTGTCTAAGGATGTCGGGTTTAGCAGCGGCGAGGCAATCGAGAGGGCTGTAAATAAGGCAAACCACAGCGCTACAATCCAACGCAAGCGCTTCACCGTCTGTCCCCCACTGATCTCTCAAACATGCTCATCGCCCGGAGATTATCAGTTCTTAGAAGTCGTTCGCAAGTCGGAGCCTCGACCACGACGGTGCCCCACCTAAGTACCCCATAAATCCATCAACCCTAAACATGAGATATCTGACGATGAAGAAATCCGTTGCCATCTACGAAAAGTCCTTGGAAAGCATCAATGGCCTCGTCGATATCGATCAACTCAATTTGAAGTGGGTGCCCTACACCAAGGAAGGAAAGTATCGAATCGACGGCAGCCTAAGGGACCCCGAGGATGTCGCACTTGATTATCTTTGGCTAAGCCCTCTCATCAGCGCCGAGAAGTTTCTTCCTGAAGCCTTTCAAATGGCCTTAAGAACCAAGTCGATTAACGTGCTGCAAACCTTCAATGCCGGCCTTGACAACCCTTTTTATAAAACGATAGCTGCTAAGGGCACAATGATCTGCAATAGCAGCGCCCAGGGCATCGCGATTGCCGAATTTGTTTTCGCTCAAGTTTTTAATCAGCTTCACCCACTCCAACGACAAAGACAACAACAAGCTGAGCGGTTTTGGAAAAACACACCGTTTCGAGAACTATCACAAAGCACCTGGCTTATCATCGGATTCGGGCCAATAGGACAAGCTATTGCTCAACGCGCTAAGGCCTTTGGCGCAAGGACCTTGGTTGTCCGCCGTAAAGCACAGGCAAGCGAGTTTGTCGATCAATGTGCAAACACAGGCGAGCTGCCGCAGCTGATACCCCAAGCGGATATCATTGTTCTTGCCTGCGCACTCAATGCGAGTACAAAACATCTCGCTAATCAGCAGTTTTTTTCACAAACAAAAAGTAATGCGCTCTTAGTCAATGTTGCACGTGGCGGCGTCGTCAACAATCAAGCACTGATTGAGGCCCTTGATCATGACAGACTTGGACACGCCATTCTCGATGTCTTTGACACTGAGCCGCTTCCACAAACTGACGCTTACTGGTCGCATCCGAAAGTAACGGTGACTCCGCACACCTCTTTTGCCGGTAGCGGCACGATGAGTCGATGGACTGACTTATTTCTAGACAATCTCAAGCGCTTTTCCAGGGATCAACCGCTACACAATCGTGTTGATCCTGCAAGCTTCACTGACTAGCCTTTGAGAAGAGATGGCTTAAGGGTCCTGGCAAATGCCGATGCCAGTCGCGTTCGTTATGTCCGCTTCCCTCATGCACAAGGCTTTTAAATCCAGGTGCTCGAAAGCCTTTGGTGTAAAGCAATCGGTCGACTGCTTGTTGAGCTTCCTCATACAAGGCGTCGAGCTCGATGGTGCCGCGATCCATCCACAGGCGCACGCGAGCAGGTTCGGGTAGCCTTTCACTTAAGTACCCGAGCGCAGCGCCTGGGACCTCAGGATTTCGCTCGTAACCACCGATCCAATGTGTACTCAAACAGGCAGCGCCACCGAAGATCTCTGGATATTCGCATAGTGCGTAAAGGCTAATAACGCCCCCCATACTTGAGCCCATCAACATGCAATGTTGCCTATCGCGAAGCGTTTTATAGCGATGATCGACCCAAGGCTTAAGCTCATGCACGAGAAATCGCAGGTACTCGTCGCTTCGCAAGCGCACCTCGGACATGCGTTGTTGAAGCCGAACTTGGGTAGCTGTCGATAGGCGCTTAAACCATGCTTGTGGAAAATACTCCGCAAATCGCAAGGGACCAAGATTCCAGGGCGCGACAATGATGAAGTTGCGCAATAGCCCTCGATCGATCATCGGGGCTGCAACTTGATCGACCGCCCATGACTGCTTGTTCCATGTTGTCTCAGCGTCAAATAACATTTGCCCATCGTGCATATAAAGCACGGCATGCTCGCGCCTTCCGTCATAGCTTGGTGGCAGCCAAATCTCGATATGGCGAGGCTCAACGAATGTTGACGGAAAGTTGTCATAACGCTCAATGCGTCCGTAACGCACCTTTTGCATGGGATCAATCGCTAGGCCTTTGGCGAAGGCACTTGCCCCAACTTGCGCGAAGGCGTTTAGTGGGACTGGCGTACATGCAACTGAAGTCCAAAGCCATGATGCAAGCGCAAAGCGACGGTTTTGATTCATACACATGCATTGACTTTCACTGATATTAGTCACCGAGCGCCACGCCCTCTCTGCGAGGATCGGCGCCGCCTGTATAAACCGGTGATTTCTGCCCTGGTATTATCGTTTTAACAATTGTAGCAACACCGCTTGATTGCTCCGCAAGCGAAACCTTGTGTCCCAGCGCAAGCAAGCCCTTGATGAGAGGATCGCTCATACCTTCATGCGCGCGATCGATATACGGATGCTCACCACCAACCGCCGTCGTAGGACTGTTTGCAGCACCAAGGTTCACCATGGCGGTAGCTTCTTGGGCATTGAGTTTCCAGTCGATCACACCGATCAATGTTTTGCTCACAAATTGGATGATGCTTGGTCCACCCGGCGAGCCCGTGGCCATTAGAAAATCGCCCCTTGAGCCATCGCTCGCTTTGGCAAATACAATGGTCGGAGCCATTGAACTGCGAGGTCGCTTGTTTGGCTCGATTTTGTTTGCAATCGGCGCTCCCTGGCCATCGGTCGGGTTCGGCGAAAAATCGGTTAATTGATTATTGAGCAAAAACCCACCTACAAGCCGGTACGAGCCCATGCTTCCCTCGATACTCGAGGTCATTGAAACCACATTGCCTTGGCGATCCACGATAGTCACATGTGTTGTACCGTTATCTTCCTGAGAGCTTATACCCAAGGCCTTAGCTTTAAAAGTACCTGGATTTGCTGTACCAATACTTTTATCCATCGATATAAGACTTGCTCTCTCCTTAAGGTAACGGCTGTTAAGAAGACTCGACAAACCAAGGGCGGGAAGCGGGACGAAATCGGTATCCGCCACATACTTATTACGATCTGCGTAAGCAAGTCGTTGTGCCTCACTAATCAAGTGAACAGCCGTCACGGAAGGCTTTGCGCCATCGCTACCAATTTGCGTGGGCTTATGCGGCGATAAGTCAAAGTTTTCCAAAATCCCGAGTACCTGCCCCACTGCAATTCCACCCGAAGAAGGGGGCCCCATGCCGCAAACCCACGTGTTACGGTAACTCATACAAACGGGTTCTCGACGGATAGCTTTATAGTTGGCAAGATCTTCCATCGTCATTAGACCTGGGGTCACAGGCACTGGGCTTAAAGGCCCTCCTTTGCTTTCAGCAACTTTATTCACGATGGATTGGGCAATCGATCCGATATAAAAAGCATCAGCGCCTTGTGATGCAATCGACTCAAGCGTTGTCGCGTAAGCGGGGTTGCGGACCGTTGTGCCCATCGCCTTGGGCGATAGATCGTCATTAAAAAAATAACCCACCGCATCCTCATCGCGAAGTAGCTCTTCGCGTGCGCTCAAAATCGCCGCTGCCATCCGCCCATTCACGGGAAAGCCTTCGTGGGCAAGTTGGATCGCCGGACCAAAAAGCTCGCGCCATGGCCTCAAGCCGTGATCTCTATGAGCTAGTTCAAGCATCCGCAGCATACCTGGGATACCTATCGATCTCCCGCTTGCCCGCAAACTAAGCCAGGGTGTCGATCGTGTTGGCAGGGGATATCGCTTATCGCTTGTACTGATATAGCGTAAATAATCTTCGTTCGCGCCTGATGGCGCGGTCTCCCTGCCGTCATAAGTCACAAGCTTCTTACTCGAGGCATCAAAGTAAATCAAAAATCCGCCACCACCAATGCCTGACGATTGTGGTTCTACCAATCCTAAAACCATTTGCACGGCGACTGCGGCATCGATCGCACGACCACCATCGCGCAGCACTTCACATCCTACTTTGCTTGCAAGCGGATGTGCTGTTACCACCATATAGCTCCTTGCAGTAACCATGCCTAACTGCCTGCGAAATCCAGAGGAAGGCTCAGGACGCGAGGGATCAACTTCAGGGCGGACGCTTTGCAGCATCGAAGCTTCGGCATGCTCTACCCTCGAGCGCGCTAAAGCCGACTGATCGCAAGAAGCAAAGGCTGAGCTCACCAGGCAGCTCAACACCATAGCCGCCGTGACCGCGCTCTTCGCTACTGCCTTCCGGAGTAACATCGATATCAACGCATCGCCTTGATTCATGAATTTGACCTGCTCATTCCCAATATTCCTCACTCGCCTTATTTTTAAGGCGAGCTTACTGTGTTTACTCGCCAATCAAAGCATAGGGGCCCAAACTGTGACGCCATCTGACCAAGACGATCCGTACTTGTGGCTTGAGGACATCGATAGTGAGCAATCCATGGCCTGGGTCAAGGCGCAAAACAAGATCACCCTTGCGAGCTTTGCCTCAAACAAGGCCTTTAAGGCCCTGCAAGATGAGTTTCAAGAGGTGCTCGACAATGCGCAACGTATTCCCCAAGTGACACGGCGAGGATCATGGTTTTATAACTTATGGCAGGACGGCAAAAACCCGCGCGGTGTTTGGAGAAGGACAAGTCTTGAAAGCTTCAAAAGTAAAGAACCGGTCTGGGAAGTTTTGCTCGATCTTGATGAACTCGGTCGCTCAGAAGCTAAAAGTTGGGTTTGGGCAGGGGCAACTTGCTACGGCCCAGATTACAAGCGCTGTTTGATCCAGTTATCACCCGGCGGATCCGATGCAAACATCGTCCGAGAGTTTGATGTAGAAACGCGATCTTTCCTTGCTCAAGGGTTTCATATACCCGAAGCTAAAACCAGTGTTGAATGGATTGATATCGACACCATCTATGTTGCGAGTCAGCATGGGCCAAACTCGTTAACCGACGCTGGTTATCCTAGAACCATCAGACGCTGGAAGCGGGGCAGTCCGCTACAAGAGGCAGAGGTTGTATTTGAGGCAAAGCAAAGCGATGTGGCCGCTTGGGTTCAGGTGGATGCCACACCCGGTTACGAGCGAACGATTTTTGGGCGCATGCCCGACTTCTTCTCAAGCGAGCAATTCTTATTGCAGGGCAAAACAATGCTTGCCTTGCAAAAGCCGCCCGACGCTCAACTACGTTTTTGGTATGAGCATGTCTTGCTGGAACTTCGCAGTCCAATGCTTCAGAAAGACAATAGCTGGCCAGCAGGATCCCTACTTGTTTCATCGGCATCATCATTCCTTGCTGGCAAACCCCAATGGCATGCCTTATTCAAACCGAGTCCAAGTAGATCGCTTGAAAACTATAGCTTGACAAGATCATCGATCTTATTAAATGTTTTAGATCAAGTATCAGCTGAGGTCGAGATCTTAAGCTTTAAGCAAGGTCATTGGACAAAACGTCAACTTAAGCCTTCTCGATATAGCCAGATCGTAGCTCGGGGTATTCACGATAGCCAGCAGGGGCAAGGTGACCCTTTGGGCGAGAGTTTTTTGCTCAACGTTAGTGACTTTTTAAACCCTGACCGCTTGCAACTAGCGAACAGCCATTCAGAGACGATCGAAACGCTCAAAGCGCTGCCCACATTGTTTGATGCAAGTCAGATGATGGTCGAGCAAGGTTTTGCCACTTCAAAAGATGGCACAAGCATTCCCTACTTTTTAGTGCGACCCCAGGGCAATCGCGAGCAAGCGACATATCCAACGCTGCTGCATGGCTATGGTGGTTTTCAAATCTCAGAGCTTCCGCGCTACTCGGCTGTATTTGGGCGAGGCTGGCTTGCGCGTGGTGGCGCACTTGCGATTGCAAACATTCGTGGCGGCGGTGAGTTTGGTCCGCAATGGCATCAAGCCGCCATGAAGGCAAACAAGCAAAAAAGCTATGACGATTTTGCCGCAGTGGCCAACGATTTGATCGCCCGCGGTGTTACGAGCCCGAGCCAGCTGGCTATTAGAGGCGGTAGCAACGGTGGCCTTTTGGTCGGCTCGGTCATGCTTCAAAAGCCAGACTACTTTGCAGCAGTAGTCTGTCAGGTTCCACTATTAGACATGAAACGCTACCATTTACTGCTAGCCGGGGCGAGTTGGATGGCCGAGTATGGCAACCCCGAAATCGCTGATGAGTGGGCTTGGATTTCGGCTTATAGTCCTTATCAAAATGTGAAGCCACAGCAAAAGCTACCACCGATATTGTTGATGACGAGTACGCGCGATGATCGAGTCCATCCTGGCCATGCTCGAAAGATGGCAGCGCGTATGCTCGAACAGGGGCACCGCGTGAGCTACTACGAGAACATCGAGGGTGGCCACGGTGGAGCGGCAGATAGTTCGCAGCGCGCTTTCATGCTTGCTTTGGAGTTCAGCTTTTTGTGGCAGACGATTTCGCCGCGATGAGACATAGAGGCTTTATCGCTTGCGAAACGATTTTGAATGAGGCGTTTTAAACCAGATGGCAAGCATCCAATTTTTGCGCACACCCGAGGCGTCTTTTGACAACCTCCCCAATTATCCCTGGGTAGGACGCTATATCGACGATTTGAAATCGCTTCAAGGCTTACGCATGCACATCTTGGACGAAGGCCCCAAGGATGCTTCGGCCACCTGGTTATGTCTTCATGGCAACCCAACCTGGAGTTATCTTTATCGACACATGATCCCGATATTTGTAGCGGCCGGGCATCGCGTTGTTGCGCCTGACATGCCAGGTTTTGGAAAGAGTGATAAGCCTGTCGACATCGCGCAGCATCGATTTTCATGGCACCGGTCGATCTTGCTCGAGCTCGTTGAATCACTGGATCTAAAGCATATTCATTTGGTGGTTCAGGATTGGGGCGGTTTGCTTGGTCTCACCTTGCCGATGGAAGATCCCGAACGTTACAAAGCGCTACTCGTTATGAATACCTACCTCGCAAGTGCACGCGAGCCGCTTCCCGAGGGATTTATGCAGTGGCGCGCCATGTGTGCGGCAAAACCTGATTTTTCAATCGCAAGGCTACTTGCCCGCGGCAATCCGCACATGACCCCAGCTGAGGCAGCAGCCTACGACGCGCCCTTTCCCGAACTTGCCTACCGGGCCGCAACCCGTGCATTTCCCGAGATCGTTCCAGCTTATGAAAATGATGACGGCGTTGTCGTCTCGCGCGCTGCCGAGCACTTTTGGGCGCAGGACTGGGAAGGTCAGTCGATGATGGCCATCGGCATGCTCGACCCTGTTTTTTCGCCTGCGAGCATGGAGAGACTACGCCAAGGTATTAAGCAGTGTCCATTACCGACGATGGTTGATCAGGGCGGTCACTTTGTTCAGGAACACGGTGCACTTATTGCCGAAAAGGCTGTGGAAATCTTTAAGCACGCTGAGAGCAGATCGGAGCATTAAATGAAACATTTATACGAAATTGCAGTTTTGCCTGGCGATGGGATCGGCGTCGAGGTGATGCAAGCATGTTTAAATTTACTGCAACATTTGCAAAACCAAACGAGTGATTTCCGCTTAAATCTTAAGCAATACCCAGCTGGTGCGGCCCATTATCGGGATTTTGGTGATGCCCTCCCCCAAGCTACTTGGGAGGCCTGCCGCGACGCCGACGCTATTCTTTTTGGTGCGATGGGACTACCTGACGTTCGCTACCCAGACGGTACGGAGATTGGGCCGCAACTCACGCTTCGTCAAGGCCTTGATCTGTTTGCTGGCGTGCGACCCATTAGGGCTGTACCTGGCGCACCGCTTGCATTGGCAGACAGCCGAGCCGAAGCTATTGACTTTGTCATCGTACGCGAACAAAGCGAGGGATGGTTTTTTGGCCGCTACCACCCGGAGAAGATCCCGAGTGCGGGCGCAGATGAAGCCTACGACCTAGGCCGTGTTACCCGGCATGGTTCGGAGCGGCTTTTTCGATTTGCCTTTGAACTTGCCCAGACACGCAGTCACAGAGCCAACCGACAAGCGCGAGTTACCTGTGTCGATAAATCCAATGTTCATCGTGGCCAGGCATTCATGCTGTCAATCTTTAAGGAAGTCGCTCAATCCTTTCCACAAGTACAAGCGGATCAGTGCTATGTTGATGCAATGGCGCTCTATTTTGTGAAACAGCCATGGCTTTATGATGTCTTGCCTACTGAAAATCAGTTCGGCGATATTTTGTCCGATCTCGGTGCTGCGCTAATTGGCGGTATGGGGATGGCGCCTTCTGCGGATATCGGACTCTCGCATGCCTTGTTTCAACCCTCGCACGGCACTGCACCCGATATTGCTGGACAAGGCATTGCAAATCCTACAGCGATGTTTTTATCAGCTGCGATGATGTTGCATTGGCTCGGTACTCGGCATCAGGACGCATCCTTGCTCCAGGCAGCCATTCGCATCGAACGAGCAGTTGACCGAGCCTATTCTGACAAGGCGCTACGAACACCCGATCTCGGGGGCAGCCACAGCACCGCGGAAGTTTGCCAAGCGGTGATCAAAGCACTTTAGGAGCACAGCATTTACTGCTCTTCGCGCAAAGCCACACGTCTAATTTTCCCCGAGATGGTTTTCGGTAAGCTTTGGCGAAACTCGATCTCTCTAGGATATTTGTAGGGAGCCGTTTGTTCTTTCACAAAATCTTGGATCTCGCTGGCCAGTTCATCGCTTGGGCTGAAGCCTTGCGTTAAGGTTATATAAGCCTTCACGATTTCACCGCGCATCGGATCAGGCTTAGCGATCACTGCAGCCTCAGCGACCGCGGGATGCTCAATAAGGGTTGACTCCACCTCAAAAGGACTAATTCGGTAGCCCGACGACGAGATGATGTCGTCTGATCGGCCGACGAACCAAATGTAGCCATCCTCATCCCTGGTTGCGGTATCACCCGTGTAATACCAACCATGACGGAATACCTTTGCCGTCGTTGCTTCGTCTCGGTAGTATCCCCGAAACAGTCCTGGGGGATAGGGGTCGGTGATTTTCACCGCGATATGGCCTACTTCGTTTGGGGGCAAAATCTGCCCTTCCTCGTCAATCACATCCACAATCAATCCGGGACAAGGCTTTCCCATCGATCCAGGTCGAATAGCCATACCTGGGAAATTGGCAACGATATTGATGGTTTCAGTCTGCCCATAACCGTCATAAATATCGCAGCCGGTTGCCTGCTTCCAAGCACGCATCGCTTCAGGATTGAGCGGCTCGCCGGCACCAAAGCAATGACGCAAGGAGCTGAAATCAGCACCGGTGAGATCAGCTTTAGCCATGATGCGATAAATGGTAGGCGGGGCACAAAAGGTAGTCACTCGATGTTGAGCAATGATCTTTAAGTGCATGGCCAGATCGAAACCGTCACCGTCATAAAGCACAATTGTTGCGCCAGCGAGAAGGGGCGGATACAACAGGCCCCAGGCCGCCTTAGCCCATCCGGTGTCGGTAAGTGTCCAGTGCACATCGGACTCTTGAAGGTCTTGCCAATACCGAGCGGTAATCCCGTGAGCAAGCGCATAAGCATGGTCGCGAGCTACCATTTTGGGCATGGAGGTTGTGCCTGAGGTGAAATAAATCAGCATGCTTTCATCAGCGCGCGTTGGCTCAATCGAAGCACGATCGAATTGATCACTTGCATTAGCACAAAGTGATTCGAAGTGTTCCCAACCCGGTCGCGCTTCGCCGACCAAAATACGGTGCTTAAGGCTTGGACATTCAGCCTGAATCGACTCGATAGCAGACGCATGCTGACTGGCAACCACGGCAAGCTTTGCATCAGAACGATCGATCCGATAAGCAAGATCCTTGGCTTTGAGTTGGTTGGTACCTGGCATTGCAATCGCACCAATTTTTGTACATGCCAAAATGACAAAGTACCAAGCAGGGATGCGAGGCAATACAAGTAAGACCGTATCGCCCTTTCGAACACCCATTTTAAGAAGCGCGTTGGCAAAGCGGTTGGACTGCTTTTCAAGATCGCTATAACGGTAATAATTCACCTGGTCGCCCGCGCGGTTGATCGCAATTAAGGCTGTCTTGTCAGCACTTCGCGCGCGTTGACCAACGACGTCAAAGGCAAAATTAAACGTTTCTGCAACTGCAAACGAAAAGTTAGTTCGCGCCGACTCGTAATCAAAGGGTGGGAATGATGGGTTCATGCTCTGCTATCTCCTTCGCATCGTTCTACATCATATTATTCATACTGAGCTTGTCATCCTGCAGGTTCAGGTTGCAGTGTTGCGTGATCAATGCCGTGACGCTCTCTTAGCAATTGTTGTATCGATCTTAGACTTAGAGGCCATTGCTCGAATGATTGAATCTGCAAGTGGGCAGTCATCGTGATATGTCCGGGTGCGGTCTCCCAGATATGCAAATTGTGAACATCAAGGACATTGGGATCAGCGAGTAGGGTCTGAGCAACTTGGTTGAAGTCGACCGTGCTCGGAACCTGCTCCATCAGGATGCGATACGAGTCGCGCAGCAGCATCAAGGTTGAGCGGAGCAAAAGCGCGCATACAAGCATCGATAAACACGGATCGATCAGGTAAAAACCCGTCAACCAAATCACGAGGCCTGATACAAGGGCAGCAATCGAGCCGAGAAGATCGCCCATCACATGAACCAAGGCAGCCTTGGTATTTAAGCTCTCCCGATCTCGGGACAGCAGCCAGGCTACCAACAGGTTCACGACAAGACCGACAAAAGCAACCAAGATGACCTGCTCACCTGCAACCGCCTGCGGCTTGAAAAAACGCGATAAGGACTCGGCGAGGATGAGTCCTATGAGCCCCAGCATGGCGATCGCGTTAACCCAAGCAGCGAGCACCTCAATACGACCGTATCCATAAGAACTTGTCGCTGATGGCGCTCGTCTTGCTAATCGTTGAGCGAGCAAGGCCAGCATAAGAGAGCTTGCATCGGTCAACATGTGACCGGCATCTGCCATCAAGGCAACTGAGCCGGCATAGTGAGCTGCGACCCATTCGGCTACCGCAAAGCCAAGCGTTAGCAAAACTGCAAGGCCAAGCGCCCCGCTGCCCGCGTTAAGGCGAGCATGCCCGTAAGAGGCGTCGAGCCAATCGTGGCGATGGAGATCTTGCGTCATAGCAAATTAAGCCTAACAGAACCACACCCATGCGATGAAGCCCCGTGGGACGATATGCCTTCGAACGTTGATTCATCAATCAGCGCTACAGTGCACTCTCGATTTTCGTGACGAAACCTAAAAGAGGAGTGGTACATGTTTTCACACATCATGCTAGGCACCAATGACATCGAGCGCTCGAAGACTTTTTATGACGCTGTGCTTGGCACACTTGGCGTTGGCCCAGGCCATATTGACCGCTATCGTATTTTTTGGCGCACCAAAACCGGTGTTTTTTCGACATCCTTACCCATCGACGGCAATCCGGCCTGCGTTGGCAATGGCAGCACCATTGGTTTTGCCTGTAGTTCGCCAGAACAGGTACAAGCCTGGCACGAGGCAGGGATTACCCATGGCGGCCAAGCGATTGAAGACCCTCCGGGAGTCCGTGAAGGCCCCGCTGGTAAGCTTTATCTTGCCTATTTGCGCGACCCCGATGGCAATAAAATTTGTGCGCTTTATCGGATGCCCGCTGCCTAAGCACCCTAGCATGCGGGCCTGAGTCAGCGCAAAACTCTAGATGTGGAAACACTGCAACAGTTCGCCGCAAATAATTGTTCCTCAAGATTATTTGCTCTATGCTGGGTTGGTGTTTCCCTTATCAAGGAGTTTGTGTCATGGCACCAGTACCCTTTAACCCCGTCGAATGGGCAGGCGCTATCGTATTGATTTGCCTTGTTGTCGCCGCTGCACTTGGTGGTGGCTTCACCCTGATTGATTCGGCCAATCAGATCAAACAGCACTTTGATCCCGCCCAAAAAGCAGCCAGGGCACGCAAAGAAGAAGCGATACGCAAAGCACAAATGCTTGCTGCCCTTAAAGCAGAGTTGGAAGCCAAGGCTAAGGCTGCGTCGCAAACTGAAACAAAGGCTTAACGTATGTCGAAGCTGCAATTCATCAATCCCAGGGGGCTCTTCCAAGGGTCTTTTTCCCATGTTGCTACTGCGCAAGGCGGCACGACGATTTACATCTCGGGCCAAGTTGCTTTTGATGAAGAAGGCAAAGTGTTTGGCAAAACTTTTGAAGAACAATGCGAGAAGGTTTTCGATAACCTACGTCTTGCGCTTGCCGGCGCTCATGCAAACTTCACGCACATCGTGAAGATGAATATTTATGTTCGTGACCTAACCAGCCAAAAGCTTCAATCCCTCAGGAGCATTCGAGCGAAACACCTAGGGTCACATCAACCAGCGAGTACCCTGATCGCCACACCCGGCCTTGTCCACGAAGACCTGATGCTCGAAATCGAAGCGATTGCAGTGATTGCTAACGAAGCCTCTTAATCATCCAAAACTTCACGATGTCGAGATGACGGCCAAGCGCTTCGACACGGGCCAGTTCCTCGAAACCCAGCTTGAGGTAAAAGCCTGGAGCTTGAAAACTCAGGGTAGTAAGGTAAATGTTTTTACATGAGCGCTTTGTCGCGCTTTGCTCAAACGCTAGCATCAACCGACTCCCAAGGCCCTGCCGCCTGTACCTTGCATCGACCCACAACTGTTCGACTTCGGCACATTGTCCCCAGGTGCGCCCCTTGAGACCCGCTTGCAAAACCCCTCGATCATCGACTGCTTTTAAGCAAAGCGACTCGACGTCGTGTAGCGCTGCGCTCTCTATATTGTAACGATTCAGTCCTTCATCGATAAGCCTTTGTGCAGTTTCATCGGCTAGATCAATTCGCCACACCATGAACGCCGTCCTTCGAAAAAACGATTCGATCATCGCAAGTGACTGTTTAAAGCTCATCGATGCGATCGATCCTATAGCTTATGCCAAAACACGCAACCATATCGACGGAGCTGTGACTCGCCTTTCGCCATGGATCACCCATGGCGTAATGACGCTGCGTGAGCTCGCAACCATCCTAGCCTCAAGGTATCGCCTTCCGGTGCAGCACAAGCTAATTTACGAATGGGGATGGCGCGCATACTTTCGACATGTCCACAGTCACCGTCCCGAATTGATGACAACATCGATGCACCCGGGTCCCTTAGCCGATCATGCCTACGCTCAACAAGCACCTGCAGCCTTGATTCAAGCTCGAACGGGCGTTCCGGCGATCGATAGGGCCGTACGCGACCTTTATGAGCAAGGCTATGTTCATAACCATGCAAGAATGTGGCTTGCAAGCTTTTGGGTCCATATCTGTCGTGTTCGCTGGCAAGCCGGTGCAAATTGGATGTTGAAACATTTGCTTGATGGCGACATGGCAAGTAATGCGCTCAGCTGGCAGTGGGTTGCGGGTACTTTCAGCAAAAAGCCCTACCTTTTCAATGCTGAGAATGTGGCACGGTTTGCCCCCAAAACCTGGTGGAGTCCGGGAACTACGATTGATCAAGATTATGCATCGATTGAGCGAATCAGCAAAGGGGGTCGATTACCACAATGGCCCGATGATGTAGAGCCACGGTGCGAGCCGATTTGCCTGGCGCCTTCATCGCTTCAACAGGAATTTTTAGTAACGTATCGGATAAAAAATGCTTATGATTATTTTAGCGAGGAAAAAGCTAAGGATTCGGCGCTTGAAAAACCAAAGTCCATTCCTAAGCCTTACCTGATCGTCCACCCTTGGGCAATCCGTCAAACGAAGCCCCTACTTACCGATGGCAAGTGGCACTTGCTTGGATTCATCCCTAGCGATACGACATCGATTCATTGGAGCCTAAACCGATGGCGCTGGGTGTTGGATAGGATGAAAGAAACATGTCACGATATCATCATTGGATCACTCCAGGATTTATATGCATTACAAAGCAATGCAAGCTCGCTTCATACCTGGCATGATATTCATTTGCATGATTATTGGCCCTCATTCGTGGAGCAACATCATGAAGCGGCACTTTTCCCAACGACTGATCGATTTCATGCCTCCTTTTCGTCGTGGTGGCATGCGATCAGTCGTAAAAAGATTGAGCTACATGATTTGCTGTCTTGCCATGTTCAATCCAATGAAGGCTGATGCTCAGCAGGCGATCAATATCCCTGTCAATCATGGCCCAAGCGAACATGTAACTGCCTGGTGGTGGATCGGAGCGTCACGCCAACAGCACCCGTCTGATCACATCGCACCGGCGATTCTTCTTTTACACGGATGCGGCGGCATGCTCAACCGTCAGGGCCTACCCGATCAACGCATGAGAAGCTATGCCGAATTGCTAGCCAAGATGGGCTGGCATGTGCTGGCCTTAGACTCTTTTAGCGCTCGAGGTGTGAAGGAGATTTGCACAAGAGCCCGTGGAGGCAGAGCTCAAGTCAGTCAGACATTACGAAGAGCCGATACGGCTGCTGCGATTGCCTGGCTTAGCCGGCATGAGGCTGTCGACAAGAACCGCCTTGGCTTGATGGGCTGGTCTAATGGTGGCACCACGGTGTTAGCCTACACACACCACGGTGATCCGCCCGAACTACAAGCAAGTTATCCGGGTCTGCGTGCAGCCGTAGCTTTTTATCCAGGATGTAACGATCGGGAACAGCACGGCTATCAGCCCGCAATGCCCGTGCTTTTATTGTTGGCCTTATCGGATGACTGGACACCACCCGAACCTTGCTTGCGTCTAAAGTCTGAGAACATCAGCATGCTCGGATGGGAAAACGCCTTTCACGGCTTTGATGGTACCGCAAAGCTGCGCTTTCGAACCGATATTCGTAACGGTATAAACCCTGAAGGCGTTCATCAAGGTGCAAACATTCAGGCAGGGGAAGAGGCCCGTGCAAGCCTCATCGAATTTTTCGCACATCACTTTGCAAGCAAATAGATTGCTAGCTAAAACACTTGTCCTTTAGTGGCTCTCGCGACAGATCTCACCACGAGGAATCGGGCGATGAACTTACGTCACTTGCGCTACCTTGCAGCATTGGCACGAGAAGGGAATTTCCACCGCGCTGCTGCAAGCGCCCACATCAGTCAGCCAACACTTTCTGCTGCCATCCGCTCGCTTGAGCGCGAACTCGGTGTTGAGCTTGTGCGACGTGATCACCGCCGCTATCAGGGCCTAAGCGCTGCAGGCTATGTGGTGCTCGAGCGTGCACGCTCTGTGCTTGATACGATGGACGGACTTATCGAAGAACTAGAACACTCATCCAATGACATTCGCGGCCACTTGCAGCTTGGTGTTATCCCTACAGTGGAACCTGCTGCGGGGCTGTTGAGTGCTGCTTTGAAGCGACGACACCCTGGCATTACCCTCACCCTATTATCAAAAACTTCCGATGAAATTGTTCGAGGTATCAACGACCGTAGTCTTGATGGGGGGCTCAGCTACGCGCCAAGCCGCAGCGACAAGCGTCTCTTGTTTCGTCCACTTTATGCAGAACGTTATATGCTGCTCGCCCCAAAGCAACTGCTGCGATCCTATCGCGTGATTACCTGGGCACAAGCTGCTTCACTACCGCTGGTTTTATTGAACCGGGACATGCAAAATCGGCGACTGATTGATCAACATTTTGCAAATCTGCAATTGACCGCTCATGTCAATGCAGAGGCCAGTACCCTTGTGTCTGTCCTTGCCCAAGTCAAAGCCGGACTTGGCGCGGGCATTGTGCCCGAGGCATTTGTCAGCATGATCGGACCACTTCCAGGACTTCGAGCGATTGCCTTTGGAGGCGGCGACTTATCGCATCCGATTGGGCTTTTGCTTGCCAAACGCGAACCACTGCCAAGCCTAAGCCATGCACTGGCAACATTGATTGAGACCGAAATTAGTTGGCAAGCGCTATAAGCGGCCTTAAGCGTTAAGCCTGATCAACGGTTGATAGATTTCTCTAATCAACTGCTAAAAAATCTGATTGGACGCCGCGCCGACTTTGTGCGGACAATCGTCGCTTATTAGCGTTTTGACCGCTTTGATTTCAGGCACGCGTACAGAGGAACCGTCCCATGCATCACGATGCCAATCATTTATCGAGTCGAGGCCTTGAGCTTCCTCCTACGGAGCTGCTTATCGACGGTCGTTGGGAGGCTAGCGCAACCGGGCTTCGCTTTGACAGCATTGACCCGGCAACCGGCCAAGTCATCACAAGTATTGCCCGCGGACATGCAACTGACGTCGACAGGGCCGTGGGCGCCGCGCGGCGAGCACTCGAACGCAAAACCTGGCGCCTCATGTCAGGCGCACAGCGAGGCCGCTTGCTTTATCGCTTGGCGGAATTGCTTGAACAAGACCGTGAAACGATGGTTCAGCTAGAAAGCATGGACGCGGGCAAGCCGCTTGCAGCAACCAGGCGACAAGACCTTCCTGCAGCCATAGACTGCTTGAGATACTACGCGGGTTGGGCCGATAAGCTTGAGGGGCAAGTGGTTTCAGCGCGATCTGACGCCCTCACTTACGTGCTGCGCGAAGCCGTAGGGGTGGTCGGTGCCATCGTGCCATGGAACTTCCCCTTAATGAATGCAGTTTGGAAAATTGCTCCAGCGCTTGCCTGTGGATGCACCATCGTGCTGAAGCCGGCCGAGTTAACACCGCTTTCTGCGCTTCGACTTGGTGAACTTGCCCTACTTGCAGGATTGCCCGAAGGGGTATTGAATATCGTTCCTGGTTTTGGTACGGAAGCGGGAGAGGCACTGATTCGACATCCAGGGGTCGATAAGATCGCCTTTACCGGCTCACCCCAGGTAGGCAAGCACATCATGCGAACCGCCGCCGAGGATTGCAAGCGCATCACGCTCGAACTTGGGGGCAAATCGGCAAACATCGTTTTCGCTGATGCGGACCTCTCAGCATCCGTCAAAGCGTCGACCTCGGGCATCTTTTTCAACGCCGGTCAGGTTTGCTCTGCAGGCTCGCGAATTTTGGTCGCAAGGCCTATCTACGAAGATTTTGTCCGTGCATTTTGCGAGCGCGCCGCGCAAATCAAGCTGGGCGATCCCTTTGAGTCCGGTACAACCATGGGTCCGGTTATCTCGGCTCAGCAAAAAGATCGCATCTTGAAAGCGATTCACCATGGCCAGGCTGAAGGTGCCAAGCTTGCGCTCGGCGGGGGCGACCCTGCAGGCGCCGGGTTTTTCGTGCCCCCTACCGTATTCGTTGATGTTGACAACCGAATGTCGCTTGCGCAGGACGAAATCTTTGGGCCAGTCGCAAGCATTATCCCCTTTGACACCGAACAGGATGCCATTGGTATTGCTAACGACTCTCGTTACAGCCTTGCTGGGGCAGTTTGGACGCGCGATATTGACAGGGCGCACCGTGTCGCCTCTGCTGTACGATCGGGCACTGTGTGGGTCAACACCTTTGGGCATACTGACACCAGGCTACCCTGGGGCGGCTTTGGAAAAGATTCAGGGCTTGGTAGAGATCTTGGCAAAGCTGCACTTGATAACTATACCGATCTTAAAACCGTATGGTTACAATTATCATCGATGGCTCAGTCTTAACATCATGTAAAACGGCTACTAAGCAACCCACCTCTAGCGACGGAAAATAACTGCTGTGAGATACTTCAAGTATCTCAGGAGCAAGCCGTTTTCACTGCCACGCCTCAATCGACCAGAATCTTCAGACGCTTTCGCGCTGGCGATCACGGCTTTTTATTGTTCGCCTGCTGGCTTGTGCTCTTCAATGCCCCGACAGCACTCGCTCTGGGTTCGATTAGCACCTGGCTACAAGGTGAGCGAAACGCGACCCCACTTTTTCAAGACCTTTGTACTTCGTCGGGATCACATAGCTCGTCGCCCGAAGTCGACAAGGACAATGATCTCGGCAACATGGCCCACTGCGCGGCCTGTTATCTCACAGGTCTCTCGCCTAACCACGCATCGAGCCCCGCATTAGAGAGGCTTGCTTCGCCCGATGTTCCAGGTTGGGTCACTGAGTTAATTTTTCCGAGGCAAGATGCACGAACCCCACCCTCGCGCGCGCCACCACGAGCCTGAACGTCTGAGGTCACCGATGCCGACCAAAGGTCTTGCATCAAAAAGAGCGATGAAGCCTTCGCGAAGGGAATCATCGAGAGCGACACACAGTCGATGCGCAACTCAATAGGCGCAACTTGAGGGGAAACATATGCTTACGCACGTTAAACACAAACTTTTTCGTAACATCATATTAAGCTTTGGGATGCTTATCGGCGCTAGCGCCTTGGCTCAACCGGTCCAAGTCCAAGAGCCTTGGGTACGGGCAACCGTGAAGGGGCAACAAGCCACCGGTGCATTCATGAAACTCACAGCCAGTTCGCCGCTTCGGCTCGTCCAAGCACAGTCGCCCATAGCTGGCTTGGTCGAGATTCACGAGATGAAGATGGATAAGGATGTGATGAGAATGTCAGCGATCGCTGGACTTGATTTAACACCGGGCCGCCCGGTAGACCTCAAGCCAGGGGGGTATCATGTGATGTTGATGCAACTCAAGCAGGAAATAAAGGAAGGTGACAGCGTTCCGATCACATTGATCTTCGAGCACAAGGACGGTAAGAAGGAGTCCTTGGCGATCAATGCGCCCACGCGTGCACTTGGACAAGCAATGAAACACAAGCACTGAGAGAATTGGCGATGGCAGAAGTTGAACCAGACGAGGGATCAGGCCTCGAGCAACATCTCACCCAAACGCTTGCGCTAGACCGGCGATGCTGTGGCAATTGCGTGTGGTGGGATGGAACCAGGAAGTTCGTTAAGCGCTTTCCGCAAGGAAGGCCCTCGATCGATCACCCTGCCGTCTTTTACACGCGCGTCGGAGAACAGGCGCGTGGGCACTGCCTAGCCGCAAATTCCTTAAAACATGGGGAAGAAACCGGTTACGCGACCAGTTGTCTTCAGTTCAAGGCTTTTTTCAAAGGGACCCAGGCAGACCCGAATATGGCGCTGGTCCATCTGAATCAAGCCTGCTGCGCAACCTGTTCTTGGTGGGAGGGCGAGCGAAAGCTGATTAAAAAAGAAGAACGTGATAAAGATGATCGCGTTACCAAGAAGGCATACTTTCTTCGCATTGAGCGTGAGCGTAGTTTTCGCTGCATCAATATCCGGTCCGATACCTCATCGATGTACATGAATCCTATCCAGCACTGCGATCATTATCGCTATTTGTTCACCTGAGCGGGAGTCGAAACGATGAACACCGTCAAAGAATTTTTAGCATCGCGAACAAAGCCTCTAGTCACAACCAGCCAAGACACATCGGTCGACGAAGCTGTCACGATCATGACGACTGACGAAATTCATAGTCTGATTGTGATGAAAGACGATCAAATGATCGGCATTTTCACTGATCGCGATTATGTCCATAAGATTGTCGCAAATAAGCGCGATCCGTCAGGACTAAAGGTTGGCGATGTGATGACTCGCGAGGTCACGACGGTGTCGCCTGACACCACGATTCAAGCTTGTGTTGCCTTGATGAGCGAAGGAAAGTTTAGACATTTACCCGTCGAGGATGCAGGTAAGGTCATCGGAATGATTTCGATGACCGATGTTATGAAGATCATGATTGACTTTCATGATCAGGATATTGAGACCTATTTCTAAGGAGAATCAAGGTGAAGCGCACCGCAAAACAAGAACTTGTTGCACTGTATTTCCGTTACCGCCAACTGATTGAAACGGTGCGCGAAGCCGCCGATTTCGAAGGATTGACCCCCGATCATGAAGAACTCCTCGATGTCGTCTGCGAGCACTGGCATGCAGGTAGCCCTTTGACAGTCCGACAGGTCATGAGCTTTGAGCATTTGGCAAGCACGGTGACGATCCATCGCCGCCTAAAAAAGCTGCGAGCGCTTGAACTCATTGAGTTGGAGACCTCTGAGGCTGACTCGCGAAAGCGAGAAATCGTACCCACCAAAAAGGCACTTGATTTCTTTTCAGCAAAAGCCAAAGCTATGCAAACAGCAAGTCGCTGAAAAATAAGGCCCTAACTTAAACCAAAGTTGCAGGTAAAGGGCTTCCAACAAGGTGGAAATCCACTTAGACTCGCGCTGTGAAAGAGACCAAGAAAACTTGTTACTGGGAGCGAGTCCGTTTTGACGGGTCGCTGCAAAACAATACCTACGTGGTGATGGACGGCGGTAAACTCGTCATTTCGACCACGTCGCTCGACATGGCTCGGATGGCATACAAACAGGCACTCGACGGTAAACACGTCGGCCAGCAGCTCGAAGAAGCGGCTGCCGGCGGAAGCACCCCGGAGCTTTGAGCGCTTTGTGATTGCAAAGAGGCCACCTGAGAGTCATTAGGTGTTAAGCCCCAAGCAAGTCCTACCTATTGCACGTGATGGCGCCAGCGAGGAGCGCCATGGCCCGAGCCTTGAAGCTGCGCCCTTTGACGATCAAGGCATCGATCTTCGTGGCTTGCAAGCCCATTTGCGCGAACTCATCCAACATGAAAGCCTAAGTATTCGCCTTCAGGACGGCAGTCGCTATGAAGGCATGCTTCTCGATGGCTTACCACATGGCGAAGGCATCTGGACACAAGCAGACGGGACGGCCCTGAAAGCTCGTTGGCAGGCCGGCGAACTCATCGGCAAGCTTCACATCGCTTATCCGGACGGCAGCGATTTCTCAGGCCAAGTGCTTTCGGGACTTGCCCATGGGCAAGGCAGCTTACGCCGCAAGGACGGCCTCATCCACGAGGGTCAATATCAGGCGGGGCGCCCACAAGGCCTTGGGAAATTGACATGGCCTGACGGGAGAACGTTTGAGGGCCACTTCGACGATATTTTTGAAGCAGATGGGCGATTGACCTGGCCTGACGGTCGCACCTACCGCGGCGCGCTCATCAAGGGTGAACTCGATGATGAAGGCGAGCTGACCTGGCCCGACGGTCGAAGCTACCGTGGCGCACTATGGATGGCCGAACCAAACGGTCAGGGTGACATGCATTGGCCTGATGGCAGTCTACACCGAGGCGAATTCAAGGCTGCAAAGCCTAATGGCCCGGGCGAAAGGCAAAGCGCCTCTGGACATCGGCTCTTGGCGACCTGGCGTAGCGGGCTTGCAGAAGGCGCGGGAACCAGCATAAGCCCGGAGGGTGTGCGCACTGAAGGCAGCTGGAAGCGTGGTAAGCGCGACGGTGAAGCGATCTCTTACTGGCCTGATGGTCGCCAGATGCTCGTTGTATGGCGCGATGACCTACCCCAAGGGCTCGCGGTCATGACTTGGCCTTGCGGTAAGCAGTTGACGGGCCCGCTCGTCGATGGACGTATCGGCGGCACGGCCTGTCTGCGCTTCACCGATGGGAGAGAACTTCAGGGGCAATTCGACCGTGAGAGCCTACGCGGCCCAGGCAGGCTCACCTGGCCAGATGGGCGTGTTTATGTCGGTCAGATAACCAATGAGCGGCCTCATGGGCAGGGAAGCATGCACTGGCCCGATCAGACCGAGTACCTTGGGCAATTTCATGAAGGTCTCCCCCACGGAGATGGCCGCTTGCGCAGCCCGAGCGGCAATCTATTTATCGGTCGGTTTGAGCGTGGCGAGCCTGCAGGTTTTGGCACCTTAACGCTCGCTGATGGCACAAGCTACGCAGGTGATTGGTTTCAGGCGGCGATTCGCGGACGAGGAAGTATGGTATGGCCCGATGGTCGTCGTTATCAGGGACCTTTTGACGGGCATACGCCGAAAGGTGAAGGAAGCTTGCATTGGCCTAACGGTAAAAGCTATGAAGGTTATATCGAACAGGGTAAACCACACAAGCAAGGCGTGATGCGCCTCGCGGATGGTCGCAGCTATGTCGGTGAGTTTGACAAGGGACGATTCCACGGCGAAGGGATTTTGTCTTGGCCTGATGGTCGGATGTATTGTGGCAGCTGGCATCAAGGCAAGCGCCAGGGGCAAGGTTTAGCCATCCTCGAAGCTGGGCTGCGATATGAAGGCACATGGCATCGACACCGCATGCATGGTCAGGGCCATTTGCGCTGGCCGGACGGACGTCGCTATCTCGGTGAGTTTCAACATGGGGCACCACAAGGCTTAGGCCAAATGGAAATGCCTGATGGGCGGCAGTTCGACGGGCATTTTCTCGACGGACTACCCCAGGGTAGCGGTCGATTGCGATTGACAGATGGTCGAATCTTTCAAGGGCAGTGGCTCAACGGAGAAATGCTTGGCGAAGGTTTGCTTAAATCGCCTGACGGTAGCGTCTATCAAGGGTTATTCCTTGGCGAAGAACCGCATGGAGAGGGTCGTTTAGAGACTGCCGATGGCAGTGTTTACGAAGGAACGTTCGAGTACGGCAAACCACACGGACTCGGCCAGCTCATCTCACCCGATGGGCGCAGCTACCGAGGCACTTTTGAGCATGGCCAGGCTCACGGCTACGGCGAACTCAAGCTCAGCGACGGTCGGCGTTATGTCGGACAGTTTGCTGCCAAACACTTTCACGGTGAAGGCAGCTATTTCTGGACCGATGGCAAGGTTTATCACGGACACTGGCAAAACGATCAACGCTGTGGGCGCGGTGTCTATACCCTCTCAGACGGATCGCGCTATGTTGGCGAGTTCCAAGCCGACCATCCGCATGGCCAGGGCATACTTTATGACGCCCGAGGCCAGGTCAAACAAGCTGGCCGTTGGGCGGATAACCGGCTTGTTGAACCCTTGCGACTCAAGACGAGCGATTACCCATTTGAATTCAAAAAAGAAGGTACCCCAGTCGACTGACGCGCTTGGTAATCCTTGTGAATCGACTGCGCTCGGGAGAAATAGGCTCTTGCCTCTGAAAACGAGGTGAGATCACTGCTTTCGCAGGCAATGACCGATTTCGACGCCAGAGCAACCACACCGGCAGCGCGGGTGTCTTCGGCCTCACCCTCAACAATAAAGACCGCACGGTTAGAACCATTGACATACCAGGCGCCAATCACTTGGCAGCGCGCTGACTGAAACAACGCTTCGACCTGGCCCTGCCGGTCTTCAGGATGAGCCATAAACCATTCCATTGCCTCGGGCGCATAACTGACGGTGAGCATCACAAGAGCCATTCTTATCTCCAACGCTTAGCGTTTATCGGGCATTCAAGATCGATAGATTTCATCTGCCATAATTGCAATGGTACGCGCCCATTCTTCTCGGAGCCTCCTTATGCGCATTCCATTAAAGCCGAACGATTTGTCCGAGCCCGCCGAAACCATTGCAGCCATGCGCAAACGCCGTGGCGGGCCTCTCGCGAGCCTCGATCGGATCTTGTTAAATTCCCCGCCGATGGCCAAGGCCTGGAACGACTTCATGGGCACTATTCGCGGCGACATCATGGTCGACGCGAGAATCCGTGAGTTGGTTATTTGTTCACTCGCTGCCCTGCATTCATCTGACGCAGCCTTCAACCAACATCTGATCGCCTTTCGAAAGCTCGGCGGCAACGAAATGCAGGCATCAGCGCTTCGCGACCCGGTTACTGCGGTCGGCAATCGTGCGCTTTTCCCTGGCCTTGACCGCGCGATTCTCGCACTCACCGTCGAAATGACTCGCAAGACCAAAGTCAGTGACCCGGTGGTGGCTGCCATCCGCACCGCTTTCAACGAACAACAATTGCTCGACTTAATGGGTTTGATATCAGCCTACATCATGGTGTTTCGCTTTCTTGGTGCCGTTGGTTTTGCTGAGAGCGACGGCTTCCCCGAATAAAAAGGCATTGGACCTTTTGAGCGTGACGTCATTCAGCGCAGGACGCAATGGCGTCTGCCTTGCTCGGTACGGTGACGCAAAAGCTTAGCTAATGCTGGCGCCCTTTCGCGTTCGCGGCTTTCGCTTTCAGTGGGCGGGCGACCTTGCCATGTCCTGGGCGGTTGAGATGGAAGTGCTCATACTTGGCTGGTATGTGTTGATCGAATCCGGATCGGTGAGCCTATTGGCGGTGTTTGGTGCACTCCACTACATGGGCTCTTTGATCTCACCCATCTTCGGTGTCGCCGGCGACCGCATTGGCTATGCGAAGTTGTTTTGGATGACTCGTGCTTTTTACGCCTCGCTTGCAAGCATCCTTTTAGCGCTGTCTTGGCAGGCCCTACTCTCACCGATGGCAGTTCTTGTGATTGCTTTTTTGGCGGGTATGGTCAGACCTTCAGATATGGTGATGCGTTACGCAGTTATCGCCATGATCCTACCTCCGCAGCAGCTTATGGGTGGCTTGGGCATCGCTCGGGTCACTTCGGATTCAGCCCGAATTGCCGGTGCACTTGCCGGTGCATCGACCGTTGCGGCGTTTGGGATGAATTGGGCCTATGTGGCAATCGTAAGTCTTTACTGCCTCAGCTTTATCCTCACGCGACAGATTCTTCCGACAGTGAGCTCGCAGCAAAGCCCGGCAACAACCCATAGCGCTAAACAACTTAGTGCTGCCATCAGCGACCTGGGCACAGCCTTTCGTTATGTCTGGGATAAGCCCGTGCTACTTGGCGCCATGTGGCTCGCCTTTTTGGTTAACCTGCTCGCCTTTCCCTTCTTTCTCGGTCTTTTGCCTTACGTCGCCAAGCATCAGTATGGCCTTGGCCAAGAAGGTTTGAGCACACTTGCCGCAAGCTTTGCCTTGGGTGGCTTGATCGGCTCAGTTGCCCTGGGGTCAAACAAGCTTCCCATCGGCGCAGCGCGCGCCATGCTGCTCGCGGCCCTGCTATGGTTTTTGATCGACTGCATCTTCGCCTTCAACCGCGAACTTCTGCTCGGAATTGCCCTGCTCACGATCGCTGGCCTTAGTTCCAGCCTTTGCTTAACCCCGCTAGCTGCTGTCATGCTGCGAGGGACCGAGATCGCTTATAGGGGCCGTGTCATGGGCATGCGCATGCTTGCGATTTGGGGTTTGCCCATCGGGCTCTTGCTAGCTGGACCTCTCATTGAACACTGGGGCTTTGAGGCGATCGCGTTCATTTACTCAGCGATAGGCTTAGCGCTCACCTTAGCGATGTGCGCTTACTGGCGCAAAGACCTCTGGTCAACTCAGGCACTCTCTAATCGACCCGCTTAATAGATGCCATCGAAATAATTTGTTTTCCAGGCAAACAACTGGGAGGCAAGATAACTCCATCGCAACCAGAGTAAGGGCAAAGCATCATGGCTAAATCGAGCAAACTGAAGCGGGATTCGAGTACATCAGCATCTGACAAAACTATCAAGTCAGCCCCGGGCCCTGAAGCTGGCTTTCCGATCAACATCGGCATTTCAGAGGAGGATCGAAAAAGAATCGCAAAAGGACTATCGGCGTTTCTGGCCGACAGCTATACCCTTTATATGCAAACCCACAATTTTCACTGGAATGTGAAGGGTCCGATGTTTAATACTTTGCACACGATGTTCATGCAGCAATACACTGAGCAATGGACTGCGCTGGACCAGATTGCAGAACGTATCCGTGCACTTGGTTTTGCAGCACCCGGTACTTACGCTGAATATGCAAGGCTTGCATCAGTTAAGGAAGTCGAAGGCGTGCCCAGTGCAGATAATATGATTCGCATCCTGGTCAACGCTCAGGAGACAACTGCCCGCACAGCCCGAAGTCTTTTCGCGTTGGTGGATAAAGCTGAGGACCAACCCACGGCGGATTTACTCACACAAAGGCTCGATGTCCATGAAAAAACCGCCTGGATGCTGCGAAGCCTTCTTGAAGATTAAGGCCAGTTTGCAATGAGGCATCGGGTCTCATCGAGCGAGGGCCTGCAAGTCGTCTGGTTTAAGCGTGATCTTCGCATCGACGATCACGAGGCCCTCGAGCATGCGATAAGACAAGGCCCGGTACTAGCACTGATACTGATTGAGACGGCACTATGGCGAGCAAGCGGACTCGCCGCGCAACACTTTGACTTCGCACTTGAGTGTTACCAAGATTTACAGCGTGAAATGGCCTCCCGGGGCGCAGGCTTGAGCCTGATCACTTGCGATCGCGCGCAAGATGCCTTTGATTGGTTACACCAACAAGTTGGGCTTGCTTGCATTCACAGTCATATGGAAACCGGCGACGGCGCAAGCTATAAAAGAGATCTCGACATGCTCGAGTGGTGCAAGCGGCATAAGGTGCGCTGGTGTGAGTACCGGCAGTTTGGGGTCGTCCGAGGTCTGAAGCAGCGCAAGGCATGGGCGTCCCAGTGGGAGACTTTAATGCGTGTGCCGC
>JACCDJ010151410.1_pt1 | contig 27879 bp, 23 predicted proteins | sample 7444481 | NCBI WGS metagenome assembly JACCDJ01 (sample SAMN15323435, study PRJNA562643) | freshwater metagenome | isolation source: river surface water | place: USA:Blue River Watershed | collected 2017-08-15 | reverse complement strand
GATGGCAAAGGAAATTTTTCAAAAAAGGACAATGCTTTCCCACCTGCTATCGGTAATACAAGTGTTGTGCTTGTAAAAGATATTGATGGCGATGGGGATCAAGATATTTTTACTGCAAGTTGTTCTGTACCGGTGCAATACGGCCTTCTTCCCGAGGTGGCGTTTTATTCGAATGACGGTAAAGGAAACTTTGCTATTCAAGAAAATACCACTGCCCAAGTAAAACCCGGTATGTATACCAGTGCTGTGTATACTGATCTTGACGGAGATAAAAAGGAAGAGTTGGTACTTGCTGGGGAATGGACAGGGGTAGATATATATTCCTTGAAGTCAGGGGTATTTGTGCCAATGAATACAACACTTTCAAACAACTTTGGCTGGTGGCGTTCAATGGCTTCAGCAGATCTCGATGGTGATGGTGACCTTGATTTGGTCTTGGGTAATAATGGAGGAAATCATTATTTAAAACCTGATGAAAAACGTCCAGTCAAAATGTGGGTGAACCAATATGATCAGTCGGCTAACCGACAGGTGATATTTACCCGGACAATCAACGGAAAAGATGTGCCGGTTTTCCTGAAGAAAGAATTGACTGATCAAATTCCTTCTTTGAAGAAACAGAATTTGCGTCATGATGCCTATGCACAGAAATCTATACAAGAATTGTTTAGTCCCGAACTGATCAAATCAAGTCAAGTTGGTATTTATAATTTCTCATCTTCTTGTATTGCATGGAATGAAGGAAATGGAAAGTTCACTATACAAGTTTTGCCTTTTGATGCGCAGGTGTCATCGATAACTGCCATTCAAACTACAGATGTAAATGGAGATGGCAAAGTTGATCTTTTGCTTGGTTTCAATCAATACGATTGGCTTCCGCAGTTCTCTAGAATGGATGCAGGTTATGGCGGTGTATTACTCAATAATGGTAGCCGTAATTTTAATTTCTTGCAAGCTGAAAAAACTGGTATCCAAATCATTGGCGAGACAAGAGACATCAAGTCATTGCAAATAATGGGCAAACCATCTTATTTGTTTGTCCAAAACAATAGTGCTCCTGTTATCTATCAATTCAATAGTAAATGAGGGTAATTTCAAACTGGCTTCTGGTTGCTCTACTGTTTGCTTTTGGATGTAAGCAAAAGACGAAGCCATTGTTTGAAGTGCTGGATGAAGAAAAAACGGGACTCCATTTTGCAAATAACCTGAAGCCGAATGCAAAAGTGAACATGCTCACTTATATGTATTTCTACAATGGAGCAGGGTTGGCTACTGCAGATTTTAACAACGACGGGAAGGTTGATGTTTTCTTTTGTTCTAATCAAGGGGAGAATAAACTTTTTCTAAATGAAGGAAATCTTCATTTTAAAGATGTTACAGCATCTACTAAGATTCCTCAGGATGGGGGTTGGTCGACTGGTGTGTCAGTAGTTGATATTAACCATGATGGCTTATTGGATCTTTATGTTTGTCGCGTTGGCAACTATGAAAATCTACAGCAAGGTAATCAACTCTTGATCTGCAAAGGAATAGGTGCTGATGGTATTCCAGTATATGCAGAAGAGTCTGGCACATATGGATTATCCTTTAATGGATTTAGTACACAAGCGGCATTTTTCGATCAGGATTTGGATGGAGATTTGGACATGTACTTGTTGAATCATTCTCTGCGTTACAACAGCACATTCAATGCTAGGCCTACCTATTTTAATACTTATGATAGTCTTTCAGGTGATAGGTTTTATAGAAATGTAGATGGTAAATACATCAATGAGACCAAAGAAGTAGGAATCAATTCTTCCATCATTGGCTACGGACTAGGTATTGTTATCTCTGATATTAATGTGGATGGTTATCCAGATATCTATATCGGAAATGATTTTCATGAAAATGATTATCTCTACATCAACAACAAAAAAGGCGGATTTGTAGAAACCTTGGATTCTTCGATGTTGCATACTTCGCAGTTCTCCATGGGCGTTGATGCGGCCGATGTAAACAATGACGGATTGCCTGAAATTGTTTCCATGGATATGCTTCCCGAAGATCCCTATATCTTGAAGCGATCCTTGGGTGAAGATGAATACAATTTGTTCAACATGAAATTGCGTTATGGCTATAACTACCAATATGCCAGAAACAATTTGCAATACAACCGTGGTAATGGACAATTCAGTGAGGTAGGTGTTTATGCTGGTATTCATGCAACTGATTGGTCGTGGGCGCCACTGTGGATGGATTTTGATAATGATGGAAAGAAAGATCTTTTTGTATCTAATGGCATACCCAGAAGATTGAATGATATCGACTATGTGAATTTTATTTCTAATGATGACATTCAGTCGAAAATCCGTTCAGGTGAAATGACGGAAAAAGAAATGCAAATCATTGAAAAATTTCCTCAGATAAAACTCAAGAATAAATTCTTTTTAAACAAGAATGAATTGAAGTTTGAAGATGTTGCTAATGCTATTCAAAATGACCAAGAGACTTTTTCTAATGGAGCTGCTTATGCTGATTTTGATAATGATGGCGACCTTGACATCATCGTGAATAATATTGATGCAGCTCCACTGGTTTACAAGAACAACAGTGCAGATAGTTTGCATCAGTCCATACAAATACAACTTAAGGGAAGTGATCATAATACCAATGCAATTGGTACAAAAGCTATCCTGTATAGCAAGGCAGGTATCAGTGTTTATGAAAAATATCCTGTTAGAGGATTCCAATCGAGTATGGAAGTGCCACTCCATTTAGGTATTGGCAACAATACAATTGATTCTATTCATCTCATATGGCCTGATAGAAGTTTTCAGGTGATCAAGTCTGGTGCTATCCAACCACAAATGAAGATAGCCTACCAAGCAGGTTTGCCACAGTATGATTATGATCTTAACAAATCGACTAACAATGCTGCATGGAGCCAGGAAGCTGTTGCTGTATTAGCACATGAGGAAAACAGGTTTAATGAATTTGATCGTGAGCCACTCTTGCCTCATATGCTATCGACCGAAGGTCCTGCTTTTGCAATGGGTGATATAAATAACGATGGACTTAATGATATCTTTTTTGGTTCTTCAAAAGGTAAAAAGAGTAAACTCTTGATGCGTCAAACCAATAGCTGGTCGGCCTTCTCAGTACCAGATCTTGATAACGACAGTACCTATGAAGATGTTGATGCTTTATTGGAGGATGTAAACAACGACGGTTGGAAAGATTTAATTGTAGCTTCAGCGGGTAATGAATATTATGGAGAGACGCCTTATTTAACACCAAGAGTATACATCAACAATCAGGGTAAAGGGTTTAGTAGAAAGCAGGATGCTATCCCAGTTCTTGATTTCACCATTTCTTGCATCCGTTCAAATGATTTTAATGGTGATGGCAAATTGGATTTGTTTGTTGGCGGCCGTGCAATGCCTTTTGCCTATGGGAAGTCGGTCCCCTCAAAATTACTCCTCAATGATGGTGCTGGTAAATTCAAAGACGTTACACAGCAATATGCCCCTTCTTTGTCTGATGCGGGGATGGTAACAAATGCTATTTGGGAAGACATGAATGGTGATAAGCAAAAAGATTTGGTGCTAGCAAAGGAGTGGGGAGCCATTACTGTTTTATATAAAGCAGGAAATACATTCAAGTCGATTGAGGTTTCAGAAAATGGTTTCTGGAATTTTGTTCTGCCATTTGATGTTGACAATGACGGGGACATGGATTTGGTAGCAGGTAATCTTGGAGAAAATAGTCGTTTAAAGGCCAGTAGCAATCAGCCTGTTAGTATGTACTTTAACGACTTTGATAACAATGGTGTGCTAGAGCAAGTGGTTACTTATTTTGTTGGAGGGAAGGAAATTTGCTTTGCGGTAAAATCAGATTTAGAACGACAGATGCCACAGCTGAAGAAGAAGTTTTTGTATGCAGAAGATTTTGCCAAGGCATCTTTGGAGGATATTTTTACCAAAGAAAAATTAGTGGCTGCAAGAAAATGGACAACCACTGAAACAAGAAGTATGTTGTTCATCAACAATGGGGGAGAAAAATTTACTGCTGTTCCACTTCCTTGGCAAGCACAATTGTCGCCTTTGCGTTCTGCAGTTGTAAGAGACATTAACCAAGACGGATTTGTTGACTTGCTGATGGCGGGTAATTATTACGAAAACAATGTACAATTGGGAAGAAGTGATGCAGATTTTGGATCGATACTTGTCAACAATGGAGGTAGTAAATTTGTATACCAGTTGATACCAGGTATTGCTATCAAAGGGCAGGTTAGAAAGCTGGTGGATGAGAATGGAAAAATTTGGGTAATCAAGAACAACGATATATCAACAATCATTACTTCCAACAATAAAAAATAGTGAACATGAAAAGCAAGATGAAATTTTTAGTTATTGGATTAGTCCTTTTACTGGTCATAATTTATGCTGTTGTGCCAGCACAAAAAGAATTGGTAGTCAAGGTACCATTACCAATTGAACGTGTAATGATGGAATTTGAAATGATGGAGAAAATCGATAATTGGTATACGCCTAAAAAAGAGCAGGGATATAAATTAGCGGTTGAAAAGGCCAATCCTTTTGAATTCATTTTTGTGAATACGAAAGCTGATAAAACAACTCCTGTGCATATCGTGGTTAGTCCGGATACAACCGACTCCAAGCTCACCAAAATCGTTTATCGCTATGAACAATCCAGACTACCTATTCCAGGTGATGATCTTGAAGCGTCTGTAGCATCATCACTCACCAAGTTGGGTGATATGTTGAAGACAACAACATATGTTTATGGGTATAATATTTTAACCACAACTGTAACCGACAGTTCATTTCTTTTCCAAAACAAGGTTGTTGCAAAAGCCAATGAGGCTGTTGAAACCAAGAAGATTTTTGATGAGCTGATTGCTTATGCAGAAAAGAGAAACGCCGGATACAATGGTGTTCGTATTTTTTATACCCAAAGGGTAAATAATGAGGAGGTAGCGCTATTTGCCTCTGTGGGGGTTAATAATTATACGCCAACCGGACCAGAAGAGAAGATTCAGTACAAAATGATGCCCTATGGCAAGAAATTGTTGATACTCGACTATGAAGGTCCGTATGGCAAAAGCAAGGAGCTGTTTACGGTCCTAGAGGACTATAAACGCTATAATACCTTGGTGAGCATGGCCATCCCCTTTATCAAGTTCATGTCGCCTGGCTATGGGTTTACCGACTCCCAAGTGGTCAAAACCCGAATTTCTTACCCTGTTTTTTAAGCGATTTAAATTTTACTGCAAATTTTTTATTGATAATCAATCAATTATGAAGGCCTCTTTCAAAAAAGAGGCCTTTTTCTTCGTTTTTGGCGCTCAGCTTCACTAACTTTGCGCTCCCATAATCAAATATGGGTAGTCTTCGGGATGGCGAGGGCTTATTTTATAACAGGAGCATAGGCTCCAAAAAAAACAACACATGAGTAAATTACATTTCACCACAAAGCATGCAAATGCAGCTTCCGTGCAACGTAAATGGCACGTTGTTGACGGAACCAATCAAACTGTGGGACGAATCTGTAGCAAAATTGCTTCAGTATTGCGCGGAAAGAACAAAGCGTATTATTCGCCCCATGTTGATTGCGGAGATTTCGTTATCGTGATCAATGCTGAGAAAGTTATCTTCACTGGTAACAAGTTCAACGACAAGGAATACCAGCACGTTACTGGTTATCCTGGAGGACAAAAAATTGAAATTGCAAAGGATTTGATCAAGCGTCGTCCTGAGCAAATTGTAGAAAGGGCGGTTAAAGGTATGTTGCCTAAGAACAGACTTGGTCGCAAAATGTACAAGAAATTGTTTGTGTACGCTGGTGCTGAGCATCCGCATACTGCACAGCAACCAACACCTTTCAAATTCTAATTCACAAACCATTTCAATTTAACAATAATGGAAAAACAAAAAAACGGACTTGGTCGCAGAAAAGAAGCGGTTACCAGGGTATTCCTCAGCAAAGGGGATGGTAACATCGTAGTTAACGACCATGATTATAAAGTATATTTTCCACAGGTATACTTGCAGAACCAAGTGGAACTTCCCATCATCACTGTTGATGGTGTAGGTAAATACGATATCAAAATCAATGCTGCTGGCGGTGGTAAAAAAGGCCAAGCTGAAGCATCTAAATTGGGTATTGCACGTGCCTTGATCAACCTGAATCCTGAATTCAAGCCAGCTTTGAAAGCAGCAGGTTTGCTTACCAGAGATCCAAGAGGTGTTGAAAGGAAGAAATTCGGTAAGAAGAAAGCAAGAAGAAGCTACCAGTTCAGCAAGCGTTAACAGCTATTCCCAATCAAGAATAAAAACATACTTTATACAATGGAAAATAATACTACACTGCAGCAGCAACTTCTTGAAGCCGGTGTTCACTTTGGTCACCTCCGTAAAAAGTGGAATCCAAAAATGTTGCCTTACATCTATGCTGAGAAAAAAGGCATTCATATCATCGACTTGAACAAGACTGTAGAATGCTTGCAGGAAACAGCACTAGCACTTAAGAACATCGCGAAGAGTGGTAAGAAGATCATGTTCGTTGGAACAAAGAAGCAAGCCAAAGAAATCGTGACTGAGTGTGCGAAGAAAGTAAATATGCCTTATGTAACTGAGCGTTGGTTAGGTGGTATGCTTACCAACTTCAACACAGTTCGTAAGTCTGTTAAGAAGATGCAGAGCATCGAAAAGATGTTGAATGACGGCAGCTTCGATAACATTACTAAGAAAGAGAGATTGCAATTGTCTCGTGATAAAGATAAGATGGAGAAAGTATTGGGCGGTATCGCACAATTAGGACGTATTCCTGCTGCTTTGTTCATCATCGATATTGGACATGAGCACATCGCAATGTCTGAAGCTAAGCGTTTGGGCATCACAACTTTTGGTATGGTTGATACCAACTGTGATCCAAACAAAGTTGACTTCCCTGTACCAGCAAACGACGATGCTACTAAGTCAATCGCTATCATCACCAACTATATCACTGCTGCAATTGCAGAAGGTCTAGCTGAGCGTCAGGCTGAAAAGTCTGAAGAAGATGAAGCAGAAGATGCAGCTGACAACACAGTTAAGTTTTCTGTAGATGATGAAGCTGATGCTGAAGGTGGTAAGAAAGGAAAAGGTGCGCCAAAGCGTAGAATTCCTTCTGCAGGTACCGGTGGCAGAAAGCCAGCTCAGAAGAAGTAATAGCGATCATTTTTTATCTAAATAATAAACATAGTGCTTTGTGTCAGTAATGATTACAAAGCCGGAGATTAAATATGTCAACAGTAAATATCACAGCAGCTGAAATCAATAAGCTGCGTCAAATGACAGGTGCCGGTATGATGGATTGTCGCAAGGCACTTACTGAAACCAATGGTGATTTTGAAGCAGCTATCGATTGGTTGAGAAAGAAAGGTCAGAAAGTTGCTGCATTGCGTGGCGATCGTGATGCTAAAGAAGGTGTAATCTTTGCTAAAACTACAGCAGACAATAAGACTGGAATTACACTTTGTATAAGCTGCGAAACCGACTTCGTAAGTAAGAACGCAGATTTTATTTCTTTTGCTGAAAGCATCATTGATGCTGCTATTGCAAATAATGTAAAATCTGTAGATGAATTGAATAGCGTAGAAATCAACGGTGTTAAGATTGCTGATCTTGTAAACGATAAGTTGGCAAGTATTGGTGAAAAAATCGGTGTTTCTAAGTTTGAGCGTATTGATGCTGACTTCGTATCATCTTATATCCATGGTGCAAACAGAATGGGTGTATTGGTAGGATTCAATAAGTCAAATGCTGAAGTAGGTAAGGACATTGCAATGCAAATTGCTGCGATGAACCCAGTTGCTGTTGATGCATCTTCTGTATCACAAGAAGTAATCGACAGAGAAAAGGCAATCGTAATGGATGTAATTAAAGCAGATCCAAAGATGGCAGGTAAGCCTGAAGAAATGCTTGCTAAAATTGCTGAAGGTAAAATGAATGCTTTCTTTAAGGAAAGCACGCTCACTGCCCAAGCATTTGTAAAAGATGGCGGCATGACAGTTGGCGATTACATCAAATCTAAGGATAGCGACCTTAAAGTAGTTACTTTCAAGCGCGTAGCTTTAGGATAATTTTAAATTGGTTTTCCAATAAATAGAAAAGGGCCTTCTTCATGAAGGCCCTTTTTGTATATTCGCACTATGCAACCTGTATACAAAAGAATCCTCCTTAAATTATCAGGAGAATCTCTCATGGGAGAGAACAGTTTTGGAATTGATCCAGCCATGGTCAATCGTTATGCAAGGGAAATCAAAAGTGTAGTTGATCTTGGTGTGGAAGTTGCCATTGTAATTGGCGGTGGCAATATTTACAGAGGTATGAATGAATCTGAAACGGGTATCGAAAGAGCTCATGGCGATTACATGGGTATGCTCGCTACAGTTATCAATGGAATGGCCATTCAGGCAATGCTGGAGAAACAGGGTATGTATACCCGACTGCTCAGTGCCATTAAAATGGAGCAAGTAGCAGAGCCATATATCAGAAGAAGGGCTATCAGGCATCTTGAAAAACACCGCGTGGTTATTTTTGGTGCTGGTACAGGAAACCCTTATTTCACAACAGATACAGCAGGTTCACTTCGTGCAATTGAAATTGAGGCTGATGTTATTTTAAAAGGGACAAGAGTAAATGGAATATATACTGCTGATCCAGAAAAAGATCCAAATGCAGTGAAGTACGATAATATTTCATTCAAAGAGTGTATCGACAAGAATTTGAAAATAATGGACATGACTGCCTTTACGCTCTGTATGGAAAACAAACTTCCAATCATCGTATTTGACATGAATGAAGAAGGAAACCTCAAGCGTTTGGTTTGTGGTGAAAAAGTAGGAACTCTAGTACAATAACAGGTTATTCAAGAATATGTCAATTGCAGACATTCGTAAAGATTACCAACTCAAATCTCTTGCTGAATCAGAGGTTGCAAAAAACCCATTTGATCAGTTCTCTATTTGGTGGGAAGAGGCTGTACAGTCGGCCATAGTTGAAGTAAATGCAATGGCCTTGTCAACTGTCTCGCCTGAAGGCAGACCTTCCTCCAGGATTGTTTTACTCAAAGGGTATAATGAAGAAGGTTTTATATTTTTTACAAATTATACAAGTGATAAAGGGAAGCAAATCGCTCACAACGAACATGTTTCTTTATTGTTTTTCTGGAAAGAACTTGAGCGCCAAGTAAGAATAGAAGGCGTAGCTTCACAAGTGGCAGCAGAGGAGAGTGATGCTTATTTTGATAGTAGGCCAGTTGGTAGCCGACTTGGTGCCTGGGCTTCACCACAGAGTCAAAAAATTGCTGATAGGGAAATTCTTGATAAGGAATTAGAAAAGGTTACAGCTCAATTCAGTGAGCAGTTGATACCTAGACCACCACATTGGGGAGGATACCGTGTAAGGCCTACCAGAATTGAATTTTGGCAGGGCAGAAGCAGTAGATTACACGATAGAATTTTGTACGAACAAGTACATGAAAACTGGCAGATTAGCCGACTTGCACCCTGACAATACGTTACATCTTAACTACAGATAGTAATTAGGAATAGTACCCATACTATTCGCTAATTACTAATGCATGCTTATGCTTTCTTTGCTGGAGCAGCTTTCTTTGTTGTCTTAGCTGGTCTTGATTTTCCAAATGATCCTTTGAAAATCTTTCCTTTCTTGGTTTTTTTGTCGCCTCTTCCCATTGTATATATTTTTTGTAAAGTTAATTGAAAAAAAAAGCAAGACACGCAAGCGTCTTGCTTTTTTAATTTTTTTGATGCAATTAGATCTTCGCAGAAAGCTCTTTACCAGCTTTAAACTTAGCAACTTTCTTTGCCTTGATCTTGATCACAGCGCCAGTCTGTGGGTTACGACCATTACGAGCAGCTCTCTTGGTTACAGAGAAAGTACCGAAACCAACAAGAGTAACTTTACCACCACCTTTCAAAGTTTTGGTAATTGCACTGATGAAAGAATCAAGTGTAGCGTTTGCTTGTGTCTTGGTAATACCCGCATCATCAGCGAGTTTCGCGATCAATTCAGCTTTGTTCATAAAAGAAAATTTAATTGGTTTGTATGAAACAAATTTAGCCGCTTTTTTAATAAACAAAAATTTTTTTCTTGGTATTTTTCCTCTAAAAAGCAGTACAGCACTGCATTTTAGCCTTTAAAGACTCTTTATTTTTCCACACTTAGTGCACAATCTTCATTAGTGTTCGAAATCCTACTACTTGATCTCCCCATTTTTCAGTTCCTTTCAAACGTAGTGCTGGCGCATGATTGCTGATATAACTGTCATAATTTTCTTTTGTGGATGCAAAAAATTGGACTGCATACGTTATACCTTGTTGTTCATCTACATCCATTAAACGCATGAATTGATTTCGCTCAAACAAGCCAGTGGCCATTATTTCAGGCAAATGCTCTTCTTTCATCCATGTTAGCCATTGGTCATGGACAGCATGTGAAACCATAGTGGTAACGTTATAAATTATCATTTGCTGGAGAGTTTTAAATAAACGGGACAATGATCGCTGTGTTTAACATCAGGATAAATTTCAGCATCTACTATTTTAGTTTTTAGACTATCAGTCACATTGATGTAATCAATGCGCCAACCTTTATTGTTTAGGCGAACACTTGGAAAACGTTGGCTCCACCATGAATAACGATGTGGTTCTGAATGTATTGCTCTAAAGCTATCGGTCCAACCTGAAGCAAAAAATTCATCCATCCATGCTCTTTCTTCGGGCAAGAAACCTGTTGTGTTCTTGTTTCCTTTTGGGTCATGAATATCAATCTCCTTGTGCGCTATGTTGTAATCGCCACAGAGTATAATCCCTTCGTGTTTCTTTTTGATTTTGTTCAGATAGGGCAACAATTCATTGAGCCATTCCATTTTAAAGGCTTGTCTTTCCTCTCCGGAGGTGCCAGATGGAAAATAGGCATTGATGAGCAATAGCTTACCAAAATGCAGCTGTATTACCCTTCCTTCATCATCACTCTGTGCATGACCGTTACCATATACTATTTTGTCCGGTACCTGTTTGGTAAATACGGCTACACCACTATAACCTTTTTTTACACTTGAACTGAACCAATAATCGTGGTAACCTAATGCATTGATTTCAGTAACATCAACATCTTCTTTTGTAGCCTTCGTTTCTTGAATACAAATTATATCTGCAGGATCTGTTTTAAGCCATTCGATGAATCCTTTTTTTATGGCAGCACGGATCCCATTTACATTGTATGAAATGATTCGCATAAGTATTAGTCTATGATGGGCCTAAGCCATTTTACAGCTTCAGCCTTTTCCATTTGCTTTCTCTCAGCATAACTATGGATTTGGTCTTCGGTAATCTTTCCTACTCCAAAATATTTTGCTTCTGGATGAGCGAAATACCATCCGCATACTGATGATGCCGGATACATGGCCAATGATTCTGTAAGTTCTATACCGGTAACTGCAGTTGCGTTCAACAAGTTGAAGAGCTTGTATTTCTCTGTATGGTCCGGACAAGCAGGATAGCCTGGAGCAGGTCTGATACCCATGTATTTTTCCTTGATCAAGTCTTCATTGGATAACGACTCATCATTTGCATAGCCCCAATACTGCGTCCTTACTTCTTTGTGTAAATATTCTGCAAGTGCTTCTGCTAAACGATCTGCCAAAGCCTGAAGCATGATCTTGCTATAATCATCATGTTCTTTTTCAAAACGCTGGATATGTGGCTCAATACCTTGGATGGTTACAGCAAATGCTCCGATATGATCTTGTTGTTTACATTCACTTGGAGCAATGAAATCAGCCAATGATAAGTTGGGCTGACCAGCTGCTTTCTTCATCTGCTGACGTAAGAATTGAAGCTTTATTTCATTTCCTTGTTGTTCATCAATCACATGAACAGTATCACGGTTGTCACTATTAGCAGGCCAGAAGCCAATTACTGCTTTAGGGGTAAGCCATTTTTCCTGAACCATCTTTTCTAACATGCGGGTAGCATCCTCATACAACTTACTCGCTTCTTGTCCGATTACCTCATCTTGTAAAATGGCAGGGAATTTTCCATGCATTTCCCAGGCTATAAAGAAAGGTGTCCAGTCGATGTAGTTGATTAACGTAGCAACATCTAGCTGTTCAATTGCTTTGTATCCTGTAAAGCTAGGCGCTTTAAATACTGTATTCGACCAATCAAGTTTACATTTATTGTCAACCGATTGTTCGTAGGTTAGTAATTCCTTGCTATTTTTTTTGTTGTTAAACTCTTCACGAAGTTTTGCGTATTCAGTCTTGATGTTATCAAGCAGTTCTACTTTATTTTTATTCAACAAAGAACCTGCTACTGAAACACTTCTTGATGCATCCAACACGTGTATCACCCCATTGTCGTATTGCTCAGCAATTTTCAATGCCGTATGCATCCTTGAAGTTGTAGCACCTCCAATCAACAATGGCTGTTTCATACCTCTTCTTTTCATTTCAGATGCCACATGCACCATTTCGTCTAATGAAGGAGTAATCAAACCACTTAATCCAATGATATCTGCTTGGTGCTTCTCTGCTTCATTCAGGATTTTATCAGCTGAAACCATTACACCTAGGTCGATGATCTCATATCCGTTACAACCCAATACAACGCCAACAATATTTTTGCCAATATCATGCACATCGCCTTTAACAGTAGCCAATAAAATTTTACCAGCTGATGATGCATTTTGTTTTTCTGCTTCAATATAAGGAGTGAGTACTGCCACACTTTTTTTCATTACACGTGCGCTCTTCACTACCTGTGGTAAAAACATTTTACCCAAGCCAAACAAATCACCAACTACATTCATGCCATCCATAAGCGGACCTTCAATGACATCTAATGGTTTGGGGTATTTTTGTCTTGCTTCTTCTGTATCTCCATCAATATATTCTGTAATACCATTAATCAAAGCATGTTTGAGGCGTTCTTCAACGCTTCCTTTTCTCCACTCTTCAGATCGCTCTCTCGTTCCTTGTCCCTTATCCCTTACTGTATCCGCAAAAGCAATCAACTTTTCAGTGGCCTCGTTATTTTCATTGTTTCTGTTCAGGATTACATCTTCACATAAATCCCTGAGAACAGGTTCTATTTCATCATAAACAACAAGCTGACCAGCATTTACTATACCCATATCCATTCCAGCTTTGATAGCATGGTAAAGGAATACGCTGTGCATGGCTTCTCTTACATGTTCATTACCTCTAAAAGAAAAAGAGAGATTACTTACACCACCAGACACTTTTACCAAAGGAAATTTTTGCTTGAGTGTTCTAGTAGCTTCAATGAAATCAACTCCGTAGTTGTTATGCTCTTCTAGTCCCGTTGCAACAGCAAAAATATTAAGATCGAATATGATGTCTTGCGGAGGGAAACCAACTTGCTTGGTTAGTATTTCATAAGCGCGTGTACCAATATTTACTTTTCTTTCATAGGTATCAGCCTGACCTTGTTCATCAAATGCCATTACAATAACAGCTGCACCAAAGCTTCTGCAAATGATGGCTTGTTCGATGAATTTCTCTTCGCCTTCTTTTAATGAAATTGAGTTGACGATGCATTTACCTTGAACGCATTTTAATCCTGCTTCAATGATCGAAAACTTGGAAGAGTCGATCATGATTGGAATTTTCGCTATGTCCGGTTCACTTTGTAACAGATTGAGAAACCTCACCATCTCTGCTTCGCCATCAAGCAAAGCATCGTCCATGTTCACGTCTAATATTTGAGCACCATTTTCAACTTGTTGGCGGGCGACTGACAACGCTTCTTCGTATTTTTCTTCTTTGATCAGTCGTGCAAACTTTTTAGAACCTGTTACGTTGGTTCTTTCTCCAACGTTCACAAAATTGGTTTCAGGCCTAATTACCAAAGGTTCTAAGCCTGCTAATCTCATGAATGGTTTAATATGGTATCTGGTGTTACTCATGTCTTATTGCTCGTGGTTTTCTAAACTTGTTTCAACAACAGGAAGCAATCGGGGTTGAAGTCTTTTAACATTGTTAGCTATATGCTGAATATGATCGGGTGTAGTTCCACAACATCCTCCTACAATATTCACAAATCCATTCTTAGCCCACTCTTCAATGAAATGTGCTGTTTGATGCGGCTCTTCATCATATTCTCCTAAAGCATTTGGTAAGCCTGCATTAGGATAGGCAGATGTATAACAACTAGCTATCTGGGAAAGTTCTTCAATGTGTGCTCTCATTTGATTCGCACCTAATGCACAGTTGAGTCCAATACTCAAAGGTTTAGCATGTTCAATGCTGGTGTAGAAAGCTTCTAAGGTCTGACCACTTAGGGTTCTGCCAGAAGCGTCGGTGATGGTACCACTGATCATCAATGGAAGCTCAGGTTTACCATGGTCTCTGAAATATTTCTTGATGGCATAAATTGCCGCTTTCGCATTCAGTGTATCGAAAATAGTTTCTACAAGTAATAAATCCACTCCTCCCTCTACCAGCGCTTTTACTTGTTCGTAGTATGCTTCAGCTACTTCGTCAAAACTAATACCTCTTAATCCAGGATTGTTTACATCAGGAGAAAGCGATAGCGTTTTATTCATAGGGCCAATTGCACCTGCTACAAACGGACCACCTTCGTTTACGCGTTCTGGATGTTTTTGCTTAAACTGGTCAACAGCAGCTCTTGCACATTTTGCAGCAGCGATGTTCATTTCAAATGCCAGTTCACTCATGTTGTAATCGGCCAAAGAGACTGCTTGTGCATTGAAAGTATTGGTCTCAATAATGTCTGCACCTGCCTCGAGGTATTGCAGATGTATCTCCTGGATAATGTGTGGTTGTGTGATGCAGAGAAGGTCGTTATTCCCTTTCAAATCACTTTTCCAATCTGCAAACCTTTCACCCCTATAGTCGGCCTCTTGCAGTTTGTGTCGCTGGATCATGGTGCCCATGGCGCCATCAATAACCAGTATTCTTTCCTTGAGTAAAGTTGCAATGTCTTTCATGTTAAGCTTAAGAGTTGCAAAGATAGTATAAATGATTGGCCAGGCAAGGCTTACAGCGGTTAAAGAGACTATGTTTTTGGTATATTTGCAATAACATGAATCTTTCTTCTCATCTATTGGAATCGGCGGTTGCGGCATTCACCAAGTTGCCAGGCATTGGGAAAAAAACAGCATTGAGATTGGTCTTGCATTTGCTTAAACAAGAGCCGTCTGAAGTGGCTCATTTCAGTGAAACCGTAGCCAGAATGAGAGAGGAGATTAAGTTCTGTTCAACCTGTTACAATATATCAGATCACGATCAATGTTCAATTTGTAAGAATGCATTGAGAAAACGTGATATGGTTTGTGTAGTAGAAAGCATTAGGGATGTAATTGCTATCGAATCGACAGAGCAATACAATGGCCTTTATCATGTATTAGGTGGTGTAATATCGCCCTTAGATGGTATAGGTCCTGATCAACTTACAATTGCTCCACTTGCCGACAGAGTAGTTAATGAGGGTATTAACGAAGTTGTCTTTGCACTGAGTCCAACTATACAGGGAGATACTACTATCTATTATATTAGAAAAAAGTTGAATAAGCCAGATTTAAAGTTTACAACCATTGCCAGGGGTATTGCTTTTGGTGGTGAACTGGAGTATGCAGATGAAATGACATTGGCTAAGAGTATACGTAACCGCTTACCTGTTGATAGTTATATACAGTAACCAAGTTTTACTGTTCGTTGATCTGGTTAAGGTCGATTAATATTTCATTATCCCAGTTAGCCCTTATGCTTATTGGCTTTTTCCTGGCCACGACTTTCTCTGGTTGAATTTTTTTCCAGTAATCACCTGTATCCCATTTGCCGTTGTTGTTATTATCAAACAAAATCTTTACCTCATAATCTCCCGGTTCAAATAGCTTGATTCTGTACCTATTTTTTTCAAGTGATTGCTTAAGGTAGGTCTTTGTGTTTTTAGTGAGGAATACAATAGGGTGTATTGATGAATCAATATTTTCTACTTTAAGATCTATGCTACCATAGTCTGCTTCTCTTTTAGCTGTGAAGTCAAGTGTATCTGTTTTTAATATCGAATTGTCTAGTGTATCTGTTGCAAAATCTTTTTCAATGATCAGGTTGTATTTTGTTCCATCCTTCCATGGAGCAGCTATTGTTATTTTTTTCTGTGTAGAGTCAAGGGTTATGCTATATGTAATATTCTGATAGGCAAAATCTGTGAGCCTGACTTTTGTAGTATCAAATTTTTTGAGCGGATGTTCAGTAGTAAAAACGAGATCAGAAAGAAGGTCTTGTCGGCCTCCATCAAAATTATTGGAGAACCTGAGTCTTTTATCATCAGTTCTTTTTGTTCCCGGTTTAGCTGTTGTTTTTTTTGGAGCTGGTGTAGTGTCTATTCTTGCTGCTTCAAATGCATAAAGCACACTACTCGTATCAATCCCTACAAGAACTGTATTTTCCATAAAAGCAATCAACTCGCTGGGTTGATCATATTTTCTATCCCCATTCTGGTCTTTAATAGCAAAAAGATTATAAACACCTGGCTTTAGATTCCTGAACAAAAAGCTGCCATCTCCCTTCAATCGTGCAAAATAACGTGGTTTGGTATAAGCGATAGCTGAATCATCTAGGTTGTTATGAAGGACTGCTATCATTGTAGTATCTATTAATCCTGTTTCTGCTAGAAATACTTGTCCAGTAAAATATGCGGAATCAATGTATTCGCCTGTTGAAAAAGCATAATTGAAATTCTTAAGAATATTTCCTTCATTGATATCCTTGATGGATTCTCCAAAATCAATTGAGTAAGTTGTATTCGGCTCTAGGGTATCTTTTAATTTGATGGTGATGGTCCTGAGTTTACTATCAGTTGTAGGGTTGATTTTAGGAATGGGGGAATACGTTAGTTTTTCAAATGGGTTATCTAAAGTGACGTATTCATCAAAATAGAGTGTTATGCGATCCGATTTAAAATTCTTAGCATTCATTGCTGGAATGGCCACCACTAATTTTGGTGGTATAGAGTCTTTAGGGCCACCTGTAGGCGCTACTTGTTGTCCGCATGAAACCAACAACACTGCTGCTATCAATATCCAGTATATTTTATTCATCACGATGCAAAGTTAAATCATTCCGACTCAGTTCACCCCTTTCATTCCCTTAAACCAGTTGATCATCCTCTTCTGTTTCAATTACCTCGAGTTTATTTGTCTTCACAAAATTGCACCAATGGCAATCTTCTTTACCGCAGCCTTTGTAGAATTCGCGTTGTTGTATCTTCTCCCAAACGCTTACTATTTGTTCTCTTACCAAGTCGGTATCTTCTTTGGTGATCTCCACCTTTTGTGATTTGATTTCCTTTTTGGCATTGGGTTCTATAAAGTCAAATTCGGTGCTTCTCACTTGGTATTTTCCTTGCTCATTGTTATCGATCAGTATTTTATAAAAAACAGCCTGACGCCAGTAATCACCGCCATTGGGAGGATCAATTGTTGGATTTTTTAATTTTTTTGTCGCGTTATCTGGATTCCCTGTTTTATAGTCCACCACGTTCACAAAATGTCCATCGAATTCCATTTTATCAATTTTGCCTTTCAATGGAACTCCATCCACCATTACATTTCTGATGTTGCGTTCAACAGAAACAATCTTGTTAAAGCCGTTGATTCTTTTGGTATAGTATTGTTCAAGGACTTCCTTACCATATTCCATTCTGCGATCAAATTCTTCCTTGGTAAATGATTCACGGTGTCTGTACATATAACTGATAAAATCATCCACCACGGTTTCCTTTTTGGGGAAGTCTTTGTTGGGATGATCTTTCATTCTATTGAACATCATTTCCAATGCATGGTGAACAGCTGAACCAAATTCTAAGGTTTCATTCTTTGGTGAAGGAATACGGATCAGATTGCGGTAGTAAAATTCAAGCGGACAACTTAAATAATTATTCAACGCTGTAACATTCATTGTAAACTTATCCAAAGCCTTATCAATGATATCAGATTCCATTTTGTCAATCACAGGCTCATGATTAGATAACAGCCTAACGAGATTGAATGTTGTTATTGTCTCTTCATTTAAAACAACTTGCTCCTCTGTGAAAGTATGCTTAGATTTTAATTCTTCAATGAACATACTGGCTTCCATCTCTTTACCATCTTCTTTAAACCTTGCATAGGATATGGTCAGGTGTTTTTCTGCTCTGGTTAAGGCTACATAGAACAACCTTCTTAGTTCTTCGTCTTTATCTACTTCGCCATTGGATAAAAACAGGGTATCGGGTAAAGTATATCCTCTGTTATTTGCTTTTTTACGTTCCCAATAACTGGCATTGCATCCTGCAAAAAATACATGTTCGTATTCTAATCCCTTTGAACCGTGTGCTGTCAGCAGATTTACGCCCTTCTCATTCCCACCAACTTGTACAATCGGAAGTTTGATTTCTTCTGCTTTCATCATTTTAATCACCTTCACAAACTTTCTTAGATTGAGCGTATGGTCTTTCTTGGTTTCATTTTTCATGAAATCAAAGAATGCAGTGAGTACTTGTAACTGCCAGTGATGATCTTGTGCGCGCATGATTACGCCAAGCAAGCCGGTATCTCTTATGATATTTTCTAATAGTTGTTGAAGGGTGATGTTATTAATAGAGCCGATGATGTTTTCAAGCAGTCTCCCTGTTTGTGCCAGTTCATCTGAAATATTCTTTTCAAATAATGACCCCGCTATTTTATTCGTTTTTTCTTCGATGATTCTCCTGAATCCAGCGCCTTCTTTTTTATAGAGACGCTCGTTGTTTTCTATGCTGAGTTTAGCAATCTCCAGGGGCTTAATACCAAACCAATCGAAATGCAAGATTTCAAACAACATCTCATCACCGCTGAAAGGCATATCCATTTCTGCATCGAGGTATTCAAAGAATAGAATGATTTTTTTGATGAGCGGCAGTGATAAAAGATCAAGATTGCGTTTGCTGAAGTAATTTATTTTTTTGCATTGAAGAAATTCAGCTATTTCCTCTCCGTATTTATTTTCTCTATAGATGACCGCTATTCGCTTGGGTTCTGTCCCGTTTTGGATAAGCGCTTCAATAGATTGCGTAATGCCAATCATCTCTTCTCTAGGCGTTTGATAGGCCTTGATGATTGGAAATTGTGTTATGCCTTGTAGTTCTTTTTTTCCTGTAGTAAGTATTTTAGATAAGCCTTCAATGTGTTTGATTAAGCGTTCATTGTTGGCATCGATCAATGATTTTGAAATATCCAGAATCGGCTGAATTGATCGGTAGTTCTCCGTGAGCATGATGGTCTTGATGTTTGGATACTTCTGTAAGAACCGCAACATATTGTCAACGCTTGCTCCCTGAAACCTGAAAATAGATTGATCATCATCGCCAACTACAAATAAATTGGGTTCTTCCCAGTAGCTGACGAGCAATTCAACAAGTTTGTTTTGTGTGCCGCTAGTGTCTTGGTATTCATCAACCAAAAGGTATTGAAATTGCTCTTGGTATTGTGCAAGTAATTCTCTTTTTTCTTCAAAGGCTTTGATTACCCAGTTGATCATGTCGTCGAAATCATATCTGTTTCGATCAACCATTTTCTTCTGGTACTTTTCAAACTCTTCAATGGCTGCAGTGAGCCTAGCCATTTTATTTTTTTCCTCATTGATCTTATCTTCTTTGAGGTCGCCTGCATTGAACTGTTTGTATTTCCTTTTGTAAACAAATTCATCTCTTGTAGGAAGACTTTCGATGTAGCGTTCAATACCTTCTTGGATCATGCTAGAAGTCCACCCTTCTCTTTTCATGATGCTGAAAAAATAAAGGAGGTTTTGTGCTTCGTAATAAACATCACCTCTGTAACGTTTAAGTGGATTTCCTTTTTTAAATTGATCGATGAGTTCTCTAACCAATGCAATGGACTCTAATTCTGAAATAGGGTCCATGCTGTTTTTGTCGAAGTGAGATAAATTATCTTGAATGACTTGGTTGCAAAAGGAGTGGTAGGTGTGGATATTGACTTTATAGGCGTCCGGACCAATCATTTTAATCAGGCGCTTGCGCATGGCAATTGCACCTGAATCTGTGTAAGTCATGCAGAGGATATTTTCTGGACGGGTATCGGTATCCAATAAAATTTTTCCAATCCTGATGGCTAAGATTTGGGTCTTGCCTGTTCCAGGTCCTGCTATAACCATAACGGGACCTTCAGTGGTATCTACAGCTTCTTTTTGTGCAGTATTTAGTGAGGCGTATTCTTTCTCAAAAATATTTTCCATGTTAGCGTAGCTTCTTCAATAATAGTGTTACAAGTTAGAACAACTCCCTCTAATTTGTTGTTAACAAGGGATAACGTGCAAATTTTATACTTCAAGTTGAAATCTTGCTTCAAACTTCAATTTAATCCCGACTATGGCCGTTTATAAACTGCAAAAAACCCAATTTATTCCTGTTTCCTTAGATGAGGCTTGGGACTTTTTTTCCCATCCAAAAAATTTAGCAGTGATGACCCCGGAGTACCTGAACCTTAAATTTACCAATGAGCTTTATGGGGAGGAAATGTATCAGGGGCAAGTAATGACGTACAATGTAAAGCCTATTTTAGGCATCCCAATGTTTTGGATGACTGAAATTACCCATGTAGAGCCTAAGAAATTCTTTGTGGATGAACAACGCTTTGGTCCCTATGCCCTCTGGCACCACCAACATCATTTTAAAGCAGTAGAAGGTGGGGTAGAGATGACCGATTTAATTCATTATAAAGCTCCCCTAGGGTTTCTTGGTGACATAGCAGTAGCACTGTTCATCAAAAAACAATTGGAAGGAATCTTCGAATTCAGGAAGAAGAAGGTTATTGAACTGTTTGGCTAACAACTCCCCTCCTAGTATAGGAGGGGCTCCGAGTCCACCACAGCGGACGAGTGAGGGGTGGTATTTTAACCCGGCATCCGCGAAATATACTTCTCGATCTGCTTGATCTGGTCTAGCACTTGAGCGGTAGAAGGTTTTTGTGCTTTAGCTTTTTTGAAAAAGTCTTTTGCTGCTCTGAATTCCCTTTTCTGCATCATGATCTGGCACATTTGTAAATAAGCCATTGCTGCACTTTCTTTATCTGGAATACCTGCGCGTAATGCAGATCTGATAAGGCTTTCACCTTCTTTCATATTGCCTTTCTGCATTGCCATCATACCCAACTGCAGCTTATTTGCACCTTCTGCTTCTTTCATGGGTAAACCTAGATCAAGGCTTTTTCTCATGTGCTTTTCAGCAGAGTCGAAGTCCTGTTTGGTCATGGCAATATTCCCTTTCAAAGTATAGTAAACAGAACGAATAGGCTTGTAGAGCAATCCCGGATATTGAATTCCGTTCAGCACTTTTTCAGCACCTTCAAAATCGCCTTCTTCCAAATATTCTTGGATTAGACGAAGTGGTCCAATAAAGAAATGCGTAAAAATGGAGAGGACAGCAATGATATAAAGGGCAACTGAAGGCCAGAATCCCCATAAAATATTTGCCACAACAGCAAGCGCCAAAGTGACTATACCTATAATAAAGCGGTACTTGATGTAAAAGTTATACAATTTCATAGTTGACAAAGATAAGGAAAGCTAAGCCTATCCGATAATTCAATAAATTTATAAGACAAATTCTTGCCATGAAAAAAGTCTATTATGTAGGTGATTGGGCTATTTTAACAGGGCCTGTTTTCGCTGAAACCCCTTTCCATCATAGTCCCAAAGGATTAGAAATATTCAATTATGGTGTGTGGTTAAAGGATGCATTGGAAAAAGATCCAACTTATCAAGTGAACTCAGTTTCGGCATGGGATTTTTATAATAATCTGGGTCCCGGTGATTATGAGCGCATTTTGGCAGAATATGATCTCATTATATTTAGCGATGTAGATGCCAAACTGTTTCAATTGTCTCCAAAGTTTTTTGACAGAAGCAAATTTGGAAAGGAAGTACTCACCTTTCCTGATCGTATCAGGTTGTCTGTAGAACATGCGCAAGCAGGGGGTAGATACATGTTTTTGGGTGGATGGTATTCATTTACCGGTGAATTGGGAAAAGGTGGTTGGGGTAGAACAAGATTAAAAGAGATCTTACCAGTAAAATGTTTGGATTTTGAAGATCTGGTAGAAACCACTGAAGGATTTTCGATGGAAGTTACACCAGAGGGAGCAGCGCTTTGTCCCGATTTAAACCTCGATGGTTGCCCACCAATTTTGGGATACAACCAAACAACCTTATTGGAAGACTCCATTGTAATAGCAAGGTTCAAAGAGACAGGAGATCCTGCTATCATTCTACGAAATACAGGTACTGGCAAGGTGTTGGCCTATACCTCAGATCCTAGTCCACATTGGGGCTGCAACTTTGTTTATTGGGAAGGCTATTCAGCTTTTTGGCAATCATTGGCCAAATTGGTTTTATCATGAAGGCATACTTGGTATTCTTTTTTACAGTAATCGTAAGCTGTGCTGTTGCTCAGTCTCCATCCGTCATGCCTTTACCAGCAAAGTATAAAACACATGGAAATGATTTTCGTCTTTCCACTTCCTTCCAAATAGAGATCAAGGGTAATCCCGATTCTAGGATATACAAAGAAGCATCGCGTTTCATACAGCGTGTTGCGGAAAAAACAGGATTGTTTTTCAAAACCTGGATGGTTGGGTCTGAGAGTAACATTAAAGAAAAGGGGTTAACCATCATTGTAAAGGAGAAAGGAGAGATCAAGTTAGGCGTTGATGAGTCCTACGCTCTTCAAATAGATAAAAATCAAATACTACTGACTTGCAACAATGATATTGGGGCAATTAGAGGATTAGAGACGTTGATGCAATTGATTCAATCAGATGCAAACGGATATTTTTTCAAAGGGATGTCTATTGAAGACGAACCCAGGTTTCCTTGGAGAGGCTTACTGATTTCTCAGCCCTATCATTTTATGCCAATGGATGTTATCAAGCGCACACTTGATGCAATGGCTGCAGTAAAAATGAATGTGCTTCATTTTTATATCAGTGATGACCAAGGCTACCGCATTGAATCTAAAGTTTATCCTCGTTTACATGAGGTAGCTTCAGATGGTATGTATTTCACACATGAACAGGTGAGGGAGATGATAGACTATGCACATCAAAGGGGGATACGAGTTGTTCCTGAAATAGATGTGCCTGGGCACAGCACTGCAATGATTTTTGCTTATCCACATTTAGCTTCTATACAAAGGCAATATGCATTGCAAGATCATTGGGGTGTATTTGATCCTACCTTGGATCCAACAAAATCTACAACCTATACATTTCTTGATTCTTTGCTAACAGAAGTGGCTTCGTTGTTTCCTGATCAATATTTTCACATTGGAGGAGATGAAAATACAGGGCGTGATTGGAAAAAAAATCCTTCTATCCAATCATTTATGAAAGAAAATGGATTCAAGACAACACTTCAACTCCAAAATTATTTCAATAGAAAAGTACAATCGATACTTCAAAAAAATGGAAAGATTGCCATTGGATGGGATGAAGTATTGATGAAAGAATTAAGTACAGCTGAAGCAAAACAATATTTTGAGGAAGGTAATTACCATATGTTAGTTGAAAAGGATGTACCAAAAGATATTGTCATTCAATCCTGGCGTGGTATGGAAGCCTTGCTGTCTTCTGCTAAAAATGGTTATAAAAGCATATTGTCAAAAGGATACTATATTGATTTGGTGCAACCTGCATCCTATCATTATTTGACCGATCCCATTCCATTTAGAAATGAAGTGATTGTTCCAGATAGTGAAGCCAATTTTGATCGATTTGAATCAGAGATCATCAAGAAAATTAAGCAAGGGGAGAAGTTGATTACTAAAGAAGAGGAAAAATTGATTCTGGGTGGTGAGGCAACTATGTGGACAGAACATGTGAGTGCTGAAACCTTTGATTCAAGAGTATGGCCAAGAACAGCAGCTATTGCAGAACGACTATGGTCGCCTGCTGATGTTAGAGATGTAGAAGATATGTACCGCAGACTTGATGGAATTTCAGTTTACTTGGAATCGCTTGGCTTAACCCATATCAAGAATCGAGACATGATGTTGAGGAGACTGACAGGCAAAGAAGATGTTACATCCCTTTCAAATTTGGTACAATTGTTAGAACCTGTTCAGGGATACAAACGCAATCGTGCTGATAATTTCACCAGGTTTTCTCCTTATAGTCTACTAGCCGATATTGCTGTGCCAGATCAGAAAGCTGTTCGTTTAGCAAAAAAGCAACTGGCCACTTATGATTCAAACCAAGATGATGTACAATTGGTTGAAATAGAAAATCTATTCAATTCCTGGAAAAAAGATGCAGCACAGACAACAATAGATATACAAAATATTCCTGCGCTACAAGATTTTAAACCACATGCTATTTCTCTAGCAGCAATCGCTGAACTAGGCTTGAATGCAATAAGTAGTAGTAAGGATAAGTCCTTGCAACAGAAATTTACTACTCAACAAATTGAACTGATTTTAAAAAAGGCAAATGAAGAAGCAGGTTATTGTGAACTCAAAATAGTAGAGCCCTTTCGCTCTTTTCTTGAGCGTTTATTGAAATAAGAAATTGATTAACTAATTATTCCTTTACAACTGCTATAATCTTTTTGCCCATCACCAATTCTTTGTTGGCGTTTATCCCTTTAGCAATAATTTTGAAATTTCCTTCTATGTCTGATGTAAAGTACTTTAAGCCAGATTTGATTTGATCTGGGTTAATGTTTGCATCTCTCCAAAGTAAATTTCTCATGTCTGGGAGTCGGTCTGCTTTCTTTGAATGATCAAGATTTTGGTAGGAAGATGTTTCTTGTAGACCGTTTAAGATAAAGTTTCCTTCATTGGTGACTTGTTGGAGATTGGCCTGATCGCCACGGTAAGTTTTAAAATGAACTATACCATTGAAATCAGCATTCCCTTGCATGTATTTTCTAGCAACAATCTCAATCGACTTAGTAAGAAGCGGATCTGCTTCAATGAGGGCCTTGGTATTGGTAACTGGAACGCCGTCTAATAGTACAAGTGCTTCTTGTTCGAAGAATGTTTTATAAGGTGTGTTCAATACTTGTAAAATCATTTCTTCTTTGTTCTTCTTTACCCTGAGTTGTGGGATAATCTCACTAATTACTTCTTCCATATTGGGAAACCTGACATAGTCGTCTAGTTGGAAAACAACATCTGGTTTACCATAAAAATCACTTGTATCTCTCTCAACAGTTTCTACTGATTTTGTATTAATGCCATAAAAACGATTGGTTACTCTGCTGTTGAAAATTCTATTGTCAATCAGTGGACGCATAGATTCATTGAGTGCTAGACAAGGAAATTGAATCAGTTGATTGTCGCTTACTGTTTTACCAACTATAAAACTTGTTTTTTCTTTTTTACTGCCAAGTGATGAAACAACTAACATTCTTGGGTCATATGTAAGAGGCAAAATGAATTTTGCAACACCAAGTTCATTTGTGATACTGGTGCCTATAACTGATTTTGATCCTTTTAAACCAGCTATGAGTTTTGTGTTTTTTAATGGACCATCAGCAGTTGTTGCTGAAACAGATATAAGCTGACCTTCATTTTCAAGCTCTCCGTTGCTGTTGTGGTTAAATGAAAGTGGAAACAAATTTGAAATTGAATCCATTTTTGCAGACAACGCATCATGCATGACTGCTGAAACACTTATTTGATCCAATGCAGCAGTCATTTCAAGTTCTAATCTTACAGGAGACCTTGGATTGAATATTTCTTTTGTTGTTTTAATGGTGATTTGGTTGTTGTTGCTAGTTGATGACGATAAAGGTGCTGAAGGGCAGCTTGCATTTGGTGCCAATCTTGGATTGATAACCATGATGGGTTGAAGCTTTGATGTTGCATTAATTCCCTTTGCAAAGCAATCAATGAAATAGTAATCGCTTACCAAATTTTCTGGGATACTTATATAGCCATTAAAACCTTTGCGTTGTGGAATCACATCTACTTCCGTCTTGGTTTGTCCGTTGCGATCAACCAAGCGCATGGTTATTGATTTTACATTAGTCAATTCTTGACTTACATAACCATCAATCCAAATTTCTTCACCTGTGATACAAACTTGCTGATCAGCCCATGCTTGGAAAACAGTTGTATTGTTTTGTTGTGCTTTACTTGCGGTAGAGACAACCAATAAAATCAGTCCGAGTAAATATTTATATTTCATATTCATATACTACCAAAAACTAGGTTCAACATTTTTTCCTCCACTTAATCTACAATCCACACATCCACTTGGGGCAACACCAAATCCGCCACCAGCAGTAACCAAATATGCTGGTAGAAATCCTTTATTCAAGGCTAAAAATCTTTCAGCCTGAAATCTAGGAAACTCAAAGGCAGCACAACTTGCATTTTCATTTCTAGAAGGCCATAGGTTCAAATCAGAATTCATTATGAATATTCTTTTTTCACTTATTTGTCCAACCGAAATGAAACCAACTGCTGAACGTGTTGGATCGTTTGTGCACTTTATGTTGGTTGGCATTTTTGAAGGCTGTGGATCAAAAAGCGAACCAGTCAATTCAGTATTCTTCCTTAAAATATCCCAATAGTCATATGCTTCCTTGGTGAGGGCAATCTGTTGTACAATGATGCTGTATCTGGTATACAATTTTTCTGATTGGTTGGGGATGAATGCAATAGGTTGATAGCTGATTACGTCTTGTCCCAATTCATTGGTGTTGTTGACGATAACATTTTTCTCGCCTTCAGATTTCCAGCATCTGTAGATTTGGTCACCTACAGGTCTAGTAACAATATCACCATTGACATAATCATGGAAGGTTTCATACCTTGATCTATTTTCCCAAGTCTCTGTATAGGTCCATCTGTAATTCTTTGAATTTGAAGTAGTGTTACTTGAGTGAACAAATAGTCTAGCACCTGTTTCTTCTTGTCTGAATGTTACACTATCAATAGCGGGACTTGCCAATGAATTTTGGAAAGCTGACTCATAGGTTTTGCCATCCTTGGTTTGGATCCTGATTGCTAATGGAATATTTGTAGGTAAAAGTGGACTACCAATATACTCTCCATTTTTTTGATCTGTAAGCGGCCATTTTGTTCCATTCTGAGCAATAATCTCTACTTGTGCATTTAATTCTGGAATTTCATCAACTTCAAATAAGGGTTTTAATCGACTTAACTTAAATACATTTTCTGAATTAGTTCCAGTCTTGATATCACCTTCTACGACCAATATGGAATTATCTGGTGTAGTATCTGGTAGCTCAAGTGCTTTAGTGCAACCTGAGGCAATCAGTATGATGAATAAAAATTTTGATATCGTTCTCATCTGATCTTCAAATTAAATGTTACGAAAGGTATAGGTGTGGCAAAAACCGATAACTGATAACCTTTTACTTGTCTGCCATCTGTTACAAAGTATACTGAGTAAGGATTATCTCTACCTGTGATGTTGTAAATACCGAAAGTCCATGAACCATGCAACAACTGTGTAAGTCGGTGATTGTTTTCAATAATCATAGAAACATCAGTCCTGAAAAAGTCGGGTATCCTGAATGCATTTCTTTCTGAATAATAAACACGTTGAGCACCACCCATATTAAATACACCAAGTGGATAAGTTACTGGTCTTCCTGTGCTGTAAGATGAGGTAAGTGATATGCTCACACGCTGATTGAATTTGTAGTTTGCTACTAAACTAGCGATGTGTGGTTTGTCAAAATTGGATGGATAAAATTTGCCATTGTTGACTGTTTCTCCTGCAATTGGATCATCCACTTGTAAGAGTGATC
>JACCDJ010555257.1_pt1 | contig 27905 bp, 28 predicted proteins | sample 7444481 | NCBI WGS metagenome assembly JACCDJ01 (sample SAMN15323435, study PRJNA562643) | freshwater metagenome | isolation source: river surface water | place: USA:Blue River Watershed | collected 2017-08-15 | reverse complement strand
GGCTTATATCGATTGCCACGCTGGTCGTTTCTTCGATCGGTGGCGTTGAACTTAATTCATCCTGATGATTGGCACCATTATTTGTCCGTACAGGTTTTGAGTCGGCTGAAACGGATTCAACGTCCTGTCCTTGAAATACTTCGATTTCAAGTTCCACAGGTGTCCCTAATGTCTGCGACCACCAGGCACTGAGAGGGGTGAAAAATTGGTTTTTTGCCCAGTTCTGTTTGAATCGAGTCGGGGCCCCCAAAACAACCCGGCAACTGCGGTCCATGTGGTCGATCCGGAGTAGTTCCAGAGGCTTAAACCACGTCTGAAACTGCTGGTTTGGGAGCTCACGCTCAAAATGCAAAAGACAGTCTTGCCACAAGGATTCCATGGGCTGGATTTTAACTGAGAACCTGAGTTATCCACAGGCCTGGTTTGCCCTGAGAAGCCCAGATGGCCAAGAAAAACCGTATACTGTCGGGTTCCTTTGGAAATTTTTTATTGAGTTAGGAATGCAATCATGAAACGTACTTTTCAGCCCTCAGTGGTTCGCCGCAAGCGGACGCACGGCTTTCTGGTCCGAATGAAAACGCGTAGCGGCCGTGCAGTGATCCGGGCCCGTCGTGCAAAGGGTCGTAAACGCCTGGCTGTCTAAGCATCAGGGTTTGTCGGGTGTCTTGAGATGGGCAAGCGAATTGGTCGCTTGCAGACACCGGAGGCGTTTAGGCAGGCGCTGATGACGCGACCGTTGTCGCGTTCCGGTGGGTTTTCGGTCTATACAATTTCTTCAGATGAAGTCGATCGCCTGGGTTTCGTCTTGCCCAAAAAACTGATCCGTCGGGCGGTCCAAAGAAATCAGATTAAGCGCTGGTCTCGAGAATTGCTTCGTACCTTAAAAACGGATGACTCCCCTAAGATCGCCTTTGTGGTTCGGGCAAACGCCGCTTTTCCGATGCCCGATTGGCATGGGCGCGGCAAACAAGAGGCACGATTAGCCTTGACACTCATGTTTCAAAAAGGATTGACATTGCTGAACGAAAGAGCGGTTGTATGACACAGCACTCTTCTTTTGGTATCGCCTTGAAACTTGGTGCTTATGTTGGAATCGGGCTGGTCCGTCTTTACCAATGGACAATACGTCCCATTATTGGTCCCCGTTGTCGTTTTTTACCTCATTGTTCAGATTATGCGATTGAAGCGATTGATCGTCATGGTCTGTTTTCGGGCGGATGGCTGACTGCTAAACGACTTGGTCGTTGTCACCCGTGGTGTCAAGGAGGGCTTGACCCAGTACCAGAGGTTCTGGATAGTCGGTCATCCCAAGCGTCGTCTCAATCTTTTTCTTCTTCGGATTAGGTCTTATGGATACTCGTCGTGCCATTTTGTGGGTTGTTTTCTCGATCTCTTTGCTCATGCTTTGGGACGCCTACATGCGTCACACGGGCCAAGGATCGATGTTTGGTCCACAGACGCCGAAGACACAGCCGGCGACAACGGCATCGCCAAACGGTGCAGCGCCAGCGGCGGGAAGCAGCGCGGCGGTACCGTTGCCGAAAGATGGGCCGCCTGTGGCAGCGGTAACGTCTGCAACAAAAGCAGCGGTGCCCACCCCGTCATCTCCCGCGGCACCTGTTGCTGGGACAACAGCGTCCGTATCAGGCGAGAAATTTCTTCTCAAGAACAAAGAGCTCATATTAGAAATTGATTCCCTCGGCGGGAAAATTGTGAAAGCGGTGCTTTTAAATCAGGCGTCGGATGCCTATGAGGGCAATCGCGTTGTTTTGTTTGATCAGAATAGCCAGCGGCGTTATGAGGCGCAGTCTGGACTTGTTGGCAGCTCGTCACAGCAGATTGCGTATCCCAACCATACGACACTCTTTAAAAAAGCACCGCTTCGCGAAGGGCTTGATCCCGATCGTCACCTTGCTGTTGTTGCAGAAGCTGGCGGTGTCAAACTCACTAAAACATATTCGATTGATGAAACAGGATTTGTCATTCGAGTAGCCCATACGGTTCAGAATACTGGCGCTGACCCGGTGAACCCAATGGTCTATCTGCAGCTGATGCGCGATGGTAACCGCCCCCCTGGAGAGAGTCAGTTCTATCAGACATTTATTGGTCCGGCCGTCTATACCAACGAGGGTAAGTTCCAAAAAATCGACTTCAGTGATATCGAGAAGAACAAAGCAAGTCACGTCAAGAGTGCAAGCGATGGCTGGCTTGGGATTGTTCAACACTATTTTGTAAGTGCTTGGGTTCCTAAAAATGAAGCGCCGCGAGAGTTTTACACTCGTCGAATTGAGAACAATCTTTACAGCGTTGGGATGATTCAGGCGCTTCCGGTAGTGGCCCCAGGGGCGCAACAAACCCATGAGGCTATTTTGTTTGCTGGCCCACAGATTCAAGACACGCTTGAAAAATTGGCGCCGGGGTTGGATCTGGTGGTGGATTACGGCTGGTTGACGTTTTTAGCAAAGCCCATTTATTGGCTGCTGGAAAAGCTCTATGACGTAGTGGCCAACTGGGGCTGGGCAATTGTTCTATTGACGATTGTGATCAAACTCATCTTCTATCCGTTGTCCGCCGCGAGCTACAAGTCAATGGCGAAAATGAAGGCCGTTACGCCAAGGCTGATGAAGCTTCGCGAGGTCTACGCGAATGACAAGGCAAAGCTTAATCAGGCGATGATGGAGCTCTATAAAACAGAGAAGATCAATCCCCTGGGGGGCTGTCTGCCAATTTTGATTCAGATTCCAGTATTTATTGCGTTGTATTGGGTGTTATTGGCCAGCGTCGAAATGCGCAATGCGCCCTGGTTGGGCTGGATCACGGATCTTTCAACGCCAGATCCTTATTACATTCTGCCCATCGTGATGGCAATTACGATGTTTATTCAGACCAAGTTGAATCCTCCTCCCCCGGATCCGATTCAGGCGAAGGTCATGATGGCGATGCCAATTGTTTTTTCGGTGTTCTTTTTCTTCTTCCCAGCCGGACTAGTGCTTTACTGGTTGGTGAACAACGTGTTGTCGATTGCCCAGCAGTGGTATGTCATGAAGCAGATTGAAAAAGCCACTGCAGCACATCGGTAGCCCACCATAATGATCTAACGGTTCTCCCCGGCATGGATACGATTGTTGCGATGGCAACAGCGCCCGGCCGAGGTGCAATCGGTGTTGTAAGGGTATCGGGACCCGCAGTGCGGGTCGTCATGCAGGCACTGTGCGCACGAGTCTTGGTGCCGCGTCAGGCCACGCATTTAAGTTTCTTAAATGAGCAAGGTGAGCCTATTGATGATGGGCTTGCCATTTTTTTTCCGGGACCCCACTCCTATACTGGAGAAGATGTACTTGAGCTTCAGGGCCATGGTGGACCTGGGGTGCTTGGGCTCGTTCTGCAGCGTTGTCTCGCGATAGGATCAACTCGTCAGCCAGAGGATTTACCGATTCGACTGGCCCGTCCGGGAGAGTTTACTGAGCGGGCTTTCTTGAATGACAAACTTGATCTTGCCCAGGCTGAAGCAGTTGCAGATTTAATTGATGCGGGGTCTGCACGTGCCGCACGTAGTGCACTTGCATCGTTACAAGGGCAGTTCAGCAACAAGATTTCAACGCTCAGGGAAGGTCTGATTGATCTTCAGATGCGGGTCGAAGCCTGTCTAGACTTTCCCGAAGAAGATATTGATTTTATTGCGCGAGAAAATGTCGCGGATCGGCTTCGTCGTCTGATCGATCAGTTGTCAGAAATTTCTGCGGCAGCGGGGCGGGGCGCCGTGCTGCGAGAAGGGTTGCGGGTTGTGCTGGTCGGCGCACCCAATGTAGGGAAATCATCGCTGTTAAACGCCCTTGCAGAACAAGATATTGCATTAGTGTCGGATATCGCGGGAACGACTCGTGATCGGATTACGCAAGAAATTGCGATTGAAGGGGTGCCGATGCATATCATCGATACCGCCGGTCTTCGTGTAACCGATGATCCTGTAGAACGTCTTGGAATTGAACGAACCTGGCAGGCGATAGAACAGGCCCAGGCGGTATTGCTGCTGAGCGATGCGAGCGGTCGAATTGCCACTGATCAGGCATTAGAACAGCAGGTGCTCTCGCGTGCCCCAACCATGAGAGAAGTCATTCGTGTGATGAATAAGGCGGATCTCATCGATGGCCATGCGGGCCCGTCGGGCGACGATGTGGCGGCTCAGGTGATTGCCGTGTCAGCCAAAACGGGTCATGGCCTTGCGGCGTTGAGACAACGATTACTCCAGGTCGCTGGCTGGTCGGGGGATGCGTCTGTGGGCGTGTTTTCAGCCAGAGCACGGCATTTGCATGCGCTTAGCCAATGCCAGCAGGCGCTGGATGCGGCAGTGACAACGCTTGGAGAGTCTCAGTTAGAGTTGCTTGCTGAATCGCTTCGTCTCGCACAGCATTCGTTGGCAGAGATTACGGGAGAGTTTTCTTCCGATGATCTTCTGGGGGAAATTTTTGGGCGATTCTGTATCGGGAAATGATTTCTTAGGCCTTATCGAAAACCACCTGTTTGTTTTCGTTTCGTAATACGTAGCGTTCCATTGTCTGACTCGGTGGACTCAAAACGCCCAAGGGTTTTGTTTTTCTGTACGCCATCCGCCGGGAAAATCTGACCACTCATCGCGATGTAGACCCCTGGCGGTAATGTCTGGGCCGCGCCTGTTGCAAGTCCAATATTAAAAAAAGCATCGGATTGTGCTTGGCTTGCAGGGACCATCGCGCCTGTAAAAACAATTGTCTGGTCATCTCTGCATTGCAGCATGACCCGTTTGGCGCTTTCCACCATTGTGTCAGTGCCGTGAAGAATCACGATTTGATGACCTTGACTGGTGGCTACGGCGTTTGCCAGTGTTTCTCGATGAGTGTCTGTCATCTCTAGGCTGTCGATGAGCATCACGACCTCGACAGTCACGGGTTGTGAGATTCGAAATTGCTTTACCCAATCTGAAATATGGGATTCATTGAAGGTCAGTTGACCTGTATTAGGTTGATATATTTTTTCAATGGTTCCGCCGCAACTAAGGAAAACCAAGGGTGGTGTTGAGGTCATAGCGGGTGGGGTGCGGTGATAAACTTCAACCATTCTAATAAGTTTCAAGTGAGCAAGCGCATGGTGCAGATTTCTCCCCCAAGTTTTGTTCGTCATCAGGGTCTGATTCAGTGGGTCAAGTCCGTTGCAGAAAAGACAACGCCAGCCCGGGTGGTCTGGTGCGATGGGTCTGCAGAGGAGTCTGATCGACTTTGTCAGGAAATGGTGGCGGCGGGAACGTTAAAAAGACTCTCCCCTGCAAAGCGGCCGAATTCGTATCTTGCCTGGTCGGATCCTTCCGATGTAGCACGGGTCGAAGATCGTACCTACATTTGTTCTGAACGACGCGAGGATGCTGGTCCTACGAACAATTGGATAGACCCTAAAGAAATGCGCCAGACATTAGACGGTCTGTTTGATGGCTGCATGGCTGGACGCACGATGTATGTGATTCCGTTTTCGATGGGGCCGCTTGGATCACCGATTGCCCATATCGGTGTTGAATTGTCCGATTCCCCCTATGTCGTGGTGAATATGCGTCTGATGACACGCATGGGCAAGGCGGTCTATGACGTTCTGGGTGAACGGGGCGCCTTTGTACCTTGTCTTCACACAGTGGGTAAGCCGTTGGCCGCGAATGAGAAAGATGTGCCATGGCCCTGTAACCCGACGAAGTACATTGTTCATTTTCCTGAGACGCAAGAGATCTGGTCGTATGGGTCTGGTTATGGCGGCAATGCGCTTCTCGGTAAGAAATGTTTCGCACTTCGGATCGCTTCCACCATGGGCCGTCAGGCAGCCCAGGCCTCCCAGCCTGGCTGGCTTGCTGAACACATGTTGATTCTCGGTGTGCAGGCCCCGTGGGGTAAGAAGTATCACGTGGCCGCAGCATTTCCCTCTGCCTGTGGCAAGACCAATTTTGCGATGTTGATTCCGCCGAAAGGGCTGGACAACGGTGGCTGGAAGATCACGACGATTGGGGACGACATTGCCTGGATTAAGCCTGATGCACAGGGTCGTCTACGTGCCATCAATCCCGAGGCAGGGTATTTTGGTGTTGCCCCCGGAACGAACGAGAAGACAAACTACAACTGTATGGCGTCGCTGAAGGAAAACGTGATTTTTACGAATGTTGCGTTAACCGATGATGATGACGTCTGGTGGGAAGGGATGACGGAAACGCCTCCCGCACACTGCATCGACTGGCAAGGAAAAGACTGGACACCGGAGCAGGCCAAGGCGGAAGGTCGTAAGGCTGCGCATCCTAACGCACGGTTCACGGTCGCGGCCACTCAGAATCCGGTGATTGATGCTGCCTGGGATGATCCTGCCGGTGTTCCGATTGATGCTTTTATCTTTGGTGGTCGTCGATCGACAACGGTGCCGCTTGTGACAGAAGCTCGTAACTGGACCGAAGGGGTCTACATGGCAGCGACCATGGGCTCTGAGACCACTGCTGCAGCGGCTGGGCAGCAGGGGGTGGTTCGTCGGGATCCGTTCGCGATGCTGCCTTTCTGTGGCTACAACATGGCTGATTATTTTGGTCACTGGTTATCGCTAGGCGAAAAACTGAAAGCGTCGGGTGCATCCCTTCCGAAGATTTTCTGTGTGAACTGGTTCAGAACAGACGAGACCGGTCGATTTGTCTGGCCTGGATTTGGTGAAAACGCGCGTGTGCTGAAATGGATGCTGCAGCGAATTGAAGGCCAGGCGAAAGGGCTTGAGCATGTATTCGGCGTGACGCCGAATTATCAAGACCTTGACTGGACCGGACTGTCGTTCACCGAGGATCAGTATTTAAAGATTGCGTCGATCGATGCCAAGGCGTGGAAGGATGAGTTCGCCTTACATGCGGAATTGTTTGACAAGCTTAATCATGGACTGCCACCTGCGCTTGCGCAGACGAAGCTTGCATTAGAAGCGCGTCTACAGGAGCGCCTTGCGGCTTAGGTTCTGAAACGACGCCAGAATCGTTGTGTCACGACTGCCGGGGATCACCGTAAAGGAATCCCCGGCTTTTATTTTTCCGGGACTTAGCACGCGACAATACCAGCCCGACATTCCTTGTTGCACCATGATCTTAACGGCCTGGTTCGAACGCATGCGTGCGTTGAATTTTGAACACGGAATACGTGGTCGTGTGACGATGAGGCGACACGTTTCGCCAATCTGAATTTGGTCCCCAATGAAGACCTGTTCTTCGGTAATGCCTTGCAGACATAGGTTTTCTCCCACCATCCCCCAGGGTGGTGCGTCTAGGTCCTGTAGCCATGGGAGCTGTGCCTGCCATTGCTTGTAATGCTCAGTGGGATAACAGTAGACCGCCTGCTCGAGCCCGCCGTGAGCGGAGAGATCTGCCTGTTCATCTCCTTCAATTCCAATCGGATTACATCGCACGTCCGCTGGCGTTATCTGGGTGATGTCGCTGATTGATGTCTTGATAATGGCGGAAAGTTCTTTGGTCAGCACACGGTCATCTTGAGAATCTCGCATGATGAGGGGTCGTACCTGACCGACACAGATGGCGAGAAGTTCGACCGTCACGTTAGTGGTTAGTGGGACGATGAGTAGGGTGTTCCGCTTGGCTGGCAAACCGATCCGCGAGCGCAATTGCCGCCAACAGAGAACTTGGGTCCGCGGTGTTTTTCCCGACGAGATCGAAGGCAGTACCGTGATCGACACTTGTTCGAATAAAGGGGAGACCCAGCGTTATGTTGACGCCTTGATCAAGTCCAAGATATTTGATGGGAATTAATCCTTGGTCGTGATATTGGGCGATGACCACATCAAACTCGCGGTGCCCACGTGCCCGCATAAAAATGGTGTCGCCCGGCCACGGTCCCGTAACCGAGAGCCCCAATTGCTGGGCCCGAAGCACTGCGGGACTGATGATGTCGATCTCCTCTCGACCAAATAGCCCAGACTCGCCTGCGTGAGGGTTGAGTCCCGCGACCGCAATCCGTGGTCTGGAGACGCCGAGCTGTTGGCAGGCGGCGTGGGCAAGCGCGATTGTCTGAATCAGCCCCTCGGTGGTGAGCTCGTCAATCATGTCTTTTAAGGCGACATGCACACTATTGAGCACGACTCGCAGGTCTGGATTGACCAACATCATTCGCACGGCAGGGGGGGCAGAGGGGCTTGCCAATTCAGCGAGCATCTCGGTGTGCCCTGGCCAGGGGTGATCCGCCAGCGCCAGGGATTCTTTGTGAATAGGTGCGGTGACGATGCCACCGGCTTCCTGTTTCATGCATAGGGACACCGCTGCACGAATCGACTCAAAACCCGCCTGTCCAGCTTCTTTTCCCACTCTACCTAGACTTATTGCATCTTTTTTCCATTCAACAGGCAGAAATCTAATATTTTTGGTGGGAACTTTGATTTCTTCTGATAATGACTGAAACCATTCTGGATCGCCGGCGACCAGCAGCGGTCGTTGGTTCGGACCCATGTCTTGCCACTGGCGCACGGCCTTGAGCACGATTTCTGGGCCGATACCCGCGGGATCTCCGGATGTCACAATCAACGGTTTCATAGCGTCATGCTAGCAAGGCTTCGCAGGCCTTGCGTCAGATGACCCAAGACGAGGTTTCATGATTTCTGAGATTTTGAGCCTGGGGGAAGCAGGCGGCCCAACCGGCTGGGTGCTTTTCCTGTTGGCGGCGTTTGCTTTTGTTGCGGGCTTTGTGGACGCGGTTGTGGGTGGCGGCGGCCTTGTACAGGTTCCTGCGTTGTTTGCATTGGTGCCCCAGGGCAGCGCGGCGAGTCTTTTTGGAACAAATAAGATCGCAGCAATCTCTGGGACCTTTATTGCGGCGACGCGTTATGTCCGTGCGGTCAAGCTGTCGTGGGACGCCTTATTGCCTGCGCTCATTGGCGCGGCGATTTTTGGCTGGCTTGGGGCTGCCGCGGTGAGCCTGCTTCCGAGGGCGTTAGCGCAGCCGCTCGTGCTGGTGTTATTGGTGCTGGTCGCGATCGTGACGTTTAAAAAGAAGGAATTGGGATCGGTTCATGATCCTCGTTTTTCACCGACTAAGGCACGCATTGCCGGGCTGCTTACGGGGGCGATTCTGGGCTTTTATGATGGATTTTTCGGGCCTGGTACCGGCGCATTTCTGATTTTTATTTTTGTTCGCTTCTTTGGTTATGATTTCCTGCATGCGTCAGCATCGAGCAAGGTCATTAATCTGATGACGAATCTCGCGGCGCTTGCATTCTTTTTGCCCGCGGGAGAGTTTTTCTTGTTAGCGGCTTTAGCGATGGCGGCCTCCAATATCGCGGGGGCCTTCGTTGGGACCCATTTGGCGGTCACCAAAGGAAGTCAGTTTGTTCGGCGATTTTTCTTAATCTTGTTGGTTGTTCTGATTGCACGAATGGCCTACGGCACTCTGGAGATGCTCTGATGCAACAGTCTGCGCAGTATTTGAATCCTTTAGAAGCATCCGTTTTAGGTAACTGGATTACCGGCCAACATCTGGTGTCCACATCGGGTCGAACAGCACCTATTTTTAATCCTGCAACAGGTCAGGTGGCGCGTCAGATTGCCTTGTCGTCAAAGACTGAAACAGAGCGCGCAATCGCCGCCGCGGCGGAGGCCCTGCCGTCATGGGCGGCCACACCGCCGATCAAGCGCGCCCGAGTCATGTTTGCCTTTAAAGAATGGGTTGAGCGCCACGCTGATGACCTTGCACGTGCGATTACTGCAGAACATGGTAAGACGCTCGATGACGCTCGTGGTGAAGTGCAGCGCGGCCTTGAGGTAGTGGAGTTTGCCTGTGGTATTCCGCATCTACTGAAGGGTGAGTTTACGGAGCAGGTTGGAAGCGGTATTGATGCCTGGAGTATGCGTCAGCCTGTGGGGGTGTGTGTCGGCATTACGCCATTTAACTTTCCGGTGATGGTGCCGATGTGGATGTATCCCGTAGCAATTGCCTGCGGCAACACCTTTGTGTTGAAGCCTTCTGAACGAGATGCCTCGCCGTCGCTGATGGTCGCGCAAGGCCTCAAGGCCTGCGGTCTGCCGGACGGTGTCTTTAATGTGGTTCAGGGGGATAAGGAGTCAGTGGATGCGCTAATCACGCATCCTTCCGTGAGCGCTGTGAGCTTTGTGGGTTCCACGCCGATTGCGCGATACATTCACGACACCGCCAGTCAGCATGGCAAGCGAGTGCAGGCCTTAGGAGGTGCGAAGAATCATTTGGTCGTGATGCCCGATGCTGATCTTGATCAGGCGGTCGATGCGCTCATTGGTGCTGCCTATGGCTCAGCAGGGGAGCGTTGTATGGCGATCTCCGTTGCGGTGGCGGTTGGTAATGTCGCCGATCAGTTGGTTAAGAAGATTGCAGAAAAGGCCAGCGCGATTCGCGTGCTTCCTGGGGATCAGAAGGGCGCCGAGATGGGCCCATTAGTCACTCAGGCGCATTTAGAGAAAGTGCGTGGGTATGTGGATGCCGGCGTATCAGAAGGTGCGCAGCTCGTGGTGGATGGTCGTGGCCTGAAGGTGGCTGGCGCTGAGCAGGGGTTTTATATCGGGCCGTGCCTGTTTGATCATGTTCAGCCCAGTATGACGATTTACAAAGAAGAAATTTTTGGTCCGGTGTTAAGTGTTGTCCGCGTTCCCGATTTTGAGTCTGCTGTGGCATTGATCCATGGCCATGCTTACGCGAATGGCGTTGCGTTATTCACGCGAGATGGTGACAGTGCTCGTGAATTCGCATCGCGTATTCAGGTGGGAATGATTGGGATTAATGTGCCCATTCCCGTGCCGATGGCGTTTCATTCTTTCGGTGGTTGGAAAGACTCACTGTTTGGGGACCATCATATGCATGGCCCTGAAGGGGTTCGTTTCTATACGCGTTACAAGGCGATCACGCAGCGCTGGCCCAAGGGAATTCGCGCTGGCGCTGAGTTTGTGATGCCGACCATGAAATAGCTGAGAGAACTCATGACAGACGTGCTTCGATTTACACAAGGGTTGATTGATGGCAACTGGGTCAGTGCCCAGTCGGGTCGTGAGTTTCCTGTGACCAACCCCGCAACCGGGGAAACGGTCGCAATGGTGGCGAATATGGGTCGCGCCGATGCGCTCGCGGCGGTGGCGGCCGCAGAGGCGGCGTTGCCCGCGTGGCGGGCGATGACGTCGCGCGAACGAAGCCAGCGATTAAAGGCATGGAACGCGTTAATCCTTGAGCATGCCGATGCACTCGCTTTGTTGATGACAACTGAGCAGGGAAAGCCCTTGGCCGAGGCGAAGGGCGAAGTCTTCTACGGCGCGTCTTTTGTGGAATGGTTTGCTGAAGAGGCGCGTCGGGTTTACGGCGACGTTATTCCGTCGCCTGTCCCCGGACGAAAGCTGTTGGTGATGAAAGAGCCTATTGGCGTTGCCGCGGCCATCACGCCCTGGAACTTCCCTCTTGCCATGATTACCAGAAAGTGTGCGCCCGCTCTCGCCGCAGGGTGTACGGTTATTGTAAAACCTGCTGAGGCGACCCCGATGACAGCGCTTGCCCTCGCAGATCTTGCGATGAAGGCGGGGATTCCTGCAGGGGTGTTTAACGTTGTGGTGGGGGATGCTCAGGCCGCCCCCGAGATTGGTCGAGTGCTGTGTGAAGACCCGCGCGTGCGCAAGCTTTCCTTCACGGGATCGACCGAGGTGGGCCGAATTCTTCTTCGGCAGTCGGCCGATACCATCAAGAAGCTCTCGCTTGAGCTGGGCGGTAATGCGCCGTTTATCGTCTTTGATGATGCGGACATTGATGCGGCCGTCGATGGTGCAATGGCTTCAAAGTACCGAAACGCCGGTCAGACCTGTGTCTGTGCAAACCGACTTTATGTGCAATCTGCGGTTTACGATGAATTCGCCCAAAAGCTTGCTGCAAAGGTGGCCCAGCTACGTGTCGGCCCTGGAACGCAGTCCGGGGTGCAGGTTGGCCCGCTGATTGAGGCTGCTGCGCTTGAAAAGGTGGCGTTGCACGTCGCGAATGCCGTTTCTGGCGGTGCTCGGGTGTTGGTCGGGGGCGCACCTCACAGCCTAGGCGGGTTGTTCTATCAGCCGACTGTCTTGGCGGACGTTACTTCAGAGATGTTGGTGTCTCGCGAGGAAACCTTTGGCCCTGTTGCACCCTTGTTCCGTTTTGAGACGGAAGAGGAGGTGGTGGCGTTAGCGAATAACACGGAGTTCGGGCTGGCTGCCTATTTTTACTCTCGAGACGTCGGCCGCATCTTCCGTGTGGCTGAGGCGCTGGAGGCGGGCATGGTGTCGGTCAATACGGGCAATTTCTCGAATGAAGTTGCTCCATTTGGCGGGGTCAAGCAGTCCGGGTTGGGCCGCGAGGGATCAAAATACGGGATTGATGAGTATTTAGAGATTAAATACGTCACAATTGCGGGCCTTTAAGCCTTAATTTTCCTGGTTGGCCTGGTATCTGGCCGAAATGTTTCACGTGAAACACTGATGATCTATCCCAAACACTTTGACGTGATTGTTGTGGGCGGTGGCCATGCGGGCACCGAGGCTGCGCTCGCGGCTGCGCGAATGGGTTGTCAAACCTTGCTGTTAACGCACAGCCTGGAAACACTCGGTCAAATGTCCTGTAACCCCTCTATTGGCGGTATCGGCAAAGGCCATTTAGTCAAAGAGATTGATGCGCTTGGGGGCGCGATGGCCCTGGCCACAGACGAGGCGGGTATCCAGTTTCGAATTCTGAATAGCTCAAAGGGTCCGGCGGTCCGGGCGACGAGGGCACAGGCCGATCGGGTTCTTTATCGCAAAGCGATTCGAACACGACTCGAGAACCAGCCTAATCTTCTTTTGTTTCAGCAGGCGGTCGACGACCTGATGGTCTCGGGCGACCGTGTGACCGGCGTGAGAACCCAGACTGGCCTGGTGTTTGAGTCTGAGACTGTCGTGCTGACGGCCGGTACTTTTCTCGATGGAAAGATTCACATTGGTCTGGAAAACCACTCGGGCGGACGGGCAGGGGACCCGCCTGCTATTCGGCTTTCGGCTCGGTTAAAGGAGCTAAAGCTTCCTCAGGGCAGACTTAAAACAGGTACGCCCCCAAGGATTGACGGTCGAACGATTGACTTCTCGGTGTTGGCCCAGCAGCCTGGAGACCTAGACCCGGTGCCGGTGTTCTCGTTTCTTGGCCATGCGGACATGCACCCCGAGCAGATTCCCTGCTGGGTGACGCATACCAACGAAAAAACACATGACATTATTCGGGCGGGGCTTGATCGGTCGCCCATGTTCACTGGGGTGATCGAGGGGGTTGGCCCAAGGTACTGCCCTTCTATTGAGGATAAGGTCCATCGGTTCGCGGACCGAAATGCCCATCAGATTTATCTGGAGCCCGAAGGGCTGACGACGCACGAGGTCTATCCCAATGGCATCTCGACGAGTTTGCCATTCGATGTTCAGCTGGCGCTGGTGCATTCGATGAAGGGTCTCGAGAACGCCCATATTCTGCGCCCGGGGTACGCCATTGAATACGATTACTTTGACCCGCGGGGTCTTCAGGCAAGCCTTGAAACCAAGGCAATTGCGGGGTTGTTTTTCGCAGGCCAGATCAACGGCACGACGGGATATGAAGAGGCTGCAGCCCAGGGGCTTTTAGCTGGGGCTAACGCAGCACTGAAGGTAAAAGGGCAGGAAGCCTGGGTTCCAAAACGCGATCAGGCTTACCTTGGGGTGTTGGTGGACGACCTGGTTACTCGAGGCGTTACGGAACCTTATCGCATGTTCACGAGCAGGGCGGAGTATCGATTAAGCCTTCGGGAAGACAATGCGGACATTCGACTGACCGAGACGGGCCGTAAGCTCGGTCTTGTCGATGATCAGAGATGGCAGGCGTTCTGTGAAAAACGGGAGTCCATCGACCGTGAGACCGCAAGGCTTCGCGCCGCCTTAGTTGGCCCCAAACGGTTTCCTGAGAAGGCGCTTGAGACATTGGGCACGGGGCCATTGGACCGCGAAATTCCCGCGATGGAGCTGCTGAAGCGGCCGGAGGTGACCTATCAACGCCTGGTGCAGCTGACTGATCACCAGGGGGAACAGCCCCTCATGCCGGCTGCGGACGTTTCGCGTCAGGCGCAGGAGCAGGTCGAGATTCAGGCGAAATACGCGGGCTATATCTCTCGTCAGCAGGAAGAGGTGAACCGCAATGCCGCTCAAGAAGAGGCGTTGATCCCTGAAGATATGGACTATCGAATGGTTCGTGGGTTGTCGATCGAAGTCAGCCAGAAGCTTTCGGCGGTGATGCCGAAGACGCTCGGACAGGCCTCTCGAATCTCCGGGGTCACCCCCGCCGCGATTTCTCTTTTATGGATTCACATCAAACGGCTAAGAGCGGGTAAAAGTCTCGCGTCTGGGGAACAGGCGGCCTAATTGTCTGAGGCGGTTGATTTCGATTTGACGCTCGCATCTGCGCTTTCGGATGCCTGGCAAAAGGATGACTTTCCCCTGACACAAGGGCAGGTGGGCGATCTGGTCGAGTATCTGTCGCTTCTGAATCGCTGGAACCGGGTCCACAGTCTTACCGCCATTCAATCGGGGCCGGAGCAGGTGCAGCGACACCTTCTCGATGCCTTAGTGGTCTGGCCTGAACTGGTCCGTCGATTTGGCGCGGATCCCGCGATTCGCGTCGCGGATATCGGCTCTGGGATGGGCGTTCCGGGAATTGTCTGGTCGATTGTCATGCCACAATCTGAGTTTGTTTTGGTGGAGCGGCAGCAGAAGAAGGTTGCCTTTCTAAGGCACGTGGTTGGTCGTTTAGGGCTGTCAAAAAGGGTCTCTGTGGCCAGCCAAGATGTTCGAAATCTGGTTGTAGATCGCCCCTTTGATCTCATCACTTCTCGGGCTTTTGCCGCATTACCTGAGTTCATTCGGCTGACTCAGCACCTGTCGGGGCCGGGCACTCGATGGGGAGCGATGGTAGGAAAAGCGCCCCCAGAAAAAGAAGTTAGCGAACACTTGCTATTAACAATGAATAATAAAATTGGGGGTCTTTCTTTGGACGAGGTTGTTCCGTTGACGGTGCCGGGCTTAAGTGAGCCCAGGCACCTGGTCTGGATTCGGAGATCTTCATGACCGCCCGTATTTTTGCGGTGGCCAATCAGAAGGGCGGGGTGGGCAAGACCACGACAGCGGTCAATGTGTCGGCAGCCCTCGCACGACTCGGTCAGCGTGTACTGCTCGTGGACCTAGACCCCCAGGGCAACGCGACGATGGGCAGTGGGATCAACAAACAGGATCTGAAAGCGTCGGTCTATCCGGTGCTGCTCGGGATGATGTCGGTGCGAGAGGCGCGACATCGCGCGGGTGCCGGGGACTACGATGTACTTGCTGCGAATCGCGAGCTAGCGGGGGCAGAAATTGAGCTTGTGGACCTTGAAGGTCGTGAACATCGTCTCGCCAATGCGTTGGCCGAAGTCTCCGATGACTATGACTTCGTCATCTTGGATTGCCCCCCCTCGCTGTCGCTGTTGACGCTGAACGGTCTGTGTGCGGCGCATGGGGTGATCATTCCGATGCAGTGCGAGTACTTTGCGCTCGAGGGACTCTCTGACCTCGTGAACTCGATTAAGCGCGTTCACGCCAACCTCAATCCGCATCTTCAGATCATTGGTCTTTTGCGGGTAATGTTTGATCCCCGAATGACCTTATCTCAGCAGGTTTCAGACCAGCTGATCAAACACTTTGGAAACAAGGTGTTTACCGCAGTGATTCCAAGAAACGTTCGGCTTGCTGAGGCCCCAAGCTACGGTCAGCCGGGCATCGTGTACGACCCGGGATCGCGCGGATCGAAGGCGTACATTGAGTTTGGTCAGGAACTTATCGATCGATTAAATCAACGCGGTGCGGAGGCGCGTGCATGACAACCCAGAAGAAAAAAGGCCTCGGTCGTGGACTTGATGCGCTGCTTGGTGGCAATGGCGCAGACCTCTCTGGAGAGGCCAGTCAGAAGACCTTAGCGGTGAGCCAGCTGCAGGCGGGCAAGTACCAGCCGCGTCAGGCGATGGACCAGAGCAGTCTTGACGAACTTGCCGAGTCTATTCGGGCCCAGGGTGTGATGCAGCCATTATTGGTGCGGCCTGTCGGCACCGCGGGGCAGAAGTTCGAGATTATTGCGGGAGAGCGGCGTTTCCGTGCCGCTCAGCTTGCAGGGCTTTCGGAAGTGCCGGTGATTGTCCGAGAGGTTGACGATCAGGCTGCGCTGGCCATGGCGCTGATCGAAAACCTTCAGCGTCAGGATCTCACTGCGCTTGAAGAAGCGCAGGGCATTGACCGATTGATTCAAGAGTTTGGTCTGACCCATGAACAGGCTGCAAAAGCGGTGGGCCGCTCGCGCAGCGCAACGACGAATCTGCTTCGCCTGCTGCAGCTGCCGCCCTCTGTGCAGACCATGCTGCGGGAGGGTGCCTTAGATGCAGGTCACGCCAGAGCATTGTTGCCGCTACAGGCAACGGCCCAGCGGGCGCTTGCCGAGCGAATTGTTCGGGAGCAGCTGTCGGTGCGAGATGCCGAGCGCATGGTCACCAAGCTTCAGTCAGGATCGATCTCCGGCAAGGGGGCTGCCAAGAAGGCGGGGCGTCCGATGAGCCGAGACTGGCTTCGCGTTCAAGAACAGATCTCTGACGGGATTGGACTGCCGGTGTCACTCAAGCAGGGACGTGGTGCGGCGGGCGAAATGACGATTCGATTTTCGAGCCTAGAAGAGCTCGATGGACTGATCACACGGCTGCTGCCTCAGGGCCTTTCTGAACACTGATTTTGTTATGCGGGTCGAAGGCTCAGATGCGGTGACTTTGGTCCGACTTGAATTGACAGGCTATCGTCCGGACGGATATCCTTTAGGGGTTTTCGCTAAGTGCCGTAGAGATTCGGTCTGGCCGCAAAAAGAAAGAAAAATAAGGTGTTGATTGCTGTGCTGCTTCAGGCAGCGATCACGGTGCTGGCGGGGATTATCGCGTGGCTAATCTGGGGCCCTCTTGTGGGGCTCTCGCTGGTTGCTGGGGGAGGCTCTATCGCATTGCCCAACGCCCTGCTGGCGATTCGTCTTAAGATGAGTCGACCGCAGTCCGCGCCGATGGTGTTGTTGATTGGTGAGTTTGTGAAGATTGGGCTTTCGGTGCTGCTGTTGTGGGCCGCGAGCCAGTGGATTGCTGGACTGTCATGGGGGGCGCTGATTGTCGGTGTCATCCTGGCGCTGAAGGTGCTGCTGCTGACCCCTTGGGTGCAAAGTGTTGCGGATCGTCGATCAGCAGCGCAGGCAGAACTAGCGCATCAGTCCACGAAGATTGAGTCGTCAATTGAGTCGTAAAGCGCGCGTGTTTGTTTAACCTCTGTTAGTGCTCTAAATAACAAAAACTATGGCTTCCAATACTGCCCCAACCTCCGCTGAATACATCATTCACCACCTGGGGCATCTGACCACGACTGGAAAGCCGCAGACATCGATCATTGATTTTTCGATTCTAAATCTTGACACCATGTTCTGGTCCCTCTCGATGGGCCTGTTGGTGATCTTCATTCTTTGGTCTGTCGCGCGCAAGGCGACTTCTGGTGTGCCTGGGCGTCTGCAGGCCGCTGTTGAGCTTGTGGTGGAACTTGTTGAAGAACAGTCCAAGTCCATCGTGCATGGCAACCGCGCATTTATTGCACCTCTGGCGCTGACGGTGTTTCTCTGGGTGATCTTTATGAACGCCCTGGATCTGCTGCCTGTCGATCTCCCGCATTTCATCTTCGCAGTGACTGGGCTTGACAGCATCATTCACTACCATCGCATCGTGCCCACCGCAGATCTCAATGGCAGCATGGGGATGGCCTTGGGCGTTCTGGCGCTCATGATCTATTACAACCTGAAGATCAAAGGCGTTGGCGGATTTGTCCATGAGCTTTTCTGTGCCCCCTTCGGCGCACATCCTGCGCTCTGGATTCCCAACCTCGCGATCAACATTATTGAGTTTGTTGCCAAGACGGTGTCGCTCGGCATGCGACTGTTTGGAAATATGTATGCCGGTGAACTGGTGTTCTGTTTGATTGCGCTGTTGGGCGGTACTGCGACGGTCTTCGGGTTTGTCGGACACGTTCTGGCCGGTTCTATCTGGGCAATCTTTCACATCCTGATCGTGTTACTGCAGGGCTTCATCTTTATGATGCTGACCCTGGTGTATATCGGCCAGGCTCATGAGGGGCACTGAGTAGTCGATTCAGAGCCTGGTTTTTTGGTGTTTGTTTTTTTTATTTATCCCTTTGAGGAGTTGTTATGACGAACGTTGCTTTTGTTGCTCTTGCCTGCGGTCTGATCATTGGTCTGGGCGCGATTGGTGCCTGTATCGGTATTGGAATCATGGGCGGCAAATTTATTTAGGCATCTGCCCGCCAGCCTGAATTGATGAACGCACTGCAGACCAAGATGTTCCTGTTGGCTGGTCTGATCGACGCGGCCTTCCTGATCGGTGTTGGTATTGCGATGATGTTCGCGTTTGCGAACCCATTTGCAGGGTAATTTGCGGCGTTTGTCGCAGACCACTCGAACGATTTGTTTTTTGTTCCGGCGGTGGTCTGCATCGCCGGTCGTTTGATCAATACTTGAAAAGGGTTCCCACGTGAATCTGAACGCAACACTCATCGCCCAGTTGGTGGTGTTCTTCGTCCTGGCATGGTTCACCATGAAGTTTGTATGGCCGCCTGTGATGAAGGCGCTCGATGAACGGGCGCGAAAAATTGCCGACGGTCTCGCTGCTGCTGATAAGGCAAAGGCAGATCTCGTTGCGGTTGAACGCCGGGTTCAAGACGAGCTCTCCAAGGCCAAGAACGTCGCCTCGGATGTTCGTGGCTCCGCTGAGAAGCAAGGCGCCCAGCTCATCGAAGAGGCTCGCGCAGAAGCCGCTCGTCTCATTGCTCAGGCCCGCGAGGCCGCAGAGGCAGAAGCCGGCGCCGCCATGCAGCGTGCACGGGATGCACTTCGTGAGGAAGTCGCTGCGCTTGCCGTTAAAGGGGCGCAGCAGATTCTTTCGCGCGAGGTGAACGCCCAGGCGCATGCGGATCTTCTGGCTAATTTAAAGAAAGAGCTCTGATTCATGGCTGAACTGCGCACCATCGCCAGACCTTACGCGGAAGCGGCCTTTGGGTTGGCGCAAGACGAAAAGGCGCTCGCCGGTTGGTCGGATGCGCTGTCCGGAATGGCCCGTGTGGTGGCGACGCCTGAGGTCGCTGCCCTGATCGGGAATCCGGTTCTGCCCGTGACGAAGTTGGTCGATGTGATCAGTGCCGGCGTCCCCGGCCTATCAAAGAGTCAGCTCGGACTGCTGACGGTCATTGCAGAAAACGACCGCCTGCCTGCGCTTGGCGAGATCAGTGCCATGTATGAATCTCTGCGCAATGCGGCCGAGGCCGTCCTTGCTGCAGAGGTGACGTCGGCTTTCCCCATGACAGAGGCTCAGGTCAAAGAGCTGACGGATCTGCTGGCGACCAAGCATGGCAAGAAGGTCAAAGTGAATGTTGTTGTCGATCCCGCGCTGATCGGTGGTGTGTCCATCGCGATTGGTGACGAAGTTTTTGATGCGTCCGTGCGTGGCAAGTTGTCCCGCATGGCCACTGCCCTGATGAACTAGGAGTTAACTGAATGCAACTCAACCCTTCCGAAATCAGCGAACTGCTGAAGACCAAAATCCAGGGTCTTAACCTGTCGACCGATTCCCATAACCAGGGAACCGTGGTCACGGTGACAGACGGTATCTGCCGTGTGCACGGACTGTCGAACGTCATGCAGGGCGAAATGCTGGAGTTCCCCAACAATGTGGTTGGCCTAGCCCTGAACCTTGAGCGTGACTCGGTCGGTGCGGTGATTCTGGGTGACTACGAAGGCATCTCTGAAGGCGACGTCGTCAAATCCACCGGCCGCATTCTGGATGTGCCGGTTGGACCTGAACTGATTGGCCGTGTGGTCAATGCCTTGGGTCAGCCGATCGATGGCAAAGGTCCCGTGAACGCCAAGCTGACGGACGTGATCGAAAAAGTTGCTCCCGGTGTGATCTGGCGTAAGTCAGTGTCTCAGCCGGTACAGACAGGTCTGAAGGCGATTGATTCGATGGTGCCGGTGGGCCGTGGTCAGCGCGAGCTGATCATCGGTGACCGTCAGACGGGTAAGACAGCGGTTGCGGTCGACACCATCATTAACCAGAAAGGCCAGAACGTTTACTGCGTTTACGTGGCGATTGGTCAGAAGGCATCGACGATTGCGAACGTGGTGCGTAAGCTTGAAGAAACTGGCGCCATGGCCTACACCATTGTGGTTGCTGCAACGGCGTCTGACTCTGCAGCGATGCAGTACCTTGCTGCTTATGCGGGCTGCACCATGGGTGAGTACTTCCGTGACCGTGGTGAAGACGCGCTGATCATTTATGACGATCTGTCGAAACAGGCGGTGGCCTATCGCCAGGTGTCTCTGTTGCTGCGTCGTCCTCCGGGTCGTGAGGCGTTCCCCGGCGATGTGTTCTATCTCCACTCACGTCTGCTCGAGCGTGCCGCACGCGTCAGTGAAGAATGGGTTGAAAAATTCACCAATGGCGCTGTGAAGGGTAAGACTGGATCGCTGACCGCGCTCCCGATCATTGAGACCCAAGCGGGTGACGTGTCGGCCTTCGTTCCCACGAACGTGATTTCGATTACGGACGGACAGATCTTCTTAGAAACCGACTTGTTTAACGCGGGTATTCGTCCTGCAATTAACGCCGGTATCTCGGTGTCACGAGTCGGTGGTGCTGCACAGACCAAGATCATGAAGCGTAAAGACACTGGCGCTGGTGTGCGTCTGGCGTTGGCGCAGTATCGTGAACTTGCGGCGTTTGCGCAGTTTGCGTCGGACCTTGATGAAGCCACCCGTAAGCAGCTTGAGCATGGTCGTATCGTGACCGAGGTGATGAAGCAGCCCCAGTACCAGCCGATGGCGGTATGGGAGATGGCCCTGACACTGTTTGCCGTGAATAACGGATTTATGGAAGGCGTTGAGATGAAGCAGATGGCGAGCTTTGAGCGCGCCCTGCGTGATCATGTGCGCTCCAAGTATGGTGCCCTGGTGTCCCGTATCGAGGCCAGCAACGACCTGTCGAAGGATGACGAGGCCGAACTGCGCAAGGCCATCGAAGAGTTTAAGAAGACCGGCGCCTACTAACCTCAGGAACGCTCATGCCTGGCTCAAAAGAAATTCGTAACAAGATCAAGAGCGTGCAAAACACGCGAAAGATCACCAAGGCGATGGAGATGGTGGCCGCCTCGAAAATGCGTAAGGCGCAGGAGCGGATGCGTGCTGGTCGTCCCTATGGGGAAAAGATTCGTGCCATTTGCGCCAACTTAAGCCATGCGCATCCAGAGTATCGCCATCCTTTCTTAGGCAACCATGGTGACATTAAGCGTGTGGGTCTCGTCGTGGTCACCACGGACAAGGGCCTGTGCGGCGGTCTGAACACCAACCTGCTCCGGATGGTGCTTCAGCAGATGCGCGAATGGTCGGATAAGAAGATCGAGTCGCAGGTGACGGCGATCGGCAACAAGGGTCTGGGCTTTTTTAGCCGGGCCGGTGCCAAGGTGGTGGCGCATGTGACGCATCTTGGCGATACGCCGCATCTCGAGGCCCTCATTGGCCCCTTGAAGGTGCAGCTGGATGCCTTCACGTCTGGCGAAGTGGATGCGGTCTATCTCTGCTACAACAAGTTCATCAATACGATGAAGCAGGAACCGCAGATGCTGCAGCTCCTGCCGTTGACCGATGATCGTCTCGACCGGACCGATCCGAGCCATGACTGGGATTACCTGTATGAGCCCGATGCAGCAACGGTGCTCGATGAGCTGTTGCTCCGATATGTGGAGTCGGTGATCTACCAGGCGGTTGCAGAGAACATGTCGTGTGAACAAAGCGCGCGGATGGTGGCCATGAAGGCGGCCTCGGATAACGCGAAGAAGGTGATTGATGACCTGCAGCTGACCTATAACAAGGCGCGTCAGGCAGCAATTACCAAAGAACTTTCAGAGATTGTGGGCGGCGCTGCGGCAGTCTGAGGTTAGACAAGAGCAACGTCAGGTGTTTAGCAAGCTGGTTAATGAATTGAACTAAGGAACAAAAACATGAGTACTGCACAAGGCAAAATTGTCCAGTGTATCGGCGCTGTGGTGGATATCCAGTTCCCCGCCAATGCAATGCCCAAGGTCTATGACGCACTGATGCTGGATGCCAGCGCAGAGCACCCGCTGGTAGAAAAGGGCCTGACCTTCGAGGTTCAGCAGCAGATCGGTGACGGCGTTGTTCGTACGATTGCGATGGGCTCCTCTGACGGTCTGCGTCGCGGCATGCTCGTGAACAATTCGGGCAAAGGGATTTCGGTGCCTGTTGGTGAAGGCACACTGGGCCGCATCATGGACGTGCTGGGCCGCCCCATTGACGAAGCGGGCCCGGTGAACACGACCGAGTACCGTGAGATTCACCAGGCGGCGCCGAAGTTTGCGGATCTCTCGCCATCGGTTGAGCTGCTTGAAACCGGCATTAAGGTGATCGACCTGATCTGTCCGTTCGCCAAGGGCGGTAAAGTGGGCCTGTTCGGTGGTGCCGGTGTGGGCAAGACCGTGAACATGATGGAACTGATTAACAACATCGCGAAGCAGCACTCCGGTCTGTCGGTGTTTGCGGGTGTGGGTGAGCGTACTCGTGAAGGAAACGACTTCTATCACGAGATGAAAGAGTCCAACGTTCTCGACAAGGTGGGCATGGTTTTCGGTCAGATGAACGAGCCCCCGGGTAACCGTCTGCGCGTGGCGTTGACTGGTCTGACCATGGCCGAGCGTTTCCGTGATGACGGCCGTGACATTCTGTTCTTCGTAGACAACATCTATCGTTACACCCTGGCGGGTACGGAGGTGTCAGCACTGCTGGGTCGTATGCCTTCTGCCGTGGGTTATCAGCCAACACTGGCCGAAGAGATGGGTCGACTGCAAGAGCGAATCGTGTCGACCAAAGTGGGTTCGATCACCTCGATTCAGGCCGTGTACGTTCCCGCGGACGACCTGACCGACCCGTCGCCCGCAACAACCTTTGCGCACTTGGACGCAACGGTGGTGTTGTCGCGAGACATTGCTTCGCTGGGTATTTACCCCGCCGTGGATCCGCTCGACTCGACATCGCGTCAGGTGGATCCGAACGTCGTGGGCGAAGAGCATTACACCGTGACCCGTCGTGTACAGGCAACCCTGCAGCGTTACAAAGAGCTGCGCGACATTATTGCGATTCTGGGGATGGACGAGCTCTCGCCAGAAGATAAACAGCTGGTGGCCCGTGCACGTAAGATCCAGCGCTTCCTGTCCCAGCCGTTCCACGTGGCAGAGGTCTTTACCGGTTCGCCAGGGAAGTATGTGACCTTGAAAGAGACCATTCGTGGATTTAAGATGATTGTGGACGGTGAGTGCGACGCGCTTCCTGAGCAGGCGTTCTATATGGTCGGTGGTATCGACGAGGTATTCGAGAAGGCTAAGACGCTGCAGTAAGCGTTAACTCAACCCAGGAAGCGTTATGTCAAAAGTCTTTCAAGTGGATGTGGTCAGTGCCAAGGAGAGTATCTTCTCTGGCCCAGCGACCTTTGTCGCGCTACCGGGCGAGTCCGGCGAGCTCGGCATTCTGCCCGGCCACATTTCGCTGATCTCTCGCATCAAGCCGGGCGCTGTTCGGATTCAGAATGGCGGACCGGAGACCGAGGAGCTGGTGTTCGTTGCAGGTGGCATCCTGGAGGTTCAACCCCGGGGCGTGACCGTTCTTGCCGACACGGCGATTCGCGGCAAAGATCTTGACGAGGCAAAAGCACTCGAGGCCAAGCGTCTTGCAGAAGAAGCACTTGCAAGTAAGGCAGCGGAGATCGATTACGCGAAGGCACAGGCCGAACTGATGGCCGCCATCGCCGAGATCCAGGCGATTCAGCGTCTGCGCAAGAAAAATTAAGAATTGGGTTTTCAAAACGATCTCTTTCTTCGGGCGCTGAAGCGTCAGCAGACTGAGCGCACGCCTGTCTGGCTGATGCGCCAGGCAGGGCGCTATCTCCCCGAGTACAACGCGACGCGCAAAAAAGCGGGCGACTTTATGGGGCTCTGCAAGAACCCTGAACTTGCCTGTGAAGTGACGATGCAGCCCATCGACCGCTATGGGCTTGATGCGGCGATCCTCTTTTCTGACATCTTGACCATTCCCGATGCCATGGGCCTTGGGCTTTATTTTGTGCAAGGTGAAGGGCCGCGGTTTAAAAAGAAGATTGAATCAGAAGCCGATATTGCTGCACTAGGACGACTCGACCCGACTGTTGAGTTGCGCTACGTCGCCGATGCGGTGTCAACGATTAAGAAATCGTTGAACCAACGGGTTCCGCTGATTGGTTTTTCAGGAAGCCCCTGGACACTCGCCTGCTACATGATTAATGGCGGGTCGAGCGGTGATGATTTCATGGACGTGCGTCAGTGGATGTATCGTCGACCTGATGCGTTGCTGCAGCTTCTCAATAAGATTGCTCAGGCCGTCACGGACTACCTGATCATGCAGATTGAGGCGGGGGCTGATGCGGTCATGGTCTTTGATAGCTGGGGCGGATTTCTTCCCGAGTCTCATTTCGAGCGGTTTTCCCAGCAGCAGATCAAGCGAATCGTTGCAGATGTTCAGCGGGCGAGCGCTAGTATTCGTGCCGCCCGGGGTGAGACGGACGGCAAACCGACACCGACAATCGTCTTTGTAAAAGGTGGTGGTCAGTGGCTTGAGTCGATTGCTGCCACGGGTGCAGATGCCGTTGGGCTGGATTGGGCCACCAATCTTGGTCGTGCCCGTAGTCTGATCGGGGATCGTTGCGCCCTTCAGGGCAACTTAGACCCGGCATGCTTGTTGGGATCGGAAGAGCATATTCGTGCGGAAGTCGCTCGTACGCTTGACAGCTTTGGCCCCGTGAATCCTGGCGTTGGGCATGTCTTTAATCTTGGCCACGGGATCTCGCAATTTACGCCCCCAGACAATGTCGCTTGCCTGGTGGAAGCGGTCGCTAACTACTCCAAAAAGCTTCGCTAGCCTTGTGCTTTTCGGGCAGAATTTCTGCTCGTTTTCGGGTTTCTCCTATGATTTATGCACAGGACCTCAAACCCATTAGGTTGTCACCATCTTTTCTAATTTCTATTGAATAAGATCTAATAAGTCATTGAAATTAAGAGAGAATTTGTTTAGGTTGGTGCAGATTCACTTAGTTTCCAGGCTGTCAACCCGAATTTACGGAATTCCAGAGTTCAATTGCCCACAGACTTATCCACAACCGTGAAACCCTTGATTTCAGTGGCTGTGGACGCCCCCCTGTCCGCAACCCTTGATTACGCCTGGGCTGGAGAAAAACTTTCCCACGGCGCCTGGGTTTCCGTGCCGCTTGGCCGGCGAACGGTCCTTGGATTGGTGGTGGCGGAGCCGATTCCGGGAAGCCCCGAGATCTCCTTCGCGCCAGGGAATTCAGGTCTTGACCCATCCAAAATTCGCTCGATCGTTGGCCCGGTAGTCGGGCTTCCTCCTGTCGATTCGGGGTGGATCGCGCTCACTGCATTTGCTGCACGCTACTACCGTCGAAGTTTTGGAACTGTTTCCGTGGGGTTGATCCCTAAATGGCTGCGGGATCTTAAGAACTATCAGTCGAAGTCCGGCGCTGGTGCAAAGTCAGGTGCAACATCGGCTGCAACAAATTTTGAGCGTCTCTGGAAGAGCATCGAGTCCGATGCAGCAAAACTGCCAACACCGTTGGCATCGACACTTGACCATGCCCCTGCGCTAAACGCGGACCAGGCACAGGCACTCGCGGCGATTACAGCCCCAGGTGTCTATGTGCTGCACGGGGTTACCGGCTCTGGAAAGACGCGCGTCTATACAGAGGCTGCGCGTGCAGCATTAGCCAAGGATGACGCGTCTCAGGTCCTGATGATGGTGCCGGAAATTGGCTTAACGCCCCAGCTCGTTGCGCGTTTTCGACAGGCACTCCCAGGCATTTCGATTGCTGTCTTGCATAGCGAAGTTTCGGAGCGGGAGCGGGCAAAGTTATGGCTCTCTGCTGCAACCGGTAGGGCCAGGCTCGTAATTGGAACGCGCCTTGCGATCATGACCCCCATGCCGGGTCTGCGGCTCATCATGATCGACGAAGAGCATGATCATTCGTATAAGCAGCAGGAAGGACTTCGATATTCCGCGCGAGACCTGGCCGTCTGGCGCGCGCAGCAATTGGGTGCAACATTAGTCCTTGGAAGTGCAACACCATCGATCGAAACCTGGGCCCAGATTGATCGGGGTCGATACCAACGACTCTGTCTTCCCCAGCGTGCGACTGGAGAGCCTGCTGCGCCGATTCGACTGATTGACACGTTAAAGGACCCCGCAACAGAGGGATTGTCATTCGAGAGTCGTGCAGCAATTTCCTCTGTATTGGCCCAAGGGGGGCAGGTTCTTGTCTTCCTGAATCGGCGCGGATATGCGCCAGTATTGGGCTGCGGCAGCTGCGGATGGTCGTCGTTGTGCCGAGATTGCGGCGTGGCTACGGTCTTGCACAAACTCACCAGCCCGAAAAATGCTGCAGCGACCCCGTCAAAAAATGCTGCAGCAAAAGCTGCAACAAAAGGCGCAGCAATAGGGGCAAAAACGGGCGCTGAAAACGCCCCGACCGCAGCATCCTCTGGCCCTTCGGCCTGGCGGCTGCAGTGTCACCACTGTGGCCTGTTAAGCAGCGTTCCCCGTCAGTGTCCGGAATGCGGTGATCCAGATCTGCAGCCCCTCGGGCGTGGCGTGCAGCGATTAGAGCAGACGCTGGCTCAGGCGTTCCCTCAGGCCCGAATCCTGCGCATCGACCGCGATAGCGTTCGACAGGCCAAGGCGCTGGCCCAGGCACTTGAGACGGTCGAGCGTGGGGAGGTCGATATCGTGGTGGGCACCCAGATGCTGGCCAAAGGACATGATTTTGCACGGATGCGTCTTGTGGTGGTGGCGGATGCCGACACACAGTTACTCAACCCAGATTTCCGCGCTCCAGAGCGGCTCTTCGCAACATTGATGCAGGTCGCGGGGCGTGCGGGTCGGCACGAGTCCGTTGGAGACCCTGCACAGGTCTTGATTCAGACCCGCTATCCGCAGCATCGACTCTATCGGCATCTACTGTCGCAGGATGTTGCGGGCTTTGCCCGGATGGAGATGGATGATCGTCAGGCAGCAGGGTTGCCACCCTTTGCCCATATGGCCGCCGTGCGGGCAGCCTATCGAGACGAGGGTAAGACTCGTCAACTGTTGCACAGCCTACGCGATCAGCTACAGCAGACTGCCGCAGAGCATTCGTGGGCTGTGACGGTGTATGGACCACTCGCCCGCTATCCAGAGGTTCAGGCTGGAAAGTGGCGAGGCCAGATTCTTTTGGAGTCGAGTTCACGCCAGGCGTTACATCAGCTGTTATCCAGTGCAGAAGACTGGATCGCTGAACATCGGGAACTCGACTGCCATGTGGAAGTCGATCCGATGGAAGTCTAGTCGCCACGAAAGGATTATTGAAATGCCGGCATCTCCAAATGCATGTCGACGACACATCGTTCTTGCGAGCGCAGCCGCTGCGCTTCTGCCTAACGGGATTCCACGCCCAGCGCTGGCAGCAACCCCCGCCTGTGGGCGGCAGACCCCCTCCCAAATGGAGGGCCCCTTTTTTACGCCGAATTCGCCACGTCGAAACAATATCGTCGACCGCGGGGTGATGGGTACTTCCCTAGTGTTAACCGGTCGCGTGCTGGACCGCGCATGTAAGCCGATTCCGAATGCGCTACTGGACTTTTGGCAGTGTGATGC
>JACCDJ010958201.1_pt1 | contig 27928 bp, 19 predicted proteins | sample 7444481 | NCBI WGS metagenome assembly JACCDJ01 (sample SAMN15323435, study PRJNA562643) | freshwater metagenome | isolation source: river surface water | place: USA:Blue River Watershed | collected 2017-08-15 | reverse complement strand
GGGCCGTCGGTCCGTCTGAAACCACCGATAGCAGCGTCATCCTCTGTGGCGCCCCTCACCTGCATCTCTCCCTGCCTTCCCTATGGTACGAAGTGCAACTCAATATCAAAGGAGCTTCCTTTACAGGCGCAAGCCTGCCAGGCCTACCAGGCATCATCATCGGCTTTAACGATTCTATCGCCTGGAGTCTTACCAACTCCGAAAGAGATGTCCGCGATTGGTATCATATCGAATTTAAAGATGCGACTCAAGGCGAATACAAACTGCAAGGAAAATGGACTAAAACACAATTCGCCTTCGATACTATTTCAATTAAAGGCAAGACAGCATATATCGACACCATCCTGCAAACAGCTTTTGGCAGGGTCTTCTACGACCGTAGCTTCAAAGAAGAAGGAGTTCCTAACAATATGGCGATCCGTTGGATGGGCGAACAAGCCTCTAACGAAGTCGGGGCCTTATATCTTTTGAACCGAGCACAAGATTTTGCCGACTTTCAAGAAGCCTTACAGCAATATCAATGTCCGGCACAAAACTTTCTATTCGCCGCACGCCGTGGGGATATCGGGATACAACAACAAGGAAAGTTTCAACTTTTAAAACAAGATGAAGGTGAATTTATTCAAGAGGCTGACACTAGCTCGCTGGTACAGATCTATATCCCTTTTAACGAAAACCCGCATCTGCTCAACCCGGCTTGCGGCTACGTGATGAGCGCCAATCAGCAACCGACCGACATCTTCTATCCTTACTTCTATTCAGGCGACTTCCACAACTATCGCGCCTTACGCATCGATGAAGTGCTTAAATCAAAAGCGCGTTTCAATCTGGTAGAGATGATGCAATTGCAAAATGACGCCTATAACCTTTGGTTTGGCGACCTGAAAAACGTTTGCAAAAAGGCCTTTCATAACGAAGACGTGTTTAAACATCAACTATTAAGAAAAGGCCACGAAGCTTTCTTAGGTGAATTCTTCAACACTTGGAATCAACAAAACACCCTCGACAACCCATATACAGCCTTAGCGAAATTATGGTACGAGGCCTTGGTAAAAAGCGTCTATGATGATGAGTTGAAGAAAGACCAACAAATTATCGACTACCCAAAGAAGGATGTGGTGCTTCGTCTAAACTTGTTGGATAGCAATTTCGCCTTGATAGACAATATCAATACCAAAAAGAAAGAGAACTTGCGGGAGCTATTAATCAGCTCGCTAGATATCGCATTAGAAAAGTATGACGCCAATGCGAATGCCAAGAATTGGTCGAGCTATCGGCAGACAAAAATTGCGCATATCGCCAAGCTAGATGCCTTTGGCATGAATATCCAAGCCGCTGGTGAACTCAACTCCGTAAACGCCTTAGGCGCTGATTTTGGGGCCTCGTGGCGCATGATCGTCAAGCTCAGTAAAAACACTATCGAAGCGTATGGCACCTATCCTGGTGGCGCAAGTGGCAATCCAGGTTCTGCCTATTACTGCAATCAAGTGAAGGAGTGGGAACAAGGTAAATATCATGCTTTACAGCACTGGAACCTCAACAATCGTAAAGACGCATTATTCATTCAAACCTTTTCAAAATGATTTTAGGCTATACACAAGGCAAGCGGGTCAATAATGGAATTGGCAAAGGCGGTAATCGTAGAAAAAAGCAAAAAGGCCAACGACCTTTTTGGATAGAATGGATCATCCTGCCTATCCTACTTTTACTGACGCAAGCGGGATTGCAATACTTTTTCTTTTGGTGGTTGATGGTGCTCCCTTATTTAATCTATGGCCTACTCACCGATAAGCGCGAAGGCACGCGTAGCTTCTGGCTTCCCTTCGTCTGCTCCTTCTTACTATGGGGTGCTTATGGATTTTATCTATCGTATCAGAATGATCACATTCTAGCAAATAAACTAGCGATGCTTTTCTTAAAAAGCGAACATCCCTATCTGTTCTTGGCCTTAGGACCCGTCATGGCAGGCCTATTAACAGGAATGGCCGGATATACCGGCCATCTGTTCAAAAAACTCTTATAAAGCTTTATTTCAAGCGACGATTCAATTCTTCGGCCACATTCTCCGGACGCATACCGGCACCGATAATCGTGCCCTCTCCGTCGATCAAATAACATTGAGGAATAGACTCGATGCCATACATTCTTCCTGCTTCACTTCCCCAACCTTTTAAATCACTCACGTGATAAGGCCAAGCTAAGCCATCCTTTTCGATAGCCGCTTTCCACGCGTTCATATCCTTATCTAAAGACACGCTATAGATTTCAAAGCCATTACCGCCATTGAATTTCTTGTTGTGATACTTCTTGTACATATCTACTACAAACGGATTCGCACGACGACAAGGTCCGCACCAGCTAGCCCAGAAATCAATCATAACAATTTTACCTTTCAATTCTGAAAGTGCCATTACTTTCCCTTCTGGATTTTTGAAGATCAAGTTAGGAGCCTTCTCCCCATTCATAGGACGGCTTTGCATAGGCTTGAAGGAATAAAGACCAACAACCACAGTCAAAAGCACAACGATACCAAGGATTATTTTTTTCATGCTTATTTTTTTTCAAATTTAGGATAAAATCGTGCCAAAAGCAAAGCTTTCGCTAAGCGAAAATCTAGCTTCACGCGATAATTTTGAACATATTCTTTAAGAAGTCGTCTAACCAACCAAGCCTCTTGCGGAGCGAATGAACTATTCCAGACCGGAAATACCCCTTCCTTCAATTGCAGTCCCTCTTCTTTCAACAGCGTGACTTGATCCGCTAGCGTACCAAACCAAGTAGCTCGTCCTGCTAAAACCGTCCATAACCCACGCCAAAGCTTTGTTCGCTGCTGTTTATCCCACAATACAATGGCGAAGATTGGGACAAAGAAACAGCTTAGGATTACTACACTAAACAATACATCAAAAAGTCGTTTATTACGTTTCGCAAAGGTATTGTGAAGAGAGAAGCGTTGATCCCACAAATACGTGTCGCCAGCCGTTTCCTTGCTATTACTACCGACAATCGCCGTTCCATTTTCTGCCAATACTTTAAAACTGCAGATCCCTTTTAATTCGGCCATCGCCGTAATCATCTCTTCTACTTGCACATCCTTCAAGCAAAACAATACTTCATTCACTTGCAGTGTCAGTACTAACTTTTTCAAATCGCGCAAACTGCCGACATAGGCTTCGTTCGGAGCACTTTCCAATTTATCTGAACCTTGTATTGTTCCTAATACGGTATGCGGAATATGTAGGTCTTGAATCATTTTTTGAACGCGCGCGACTTCGGCTATTTCTCCGACAAACAACATTCGCTTCTCTTCGCTCTCTCTAAAGTTGGAAGCTGGGTTCATACGCACCGCTAAACGACGCCATCCCCAGAAACAGAGTCCGTTCAAAGAAGCACCTAACAAAATGATCGCTCGCGAAAACTGCAATTCTTTTGGCAAGAAGGCATAGACCGCAGAAATAATTACTGTACCCAATAACAAACCTCTTCCGAGATAACGCCATTTAAATTGCTTATCGTAGGCGCCGTTGAAATACAAGGAAACAACCCATACGAGCGCATAGATCGGCAATACGAAATAAGTATAAGTGGAAGGATAATAATGTTCGGGAATATCTGCAGAACGATGTAGCCATAGCCATTGCGCCGACCATACGCCCGTCACCGACAAGAGCGCATCGAATAGAAAGGGAGAGAGCTTTGCGCCAATCTGAGAAAAAAGACTCAACATGGCACGCAGATAAATCGCTAGTTGCAAAAAGAGTATAAAGCTCGCAGAGAAAGCGCCTTTGAAATGCTTCTTCGCAAAGATGATCATCGCCTGATAGAATAGCTTCACATAGTTGAAAGTCGCCTTCTTCGTGCTTTCGCCTTTATAATGAATGATTGGATTCTCTGAAAAGTAGATATTCTTATAGCCGCCTTGAATGATACGCCAGCTGAGATCGATGTCCTCGCCGTACATAAAGAAGGTATCATCCAAAAGACCAATCTTATCGAGCGTTTCCTTACGGAGCAACATATAAGCGCCGGCCAATACTTCCGCTTCTTGAATTTGATTTTCGGAAAGATGACCGAGATAATAATGATTAAAGCGCGCGGATTTAGAGAAGAGCTTGTTCAGTCCACTCAACTTATAAAAAGCCGTAGACGGCTTTGGAAAGCCACGCTTACTTTCCGGCAGATACTGCCCTTGGCCATCGAGCATTTTTATTCCTAGTCCACCCGCTTCTGGATGGGCATCCATATAATCGAGGGGCTCTGTAAAGGAGTGTTCTCCGACAATTGTATCTGGGTTGAGTAAAAGGATATATTCGCCTTTGGCTTCGCGAATCGCTTGGTTATTGGCGGCAGAAAATCCGACGTTTTTAGCATTGGCAATCAGCTTGACTTCTGGAAAGCGTTCTTGCACCCATTCTACAGATCCGTCGTTAGAGGCGTTATCGACTACAAAGACCTCTGCTTCGATGTTGGCAGTGGCTTTACGCACCGACTGCAAGCAGGCTTCTAAGAAGTACTTGACTTTATAATTAACGATAACGATAGAAAGCTTCAACGTAGAATTTTTAACGCTTCAAGTTACTAAAAAAGATGGATACAATAAAAAACCGCGACTTCGTAACGGAGCCGCGGTTATAGAATTTATAAGGAGTCGATTACCAACCCAAAATCCAGGCGAACATCAAAGGTGCAACGATTGTCGCATCACTTTCTACAATGAACTTCGGTGTATGAATATCTAATTTACCCCAAGTAATTTTCTCATTCGGAACTGCGCCGCTATAAGAACCATAAGAGGTAGTGCTATCAGAGATCTGACAGAAATAGCTCCAGAAAGGCACATCATGCCATTCCAAATCTTGATACATCATCGGCACCACGCAGATAGGGAAATCACCAGCGATACCGCCACCAATTTGGAAGAAGCCAACGCCTTTTCCAGAAGAGTTATTGCGATACCATTCTGTCAACCATACCATATATTCGATACCCGACTTCATCGTCGTAGCTTTCAATTCATTCTTCACCACATAAGAAGCGAAGATGTTACCCATGGTACTGTCTTCCCAACCTGGAACGACGATAGTAATATTCTTTTGCGCAGCTGCCAACATCCATGAATTCTTTGGATCGATTTCATAGTATTGCTCTAATTCTCCACTCAACAAAATTTTATACATGTACTCATGCGGAAAATAACGCTCCCCCTTATCTTCAGCACCTTTCCATACGCCATGGATATGCTTTTGCAAACGACGGAAAGCTTCTTCTTCAGGGATACAAGTATCCGTTACACGATTATAATGATTTTCCAAAAGATCCCACTCTTCTTGCGGACTCAAATCGCGATAGTTTGGAACACGCTTATAATGGCTATGTGCTACCAAGTTCATGATATCTTCTTCCAAGTTAGCACCTGTACAAGAGATAATGCTCACTTTATCTTGACGAATCATTTCAGCAAGAGAAATGCCTAGCTCGGCAGTTGACATCGCACCCGCTAAGGTGATCATCATTTTTCCACCTGCATCTAGATGTTCTACATATCCTTTAGCCGCATCCATCATGGCTGCCGCATTGAAATGGCGATAGTGATGCGCCATGAATTGAGAAATAGGTCCTTGTTGCATAATTATTGTTTTGCGCCGCAAAGTTAATACTTCACAGCCGATTTTGTTAATATCCGAAGCTCTTTAACGAACGCTCATTATCGATCCAGTTTTCTCTCACCTTCACGCGCGTATCTAAAAAGACTTTCTTTCCTAAAAATTTCTCCATATCCGCACGTGCTTCCGTACTAATACGCTTTATAAGCGCACCACCCTTTCCAATCAACATACTCTTGTGCGAGTCACGATTCACATAAATCTCCGCAGTAATCACGTCGATATCCTCCTTTTCCTTATAATCCACTACCACAACTTCCGTGTGATAAGGAATTTCATCATGGGTATACAAGAAGATTTTTTCACGGATAAAGTCTGACATAAAGAAGCGCACATTACGATCACTGATATGTTCCTTATCGTAAAAGGCAGGACCTTCCGGAAGATATTTCAAGATCATCGCCTTCAAAATATCTAGGTTTCTTTTCTTTAAAGCAGAGACAGGCACCACTTCTTTAATCCCTTCAACACCCGCCCAGAAGCCCATCTTCATACGAAGCACCGGCTCCGTTATTTGATCAATCTTGTTTAAAACCAATATCACGGGCACCTTAAATTTCAATTGATCGAATTGCGCTTTGGCAGCCATCTCATTCATATTCGCTTCGATCAAAAACAAGGCGATATCGACATCTTGCATCGCTTCCTGAATGACATTCGCCATGCTCTCTTGCAACTTATAATGCGGCTCTAAAATACCAGGCGTATCGTTGAACACCACCTGAAAACGAGGATCGTTCCAAATGCCGATGATACGCTTACGCGTCGTCTGTGCCTTCGGTGTTACAATCGATATTTTCTCGTTGAGCAATGCATTTAATAAAGTCGACTTACCGACGTTCGGCAAGCCAAATATATTAACGAAGCCGGAGTGATGTTTCGTCACCTTCACTTCTTTGAGGTCAGTTTGTTTTTTAGCCATGATTTGTTTCACTTAATTCGTTTTCCCACTTACTTACTGCTACGGTAGCTACTGCGTTTCCAATGACATTGGTAGCAGAGCGTCCCATATCTAGTAACTGATCGATTCCCATCAATAATAATAGTCCAGCCTCTGGGATATGAAACTGTGCTAAAGCGCCTGAAATAACAACGAGAGAGGCGCGCGGTACGCCAGCAATTCCTTTAGAAGTCACCATCAAGGTAAGCAACAAAGAAATCTGTTCGTACAAAGGCATTTCAATATGATAAGCTTGCGCGATGAATAAGGACGCGAAGGTCATATACATCATACTTCCATCGAGGTTAAACGAGTAACCTAGTGGCAAGGTAAAGCTGACAATTTTCTTTTGGCAACCGAATTTTTCCAGCTGTTGCATCAACTGCGGGAACGCCGATTCACTCGATGCGGTAGAGAAGGCCAATAAGACACTTTCTTTCACACCGAAGAATAAATCTTTAATGCGTTTACCTACCCAAAGAGAACCTAGGATATACAAGATAACCCAAAGTAAAAACAAGCCGAGATAAAACTCGCCAATCAGCTTTCCATAAGTGATAAGCACACCTAAGCCCGACTTCGCAATGATAGCGGATATCGCTGCAAAAACAGCCAGAGGAGCCATGTTCATCACGTAGCCGGTTATTTTAAGCATCACCTTTGAAATACTTTCAATAGCATTCACTAAGCCATGTGTTTGTTCAGGCAAAGAAGCGCAAGCCATTCCGAAGAAAATAGAGAATACGATGATTTGCAGAATCTCATTACCCGACATCGCCATAAAGAAAGAGTCAGGAACTAAATGCGTTAAAAAGTCTTTCGGGTTGATTTTTGCTTTCGCAATTCCGGCTACAGTTTCTTCACTCGGCAAAGGCAAATTCAATCCAGCACCGGGCTTGAAGAAGTTAACCAAAACCATTCCTAAGGATAAAGAAATAACGGTGGCAAATAAAAACCACGCCATAGTTTTCAAACCAATTCGTCCTACCACTTTCATATCGCCTAGCTTCGCGATTCCGACAATTAAGGTGGAAGCAACTAAAGGCGCGATGATCATTTTAATCAGACGAAGGAATAGGCTACTTACAAGAGTGATATTATCCTGATAAGCAGGTGCGGTATCAAAAAAGGTATTGAGTACATAACCAACACCGATACCGAGTAGCATGGCGATGAAAATAAACTGGGTGAGGCCTTTTGACTTCATACGTTGACTTTATTGGGATAAAGATAAAAAACAACAGCGCCATTTTGCGGACAAAATGGCGCTGTGCATATCAGTTGTTTAGATTACTTCTTAACAGCTTCGGCGATTTGATCTTCGCTCTTATTACGCAAGTCATAAAGAACTGGCATCGCAATAAAGATAGAAGAATAAGTACCAGTGATAACACCCACCAACATAGCGAAGGCGAATCCACGAGTTACCTCACCACCGAACAAGAACAAGATCAATACTACCAAGAATACAGTCAATGAAGTCATGATTGTACGGCTCATGGTATGGTTGATCGCGTCGTTAATGATTAATTTCAAGTCACGACCTTTTTGTTCTGCAACATATTCACGGATACGATCGAATACGATAACGGTATCATTCATCGAGTAACCGATGATGGTCAAAATCGCAGCGATGAATGTTTGATCAATCTCTAAAGAGAAAGGCAAGATACCGTGGAAGATAGAGAACAAGCCTAAAACAACCATTACGTCGTGGAACAAGGCGATGATAGTTCCTAAGCCATACTGCCAACGACGGAAACGAATCACGATATAGATAAAGATCACAATCAAGGAGAAGATAGTCGCCCAAACGCTATTCTTCTTAATATCATCCGCGATGGTTGGACCAACCTTCTGAGAGCTTAACAAATTCTTGGATTTGAAAGTTTCGAAGTCAGATTTAGGGAAGAAAGTTTTCAACCCTTCATACAATTTAGCTTCTACTTCAGCATCTACTTGATCACCTGACTCGTTGATCTTGTAAGAAGTAGTTACACGCAATGTATTGTTGGTTCCTACCGTTTTAACGTTCGGGAATTCTCCGAAAGTAACTTTCAATGCATCACGTACCTCATCAGTTTTAGCAGCTGATTCGAATTGGATTGTATAAGTACGACCACCTAAAAAGTCGATACCTTTATCAAAACCACGTGTGAAGATAGATACGATACCTGCAATTGTAAGAAGGATAGAGATAGCGAAAGCTATTTTACGATTTTCTACAAATTTGAAGTTGAATGACTTGAACAAGTTACGAGACATACCTGTCAAGTAATTGATGTTCCAGTTGCGCTTAGAAGCCCAGTCAGTCAACAAACGTGTTACCAAGATACCGCAGAACAAGTTCACCACTAAACCTACGATAAGGGTTGTAGCGAAACCTTTCACCGGACCTAATCCGAAGTAGAACAAGATACCACCTGTCAACAATGAAGTGATGTGGGCGTCGATGATTGGCGCATAAGAATGCTTATAACCATCTTCAACAGTTTTATCTTTTCCTTTACCACGGTTGATTTCATCTTTGATACGTTCGAAGATGATGATGTTTGTATCAACGGCCATACCGATTGTCACCACCAAACCTGCGATAGCAGACATTGTTAAGGAGAAACCGAAACCGATCAAAATACCAATTGTGAAGAACAAGTTTAAGATAAGCGCGATGTTCGCGATCAAACCACCTGTGCTATAGTAGAAGTACATGATCAATACGATAACCAATAATGCAATCATGAAAGAACGGAAACCTGCAGTTACAGAATCCTGACCTAATGACGCACCTACGATATCTTCTTGAATGATTTTTGCAGGAGCAGGTAATTTACCTGTTTGCAAGATATTTGCTAAGTCTTGTGCTTCTTTAGCTGTGAAGTTACCAGTGATAGAAGAACGACCACCCGCGATTTCACCTTGTACTACAGGAGCAGAATAAACTTGATCATCCAAAACGATCGCTACACAACGCTTTACGTTAGCAGCAGTCAAACGTTGCCATGAAGCAGCGCCTTCTGGATTCATTTGCATAGAGATTTCATTGCCACCACCTTGAGCTACGTCTTGTTTAGCATCTGCAACAGCAGAACCATCTAACGGAGCGCTATCGTCATTCATACGCTTCTTGATAGCATATACCTCATACACATTTGATTTCGCGTCGAAAGGCTTTGCTGCGTAAAGAATCTTTAAGTTATTTGGCAAAATGCTCTTCAATTCAGGTATTGCTAAGTACTCGTTCAACTTTGCAGTATCACGACCACGAACATAACCGATTACGCAACCTGGACGCAATTGTTGTTGTCCTTTTTCGTTTTGAGCTACCGGAGGAGACATCAACATAAACAATGCGTTTTCAGAACGAAGCTTCGCATCTTTATCAGAAGTATCTTTCTTAGCAGTTGCAGCAGCCACAGCAGGCTTTGTTTCAGTGCTTCCTGCACCTAACAAATTAGCAGCACTATTCTTTGCAGTATCTAATTTAGCTTTTGCAGTATCTGTTGTAGCAGCGCCACCTTTAGCGATGTTCGCGCTAATAGCTTTGTTTGCTTCTTCAATCTTCGACCAGATTTCTGCTGTTTCAAATGTTTCCCAGAATTCTAACTTAGCTGTCGCTTGTAAATAACGACGAACACGATCCGGATTGTCTACACCCGGCAATTCCACGATGATACGACCTGTTCTTTCTTCCAAAGAAATGTTCGGCTGAGTAACACCGAATTTATCGATACGAGAAGAGATGATTTTATGCGTACGCTTAACCGCCTCTGTAACTTCCTTCTGTACTACATCAATTACTTCAGCATTGCTAGCATTGAAATTGATTTTCTCATGCAAATCAGGCGTACTGAAAATAGACGCCAAACGTCCTTGCGGAGCGTTCTTCTGATAAGCCTTGTAGAATAAAGACACGAAGTTATCTTGACTATTAACCTGTGCAGCACTCGCTTCTGTCATTGATTTACGGAAAGCAGGATCTTGGCTATAACCGCTCATTGCGTTTACAACATCTTCCTCACTTACCTGCAATACGACACTCATACCGCCTTGCAAATCAAGTCCCATAGCTAATTCCTGCTCTTTACACTCTTGGTACGTGAATTTAGAGAAGCCTAAGTTATAGGCAACTTCTGTATTCATTGAATCCAATAAGTGATTGCGAACAGTCTTATACTTCGCCGTTTGCTCAGGAGTAAGATTACTGCTACTGCTCAATCCGAGTTGCTTCAAAGCCTTCGCTTCTACATTGCTCTCTACTCGGCGAGCTACCCAGGTGAATGACAACTGGTAAATACAAAGTACAATCAAAGCGATTGTAACAAAACGAACAAGTCCTCTAAGTTGCATGTCGTGTTTATGATTAGTTTTTCAAATATTACTTGGCAATCCAAGGTTTGCAAAAATAACAAAATTGGCAAGTAAAGCAAGAAAAAATTGCGCAATTTTACGTTCTAAATGTTTAAATAACACCATGCGCACCATCCTTCTACTCACTGCTTCTAACATATTTATGACATTTGCATGGTATGGACATCTAAAATTTAAAGAACTTCCATTATGGAAGGCTATACTAATTTCTTGGGGTATTGCGTTATTAGAGTATATTTTGATGGTTCCCGCCAATCGAATGGGCATAAATCAATTTAATGTATTCGAGTTAAAAATAATACAAGAAGTGATTACGCTAACTGTTTTCACTTTTTTTGCGGTCCTTTTTCTAAAGGAACCGCTACGCTGGGATTATTTAATTGCTTTTTTGCTCATTCTTGGTGCGGTATACCTAGTATTCCGCTCTAAAAATGGTTAAGTACATTATTCCCTGTTTCTTTAGCATATTCTGCATCTGCGAAGCTTCTTCAGCACAGACGGGGCGCCCCTATTCGATTTTTGGCAGTTTATCAGCCTTAGAATTAAATACCTCCCCTATCTCATCCAAGGAGCTCCGAGGATCGCTCATGGCCTCAAAAATGACCTATTTGCCCATAGGTGGCCTAACGCAAGCGCAGGCTCAAACCCATATTTGGAGCATACATATTCAGCAGCAGGCATGGGATCATACACTAAAGCAAACGAGCCTTCGCCTTCTCACCTATCTCTACCCCACCAAAAACTTAGTATTAATGCCTGCTATCTGCTTCGAACAAATGAAGGTGGCAGAAAGCCAATTACCTGTCAAAATGAAAGGCGAACTCACGCTCCGTTATCAACTTTCGCAAAGCTGGCGCATCGCCTCAGCAATCACTTTCGATCAAAAACAAACGGAGATTAACAAATTAACCTGGATAGCCGGGATACAATTTGCCCCAAATCCCCTATTCCTCCTAGAATTTAATGTTCGCAGAAATGAATTCCAAAACAATTTAAACAGCACCCTTTTAGTAAAATGGATTGCGCACAAAAAATTAAACCTTTGCCTAGGCAGATGCACTAACGGAGAACTGCTTTTCAGCACTCACTCCTTTTACAAAAAAATAGAAATCGCCACTTTGATAAAACTACACCCTTTATTAGGCAGCTCCTATTCAGTAGGCATCAGCACACCCTTACTTCTTAGCGCCCGCAGATAAACGCTTTTTAGCTCTCTCTTCTGCATAACTCGTATAAAAGTTTTGCCATGGCGTAGTCTTAAAACTATTCGAAGCATAAAAAGTTAAGATCGCCGCAATCATTTCAGGCTCGTGATATTGAGGAATTAGGTCAATCGGATTCAAGTCTTCATCCAATACCACCATACTCGGAATCATCAATTGCTGATTCTTAGCAAAAGACATCGCCAATTCGTTGACCCTGCTTGTACCAATCAACAAAGTGTCAAATACCTTCCCTTTATACATTACCGGACGCGTATCAAACAAATCCATATAGACGAAATTGAATTCTTTATTAACCATGCGATACAATAAGGAATCCTTGCTTAAATCATTCAGTAATACTTTTCCAGAGACAGCCCAATCCGCACCAATAAGCGCGATAGTCTTTTTTTTATTCAAAGGAGAAGCGGCAATAGCTTCAAAGCTAGTGCCCTTTATTTCTGCAGCACGTTTGGTCCATACACTATCATAAAAGGCATGCTTGAACGACTGAGAAAAATCATTATAGTTGGTGGCCTTAAAAACCCCTTCTACCATAAAGATTAACATTGGCTCAATACTCTGCACTTCCAAATATCCCGCTGTATTAAATTGAAATTTAAAGTCAGAAGACATGAATACGGTCGAAGGATAAGAAAGCTGACCATTCAACATTTTAACAGCGAAGCTGTTAGGCGACCGCTTGGCAGGATTAGGATTCGTAAAAATAGTATCCATAAAATGAATCGTATCGTGCGTTTCTGCATCTACTTTCACGGGATAAAAATAGGTATTGATATAATCCGCTAAGCCTTGTGTAGAATAGGTTGTGCGCATCATATGTTTACACCAACCACACCAATCCGTATAGAAGTCGATCAAGAAAGGTTTAGGCTGTGTTTTATTCAACTTTACTGCTTCGTCCAATGTAAGCCACTTAACTAAGGAAGTTGGCTCATCGTTAGGAGCTGCAGGAATGCTATGTGGAACTATACCTTGTGCTTGTAGCTTAGTACAAAATGTGGCAACAAAGAAAATAAGGGCGATAAAAAAAGTAATCTTTCTCATAGTAAAATCATCTGCAAGATAATGTAAATTGCATTGCGATGCACCACTTCAAATTGATTCTTATTTCGGACGAGCGCTTTTCAATGGACGAAATCCCTTTTATCAAATGGGCTTTCGCGAATGGCCTAGATCGCTTTCATTTACGTAAGCGTGCTGCGAAGCAAGAAGAAATCAATTCCTTATTACAGGCATTCGAGCCAGAAGAATTGAGTAAAATATCCGTGCATTATCAGCATGATTTACCGTTCGAACTTTTACAAAAGACAGGGCTACATTATTCCTTAGACTTCTTGCGAGAATCTTTAACGCAAGCGGAAATTATGCAATTACCTAAGATTGGGCGATCGCAATCATTTTCTATTCATCAGTGGAATGAATTAGAACAACTTCCCAAAAATTGTGATTACGCCTTTATTAGTCCACTTTACCCAAGCATTAGCAAAGCCGCGTATCAAAATCCAAGTTTGCTAACAGAAGTAAAAACAAGCCTTGACGCCTCATCCATTGCATTAATTGGACTAGGCGGTATTCGTCCGGAACATCTTCAAGAGTTGAGACAAAAGGGCTTTACCGGAGCGGCGATATTAGGTGCAGTTTGGCAAGCCTCGGATCCTAAATTTGCATTAGAGGCTTTCTTCCAATCACGCATTAGCTTAAAATAAAAAACCCCTCCTTATTGCTAAGGAAGGGTTCTTCGATATAGAATTAGTTATTATTGAATTGAAATATCAACGCGACGGTTCAACTCATCTGAATTTTGGAAACGAATTGAACGCTTACCATTAGACTTGATATTGATACGATCAGAAGAAATTCCGAAACGCTTAATCAAGATATCAGCAACAGCTTTCGCACGACGCATACCTAATTTGTCGTTGTAGTCATCACTGTGATGCTTATCTGTATTACCAGCGATAGTAACGTTCATTTTAGGATTAGCCAACAAAGTCATTGCAATGTGTTGGATCGTTGGCATATATTCCTTGTCAATTACGTTATTATTTGTTTTGAAATAGATAGATTCAAAAGAAATAGGAGCTACTACAGCAGGAGCTGGAGGAGGAGGACAAACACCATGTTGGTCAACTTTGCAACCTACTGCAGAGTGAACTTCCCAATCCAAATTATCAGCGATACCATCACCATCAGAATCAGGAATTTGAGCAACACCATATTGATCAACTGGGTAACCAGCAGGCGATAAACGCTCACGATCGCGACAGTCAACAACACCGTCACCATCTGTATCCATAGCACGACCAGTACCATCTACACGGCAACCAGCAGGCGTATTAGGTTCTTTATCTAATAAATCAGAAACACCATCTGCATCAGCATCAGCAGCTAAATCAGCTTGAGAAATTAATTTCTCATTGATAATTTTGTTATCGTAAGGGTTAGTCCATTCGATGTTTTGAGCTTTTGCATTTGTACCAAGGATATTGTAGTTCATGGTAACAGCGAATACACCGAATTTGTCATAAGCACCATTACGCAACCACAAACCAGTTCCTGTAGTACTTCCATTAACTGGAGCAGCATTTACATACGCATCCAATTTGTCAGACATAACATTGTTCAAAGTATATTCAGCACCTACGCTGATCTTGTTGTTTACTTTGTATTTGAAACCAGTAGACATTGGAATATTTGTCTCATAAGTCTTACCATCTTTATTAGTAATACCAGACATATATTTGTTTGAAGCCAAAGCCTCACCTGTCTTAGAGCTATAAATAGTGCTATTGAAAGCAGTCATTCCAAATCCTAATGTAGAATAGAATGTGTATTTACGATCGTAAACTGACTTGTTTGCAGACAACAAAGAATAACCTAGGTTAGACCAGTTGAAATACAAATTAGCGTTTAAAGCTAAAATGTTAGTACGGAAATAAACACCTGTTTTAGCAGCGGCTGCACCAACAGAACCAAGGCTCTGGAAGTACAATTTTTGCTCCGTATTTGCATTGGTACTCAAAGGACGCAAAGTACCTTGAAGTGTACCATAGCTCAACAAACCTTGAAAACCAATTACGTTAGAAACCATTTTCTGCGCACCTACCGTTAACATTGGTTGGTTTTCATTTTTGTGGCTCCAAACTTTATAATACTGATACATATTGATATCAGTGTAAGGCTGAGTAATGCCCAACTTTACAATGGCAGACCATCCTGTATAAGCATCATTGCTTTTGAAAGGATTAGTAAAATTCATTCGATCAGAACAAGTTAAAGCAGCAGGAGCTGTTTGCGCTTGAACGGTGGTAGCTAGAAGAGCTGCCGACAAAATGGATAAAATATATTTTTTCATATTATTGGATGTACTTTCTTTTATTATTGGTTAACTGTGAAATCTACACGACGGTTATGCTCTTTACGTGTTGACAACGGCTTAGAAGCACCATTAGTCTCAACAGTAATGATTCTTTCGGCAGCAATTTGGAAGTTGCTTGTTAAATATTTAGCAACTGCATCTGCACGACGCTTACCTAATGAGTTATTGTAGTTATCAGAACCATCAGAATCAGTATTACCAATGATAGTAATCTTGATAGTAGGGTTTGTCATCATCAAGCGAGCTAAATCAGCTAATTGCTTGTTGTAGTTAGCCTTGATTGCACTTGAGTTTACATCAAAGTAGATGGAAGGAACTGCTAAAATGCAATTACGAACTTTAGCGCTATCATTACGAGCTCCGATAGAAACACCGCGGAAATTAACTAAAGCACCTGCTTTTGATTGAGGTTCCATATCACGAATATCAGCAACACCATCGCCATCAGCATCAGCAGCAATACCATTTTCGTTTACGCTAGCACCTTTAGGAGTGAACAATTCTTCGTCTTTGTAATCAGCAACGCCATCACCGTCTACGTCTAAAGCCTGACCAGCACCATCCACCTTAGCAGTTGAAGGCGTGTTATTTTCTTTATCAAATGCATCGCTCACACCATCTTTATCCGCGTCATTCAACAATGCTTTTAATTTACCCATCTCATTGTCCATTGCTTTAATAATAGCATACTCAGGATCGTTCCATTCGATGTTTTTGTTAGCCTTGTTTTCAGAACCAATCTTATAATGAAGATTAAAACCAACTAAAGCGTATTTATCATTCGCGTAACCTGCATAAGGAGTTGGATTGATAAATGCTGTTTTGAAATACTTGTTTCCTTGAGCACCTAAATCGTTTACACCATCTAATTTATCTGAAGCAGTGATACGTAATGAAGCTTCAACACCTAAATCCAAACGATCGTTCAACTGATATTTGAAACCAGAACCAATTGGCAAAATTGCATCATGGACACCTTTGAAGAAACCACTTTCAGAAGGGTTGTAAGAATAACCATGTAAATAAGTAACCTCTTTAGCAATCTCAGCATTGTCAACCGCATAAAGCGCTTCAACCTTAGGGTTGTAAATTGACATACCCACACCTACGTAAGAGTAAGCAGCCCATTTACGAGCCTTAGCATGTTTGTCATTTGCTACATTCGCAAACCAAGAAAGGTTTGTCCAGTTAACATATAAATTAACAGTACCGTCCTTAATAGGGGTATTGAAATATACAGGACGAGTAAAACCTAAACGTTGGTAACCCATAGCTTCCGTTGTAAAACGGTTAGGAGTCCAGTTTGGAGAAATACCTTGAATAGAACCAATGTTCGCATCCACTTTAATTCCGACTGCATGAGAGAACATATACAAGAAATCAATACCAGCAAATGCGCGGTACTCACTCTTACTATTTTTTGGAGTCTTCATGAATTGATGACTACGAATATCTGTGTATGCTAATGTAGTTCCTACACGCATTCCTACGGACATTTGCGTGTATTTAGACTGAGCGAACACCGAAAAGCTCATTGCACAAAGTAGTGCAGAAGCTAAAATTGTTTGACGAAGAAACTTCATGGTTCTTGGATTGAGATTATTGGTTTTGTGCAAAAATAACTTAAAATTTCAAAAATCCTACTGATTAAGGTCAATTAACTAGATTTTTATGGTAAAACCCAATAAAAAGTGTCTAGGTTCGTTAAGTCTTGAGGGATTTTCGCCTTGAGAAAGCAAAGAACTTCTGGTATCTCTTGGATCGAGGTACATCGGATCCTTCCATTCCGTTGGAACAGGGTCGCCTAATTTATAGTAAGTGCCCGTAACAGGATTCACAATTTGACAATTTTTATTATTCAATAAATTTGTCACTTCTAACGTTAAGGCGATTGAATGACCTTTGACCGTCCACCACTTCTTTAAATTCGCGCTCATTAAAAAACTTCCAGTGCTTAATTTAGAAAAACGATGCGATGGATCTGGATCCATTTCATATAAAGGACGACCAGAATTTGGCTCATTACCGGTATACAAATAAGGCGTATAACGACGACCACTACGATAAACCGCGTCTATATATAATGCAATATGATTCAACCATGACTTGCCAAATAATCCCCCACCCGCTTTGACATCTTCTTTAAACAAAGCATAGGCTTTAATGTCCCAAGGAGAATCCCATGCCAAATAGGTTTCCTTCGGAGATAAACGAGAGCCGTTCGTCAAAATATCTTTGATTGCATCTGAAGAGCTAGAAGACTGCCCCGTTGCAACACTATAAGCCGCACTAAACTGCCCTTCAAACCATTTGCCAATACGTTTTTGATAAGCAGCCTCAATACCACGAACACGTGCATAGTCGGCGTTAACATAAATCGTTCTATTCACTTCACGACCAGTCACGTCTTTTATCGGAATCGACATTGACGTAATGAAATCATATTTATCTTTCCAATAGGCTGAAACAGTCAAGGCATCCTTACTCGTTATTTGCGACTTTAAACCTAATTCATAGCTGATATCCACCTCTGGATTTAAATCTGGGTTACCGATTTTAGAAAGTGTACTACGATCAGAATAGTATGGATCCAAACCAGGATAAACAAAGGATGGATGCGGTGCTACCGTCGAATGACCGTAGTTAAAATACATCACTTGATTTTCTTTAATGGGGAAGGATGCTGAAACCTTCGGCAGTAAACGCAACTTAATTCTTCTTCCAGCAATGCCAATCGAATTATCCAAATAAGACTGACGAATTTCATCACGGATTGGGCTATTAGGATCCATCACCGCACGATCCGTAAATTTACCAGGCATCCAACCTTCCAAACGCAAGCCGAAATCAGCTACCAAACCTCTAAACTTAAAGTGATCGTTGGCAAACAAAGCCATTCGTGTTGGGTGTACATGCCAAACATCACTGATATCCCCTAGACGAAAACTTTGCGTCTGCTCGCCATTCGAAAGTGAAATGGGCGCTCCGATCCACGGACGATAAATATCTATCCACTGCATATCTTGCTGCTTGATCTCCTCCCCGATATCAAAACGATTCATAGCATTCAAAGAATAGCAGGTTGCTACCGTTTTTAAAGTCAACTCTTCCACAAAGTGATCATGCCATAAAGTCGCGATACCTCCGTTATTAAAGAAACCACTTGCTGCTTGTACAAAGACAATGGAATCACTTGGATTAAACTGCGTCGTTGGGAAAGTAACGATACTACGCGGATCGAATTCTGAATTCACAACATCCGGACGCCATTGTCTGCCATTCGCATCGGCACGCAAATGCACAAATAATCGAGAGGCTGTAACACGGTACGACCAGCGTTTGTTAATCAGTTGAAACCAATTCAAAGATTCTAAATTCGTATCGTGAGAATAGGTATTCGCATTATCCGGACTTAATGCGAAGGCATATTGATATCCTGGCTGAAAAGAAACATCATTTCCTGTGATACGCAACATATTTACGTCCTGATTGATATTCAATGAGCGAACATAGGTGAACGACAATTTCATCTTCGGAGAGAAATTATAATTCAATTTCACATTCGCGGCCCAACGATTATCCTGGCGTGGTGCTGCAGCATTATACGGATACAAACTTGATACTAATTGATTAGCTGGCGTATTAAAATAATTATCTGAAACCATGTTCTTCACACTCATAAACACACGCAACTTATTCTTTTTGCTAGTTGGGATACTTCCTCCGATACTCGCATCCTGAATGGTTTGGTTGAAATAGGATTTCCAAGCTTTATTGAAGCCTAAATAATCTTGCTTACGCGTATAGCTCACCTCCCATTTATCTCCTCCGGTACGTGTTGAAGTACTCACCACCCCTGCAGTTGCATTACCATATTCTACACCAGCACCTCCGGTAGTTACTTCCACATTATCAATCGCATTCGTTCCTAAATCAATACCAAAGCCTGTTCCAGCCAATGGATCACTCGCTGAAACACCATCAATATAAAATCCTGTCTCATAGGTACGACCACCACGAATGTGAATACCTTCCACGTTTTGAACAACCCCCGTTTGCGCATTAATCAAACTCTGAACATCCTTTACAGGTGCTGCATCAATCACATCTTTACCAACTGTCTTTTGCGTTTTGCTGTTATCGACATCAATCAATGGCTTGTCACCGTAAACAGTTAACTCCTTACCCGAGACCATTACTGAAGTCATATCAAAATTCAACTCTCTGCTCTCCCCTGCCTTCAACTTAATGCCCGTAAAAATTTGCTTTTCATAACCTACATAAGTACACTCCACAGAATACTCTCCAGGAGGGATATTGGCGATTTCATATTTACCATCCAATTCAGTCGTCCCACCTAAGGAAGTTCCTTTCAAATAAACATTCACCGACATCAACGGTTCATTGTTTTTTGTATCACGTGCGATACCACGTAGTGTAGCCTTGTTTTGAGCCAATGCAGGAAGGGTGAAGAGGGTCAAAAGCAATAAAAGCAATCGATTTTTCATATTAGGCGAATATACAGCCTTTTTACCGTGCTTACAATATTAAAAAACAAGGAACAATATTAACTTTGTCTATTCAAATGCGCCTCCATTACCTTCTTACTTTCCTAATCGCTATCGTGTTTTCTAATTGGGTTTTTGCTCAAGAAAGACAAACCGTAGAAATCGTAAATTCCGACCTCATGGAATTTATGGAAACGCCCGAAGGTAAAATGAAAATTTTAACTGGCAATGTAGCCTTGCGCCAAGGCAATAGCATGCTCTATTGCGATAAAGCAGATTTCAACGACGAATCCAATATGGTGCATGCCACCGGTCATGTACACCTTACCAAAGGCGATAGCGTACACCTCTATTGTAACATCCTAGATTATAACGGCGACGAAAAATATGCAAATGCCCACCAACAGGTTCGTCTCCGTCAAGGTAAATCAACCCTCTATACAGAAGAACTTCATTACGACCTGAACCAATCTGTTGGCAGATTTAATACGCCTGCTCGTCTGGTGAATGACAGTACCACCCTCACCAGTAAAAGAGGTGTTTATAACGGAGCATTCGGTATCGCTACTTTTTATCAAGATGTACGCTTAACGGACCCGCATTTTAAAATGCAAGCAGATTCCTTCGGCGTAGACATCTTAAGAAAAATCAACTATTTCATTGGCTTAAGTAAAATTGATTTAGACTCTCAAAAAATTGTTTGTTCTGGCGGATATATGGATAATGTCAACAAACGCACCTTATTCACCAAAAACGCAAGCGTTCGTAGCAAAGGACAGTTCATCAGTGGCGATTCTATTTACTTCGACCAGAAACAACAAAGTGGATTAGTCTCCTCCAATGGCCTTGTGTACGACTCTGTACAAAAGCTATTTATTCGAGGAAACGAAATTCATCTATGGCAAAACCCAAGTCGAATGATGGCCACCCAATCGTCACGTATTTATGTGCTGCTTGATAAAGACACCTTACAATTACGTGGTGACACCTTATGGGCAGGCAATATTCCGAAGACGAAAGATCGTTACATAACAGCCTATTCCCACGTGCAAGTATGGCATCCCGAACTGCAAGTAGCTTGTCGGAGATTGGATTATTTCAGTAGCGACTCTACCTTCTATTTCACTGGCAACCCGCTGATGTGGGCCGATAGTACGCAACTGAGCGCCGATTCCATTTTGCTTACTACTGCGAACAAAAAATTAGATCGCTTATTCTTGCTCCAACATGCTTTCATGGCTTCTCATGTGAAGTCGAAATTTTATCAGCAACTATCTGGTCGTAAGATGGATGGAATATTTAGCGACAACCACTTGAGTCTGATAAACATATTTGGCAACGCATTGAGTATTTACCATTCACAAGATGAAAAGGGCGCATTTATAGGCACGAACAAGGCAGCCTGCAGCACCATGCGCATTTATCTAGAAAACAATAAAGTAAAACAAATACGATTCTTTGGTCAACCAGAATCGGTATTCTCGCCAAGCAAACGCTTGAGTAAAGAAGAGTTATTCTTAAAAGGGTTTACTTGGCAGAGCGCCTTACGCCCTACCAAATAAACTTAATTATAAACCTAGATTTTGTTCTAGCACTTTAATCTTAGCAACAGCATCCGCTTGCTTTTTGCGCTCTACCTCCACTAATTCAGGTTTCGCGTTTGCTACGAACTTTTCATTAGCCAACTTCGCATTAACTGATTGGAGGAAACCTTGTAAATACGCCAACTCCTTTTTCCATTCCTCTGCCTGCGCTACCGCATCCACGATTTGACCAGTATGCAAGAACAAACGATGTGTATCCACAACAAAAGCTACACCGCCTTCTACAGGGGCATCTACCAAATTCATCGCAGATAAATTAGCAGCCTTCATCAATGGTTCTTGAATACGAAGCAGTAAATCCTTGTCCGTACTAAGAATATCTAACGCGAGCTTATCTTTTGGCTTAATCTGCTGCTTGTTACGAACATCGCGAATGGCACTGATCAAGTCTTGCGCTAGTTTGGCTTCTGCCAAAATTTTATCTGAAGCAGGATTACCTGGAGCAAATTGTTTCACCGCCAAATCATCCGATTGTTCATTCACTAAATGATAAAGTTCTTCTGAAATAAACGGCATGAACGGATGTAAGAGATGCATCAATTCTTCGAAGAATCGTTTCGTTGCTTCGATGGTAGCAGCATCCATTCCTTGCGCTTGCCCATCGACAAATTCAGGTTTTACCCATTCTAAATACCAAGAGCAGAAATCATCCCAAATCAATTGATAAACCCCTACTAATGCTTCACTCAGACGGAATCCTGTAATTAAAGAATGATATTGTTGCTTAACCGCATTCAAACGATTTTCAAACCAATTAACCGCCCATTCATTCTTCGCGCTTGCAGCACAAGATGGATCGGCCTGCCAACCTTTGATTAACTTTAAGGCATTCCAAATTTTGTTATTGAAATTACGACCTTGCTCACAGCTGCTTTCATCGAATAATAAATCATTCCCTGCAGGTGAAGCAATCATAATACCGAAGCGCACAGCATCTGCACCAAACTGATCGATCAAAGCCAATAAATCAGGAGAATTCCCCAATGATTTACTCATCTTTCGGCCCTGCTTATCGCGCACCATACCCGTGAAGTAAACGCGTTCGAAAGGACGTTTATCCGTAAACGTATAACCGGCCATCATCATACGCGCAACCCAGAAAAACAAGATATCTTGTCCGGTAACTAAGGTAGTCGTTGGATAGTAATAATTAAATTCTTCGTTATTAGGCTTTGTAATACCCTTAAACACTTCAATTGGCCATAACCAAGAGGAGAACCAAGTATCTAAAACATCGACATCTTGAATAATCTCTTCTGCTTTTAAACCAGGTATTTTAGCCTGCAATTCAGCGATAGCAGCTTCTTTTGTGCTGGCTACGGCTAGGGTGCCATCCGGTGCATAATAGGCAGGTATTTGCTGCCCCCACCATAACTGACGACTAATACACCAATCCTTCAAATTCTCCATCCAATACTTAAAGGTATTGTCAAATTTGTCGGGATAGAATTGAACTTCGCCAGTTGCATGTGCTTGCATCGCCTTCGGACCTAGCTCACTCATCTTCATAAACCACTGCGTAGAGATACGGGGCTCAACAACAGCATTACTACGTTGCGAGAATCCGTTTTTATTCGTGATCTCTTCTTCTTTTTCTAAAAGTCCGGCTTCCAACAATGCTTTAGCCATTTTCTTACGCGCCACAAAACGATCGTCTCCGACAAACATTCCTGCTTCCGCGCTCAAAGTGCCATCCGCATTCAAGGTATCGATAATCGGCAAATTATATTTCAATCCTAAATTATAATCCGCCAAGTCGTGTGCTGGAGTGATTTTCAAGCAACCTGTACCAAAAGCCATATCCACATACTCATCGAAGATTACAGGAATCACACGACCTACTAACGGAACCTTAACAAAAGCTCCTTTCAAATTTTTATAACGCTCATCTTCAGGATGCACACATATAGCCACATCCCCCAAAATCGTTTCCGGACGGGTGGTTGCAACGGTTAGCTTGCCACCTACTTCATTCCCGTCCTTATCGCACAAAACATAATTGATTGAATACAACTTACTCTTCACTTCGCGATATTCAACCTCCTCATCACTTAAAGCGGTTAATGCAGATGGATCCCAATTGATCATTCTTGCACCACGATAAATCAAGCCTTTATTATACAAATCAACAAATGTCTCGATTACCGCTTCGTAATAATGATCATCCATTGTAAAGTGGACGCGATCATAATCGCAAGAGCAACCTAGCTTATGTAATTGCGAGATGATAATTCCACCATATTTATCTTTCCACTCGAAAGCATACTTTAAAAATTCTTCACGCGTAAGCGAGCTCTTCGCAATCCCGCGCTCTTTTAACATAGCCACCACTTTTGCTTCTGTAGCAATGGAGGCATGGTCGGTACCAGGCACCCAACACGCATTCTTTCCCGTCATACGCGCATGACGAATCAAAATATCTTGAATGGTTTCATTCAAGGTATGTCCCATATGCAATACCCCTGTTACGTTTGGAGGAGGGATTACAACGGTATAGGCTTCACGGCTGTCGGGAGTAGATTTAAAATACCCCTTCCCCATCCAATGTTGAAACCAACGATCTTCTACAGAACCAGGCGTATAGGTTTTGGCTAATTCAGCTGACATATTTTTATGTAATTAAAAACACCACTAGCTAAGGCGAGTGGTGTTTCTGTATTTGAAGAAAATTTAAAGACGTTCCTTAATCTCGTTTTGTAAGGATGGAATTAATTCAGAAACTGCCATCGCACCTAAGTCTCCTTTCCCTTTACGGCGAACAGAAACTTGATTTTCGTTCATTTCTTTTTCACCTACGATAAGCATGTAAGGGATACGTTTTAATTCCGCATCACGGATTTTCTTACCAATCTTTTCATGACTCGCATCTAAGTGTGCACGAACGCCTGCTGCTTTCAACTGCGCACGAACAGATTCTGCATAATCATTAAACTTATCGCTAATAGGCAATACAATCGCTTGTTGAGGCGCAATCCATAATGGGAAATTACCTGCATAATGTTCAATCAAGAAACCGATGAAACGTTCATGCGTGCCTAACGGAGCGCGGTGAATGATTAACGGTGTATCCGTTCCATTATCAGAAGTCGTGAAATGTAAATCAAAACGGTTGCCTTGCGCAAAGTCGACCTGATTCGTTGCTAAAGTAAATTCACGTCCGATAGCACTATAAATTTGTACGTCAATTTTCGGACCATAGAATGCTGCTTCATCCGGAACTTCGATATAAGGAATACCTGATTCAATCAAAGCTTCACGAACCATATTCTCTGTCATAGCCCACAACTCAGGTTCGTTGATATACTTCTGTCCTAATTTACTTGGATCATGTTTAGAGAAACGCATAACGAACTTCTCAACTCCGAAGATTTTGAAGTACTTCATGTACATTTCATTCACGGCACGGAACTCTTGCGCAAACTGTTCTTTCGTACAGTAGATATGCGCATCGTTCATATGCAAACAACGAACACGCATCAAACCGAACAATTCACCACTTTGCTCATAACGATAACAAGTACCATATTCAGCCAAACGGATTGGTAAATCGCGATAAGATTTAGGTTCCGCACCAAAAATTTTGTGGTGATGCGGACAGTTCATCGCTTTCAAATAATATTTCTCTCCATCCAATTCCATTGGAGGATACATCGATTCAGCATAGTAAGGTAAGTGACCGCTACGTAAGTAAAGACTTTCCTTTGCGATATGCGGGGTTACTACACGTTGGTAGCCAGCTGCATCTTCTGTTTCTTTCGCCAATTTCTCCAACTCTTCAATAATGATCGCACCATTCGGCATCCATAATGGCAATCCGCCACCCACTTCATCTTCGAATGTGAAGATGCTTAACTCTTTTCCTATTTTACGATGATCGCGCTTCTTAGCCTCTTCAACCATGAACAAGTATTCTTGCAACTCCTTCTCATTCGGGAAGGTAATGCCATAGATACGCGTCAACTGAGGATTCTTCTCATTCCCTCTCCAGTATGCACCTGCAATTGAAGTTAGTTTCAAGGCTTTTACAAAGCCAGTATTTGGCAAGTGTACCCCACGACATAAGTCGGTGAAGTTACCTTGTGAATAGAAGGTGATATCACCATCCTTCAAATCTTGTAAAAGTTCTAATTTGTAAGGATCATTCTTTTCGGTGAAGTAAGCAATCGCGTCTTCTTTAGCAACTTCCTTACGTATATACGGATTGGCTTGCTTAGCCAATTCAGCCATTTTCTTTTCGATACGAGCTAAATCTTCTTCCGTAAGTTTATGTCCACCAAGATCGATATCATAGTAAAAACCATGATCGATGGAAGGCCCAATACCAAACTTTGGATTTTCAAACAAGGACTCAATCGCTTCGGCCATTAAGTGCGCAGAAGAGTGCCAGAACACAGATTTTGCTTCCTTATCTAAACGATCGTCGTTATTCTTCCATTTTAATAATTGAATACTTGCGTCCGTCGGGATTGGTGTAGCCATATCGGTTAGTACACCATTTACTTTTGCAACTAAACATTGCTCAGCTAATTTCGGGCTAATGGACATAGCAATATCCATAGCGGAGGCGCCATTTTCAAACTCCTTAATGTTTCCGTCAGGGAATGTAATTTTCATCTTCTTTAGGGTCAAAATTCAAAACGTGAAAATAACGATTTGTTTTGACTTTAGGAAGTGAAAAAGACTTAGCGTTGTTTATCAAAAAACGGTACCGGAACAGGTGCTGTTTGGTATGGATCGGAAGGGATATCTGCCAAATATTCCCAATGATCTTTCTCCCATTTGAAGCCTTCATAAGTACCGTCTGGATACTGATCATAGCCACGTTGACGGCCTGGCATATTCGTTTTACCTTGCAGTACCGCTTTAGTCACTAAATGATCAAACATCACGCGATTATTTTCTGCATCGTAATTGAGGCTTACGGCAGCAGAGCAATTGTATGGCAATACAAAGCGTTTACGCCACACCATAGTGCTATCAAAATTTTTGCAATGAATCATAGCTTTCTCTCCAAATACGGGTTGTTGATTTTCATCAAAGTGCATCATGTCCATCATCTTTCTGCACTCCATTGGATTCACAGCCTTCCAACCAAACAACGTATAGTAGGTCGTTTTACCCACTTTTAAGGGTACAATTTTATAGATGATATTACCATACCATGTTTTGGCAGAGCAGGTGGTATCTTCATACTTTCTGATAGCTGGAGAATAATCTATTAGTGGTACTAACTGCAATTTTTTCTCGTCATGCATTTGAATAGCGCCATAGTATCTAGAAGAACCATTATCGAATTGAATGGCCATAGTAAAGGTTCTAAATTTATCGTCTGGCGACTCGGTAATGGAAACTGTTCGTAAGGAATCAAAAGGATATAAATAGGATTGAGGGGTTTTAAGGGCCGTCACTAATTTCTTGATGTAAAGAAAGGCCGTTTTTTGACGAACCGCATCCGATTCAGCAGCTAAAAGTGAATCTCCCATTCGCTTAAGCGTATCTTCATATTTCTGTAATACCAACAAATTATTCGCTTTAATCTTTCCGATTGCGGCATCTTTTGAAGAAGAGGCTCCTTGTGCAAAAATCAAATTTTGACTACTCGTCAGGCATAAAAAAAGGAGGAATCCGAAGAGGTTTTTCATACGCGCAAAATAAGGGCAATTTTATTAATTGTTAATTTAAAATTTTATTGAAACAAAATTAGGGGCTGAGCGTAATAAAGGGGTATAACCTTTTAAATTATCAGCTTATGAGACAGTTAAAAATTGCCACATTAATTACGCAGCGGGATAGTGAGAGCATTGATATGTATTTGCATGAAATCGGCAAAATCACTATGCTTACGGCAGATGAAGAAGTCACACTCGCGCGCGCCATTCGAACCGGAGATCAAAAAGCATTAAAACGACTTGTAGAAGCGAATCTACGATTCGTGGTTTCCGTTGCAAAACAATACCAACATCAAGGAATGAACCTTTCCGATTTAATCAACGAAGGGAATATCGGCTTAATTAAGGCTGCTACCCGATTTGATGAGACGAAAGGCTTCAAATTCATTTCCTATGCCGTTTGGTGGATTCGTCAATCCATTCTAAGTGCTATCCAGGAGCAAGGTCGCTTAATCCGTATGCCACAACATAAAGGTGGTCATTATAGCAAAGTGCAGAAAGCGATTATTTCTCTTTCACAGAGTGAGGAACGCGAGCCAACGGCTGAAGAAATTTCTAGTGTTACTCATCT
>JACCDJ010217755.1_pt1 | contig 27989 bp, 28 predicted proteins | sample 7444481 | NCBI WGS metagenome assembly JACCDJ01 (sample SAMN15323435, study PRJNA562643) | freshwater metagenome | isolation source: river surface water | place: USA:Blue River Watershed | collected 2017-08-15 | reverse complement strand
GGGTTTCCGGGGAAATGTCCCATGAAGAACGGCTCATTCATGGTCACATTTTTTACCCCTGCCACCACGGTGTCATCCAGGTAGATGATTTTATCAATCAACTGGAAGGGATAGCGATGCGGTAAAATATTGCTAATCTGGTTGATGTCCATTACTGGAGGGAGCTTGGGATCGTAATAGGGAATATGCGTTGACCCCATTTTCTCCATGGCCCGCTTCAATTTTTTGGCAAAGGCCACATTGGCGGCATGCCCAGGTCGAGCAGCTAAGATTTGCGCTTTCAAAGGACGTCCCACCAAAGCCAAATCACCTACCACATCCAAAAGTTTATGGCGAGCAGGCTCGTTTTTATAACGGAGATCCACATTGTTGAGGATTCCCTCTTTTTTAACTTCTACCGATTCCTTGTTGAACATTTTGGCAAGATGCGCCAATTCCTCTTTCTCAACGATGCGGTCTACCACCACAATCGCGTTGTTCAAATCCCCACCTTTGATGAGGTTGGATTTATACAACATCTCCAATTCATGCAAGAAACAGAAGGTTCGGCAAGAGGCGATTTCCGATCTAAATTGACTGATATCGGTGATGGAAGCGTGCTGACTACCTAGTACAGGTGAATTGTAGTCGACCATCACGGTTACACGGTAGTTGCTTGCAGGAAGTGCTACCATTTCTACCTCTCGAGAGGGATCCTTGAACTGGATGGTTTCTTGAACTTCAAAAAATCGTCTCAAGGCATTTTGCTCTTCAAGCCCTGCATCTTCCAATACTTCAATAAACTGGATCGAGGATCCATCCATGATTGGAGGTTCTGGCCCGTCTAACTGTATCAGGACATTGTCAATTTCCATGCTCACCAGAGCGGCCAACACGTGTTCAACGGTATAGACCCGTGCCCCGTTTTGCTCGAGTGTAGTTCCTCGTGATACATCAACCACCAAGTCACAGTCTGCATCCACAGTAGGGCGACCCTCCAAGTCGATGCGTTGGAATTTGATCCCGTGGTTGGGAGGTGCTGGCAAAAAGGTCATGTTGGAAACCACGCCTGTATGCAGTCCTACCCCGGACAATTCTACCTGCTTTTGGATGGTGTGCTGTTTAACTTTCATGAGTTGTACACTAAAACGAGTTTTGGGTCACAAAATTACCCCTTTTTTTCGAGTTGTTGAATGCGTTTCTGGAGATCATCCAGATTTTTAAATATACTGTAGGACCGCAGAAAGTCTTTTACATCCATGGCTAAAAAGCCAAATAGGGTCTTTCCAGGGCTACTTATTGATTTACTTATGCCAGTGTTTCCACCAATGGTAGTTCTGTCGGCGATTTTGAGGTGGCCTGCAATACCTACTTTGCCTGCGAGCACACAATGTGCCCCAATTTCTGTAGAGCCTGATATGCCTGTTTGCGCGGCAATTACTGTATGTTCACCGATAACCACATTGTGCGCTACATGAACCTGATTGTCTATTTTCACTCCTTTTCGAATTAAGGTAGTGCCCATAGTAGCGCAATCTATGGTCGTATTGGCTCCGATGCTTACCTGGTCTTCAAGCACTACATTTCCCACTTGAGGGATGGTTTTGTAGGATCCATCTGCTTGTGGGGCAAATCCAAAGCCATCAGAACCCAGCACTGCTCCGGCATGGATCACGCAGTTTTTCCCGATTCGGGTGTCTGCATAAATTTTGGCACCTGCATGGATGACGGTACCATCTCCAATATGAACACGATCTCCAATAAAGGCTTGGCCGTATATTTTGACTCCTTTGCCTAAGGTGCAGTTTTTACCGATGTAGGAGAAAGCGCCTCGATATCCTTGTTCCCCCATGCTGCTGCTTTCAGCCATGTAGCTGGGTTCTTCCACTCCAACTAAAGCGGCTTGGTTAAGTTGCTGGTAGGCCTCAAGTAAGGTGGTAAAGCCCGTGTAGGCATCTTTCACCCGAATCAATGTCGTCTGGTAGGGTTTGCTTGGCACAAAATCTTCCGATACGATTACTGCTGTCGCTGCAGTTTCATACAGAAAGGATTCGTACTTCGCATTTGCCAAAAAGGCAATGCTTCCGGGTTGACCTTCTTGGATTTTATCCAGGCGATGAACTTTTTGGGTGGGATCCCCATCCACGGTTCCACCTAAAATTCCAGCAAGTTGTTCGAGTGAAAATTCCATCGGTAGCAAAGTGGTTTAGTAAGGCAAAATTAAACTTTTTGCCACGCAGACGTAATGTTTTTCCACCATCTTACTCATAATCTTGATGTTTGGTAAATCTGCGGCAGTAGCGACATCGACTACTTCTCCTTTTTTGGTTAAAATGGAAATGCGATCTTTTTCCAGATATCCGTAATTGCTGATCGTACCTGTAGAGAAAAAATATCCCAAATCCTCTTCGGGAACTTGTAGTTTTTTTAATGCCTTGCTGCGCAATTGCTCAATTTCAAGGTTAGAAAAAGGTTCGTTTACCAGATTGATTTTGAATAGTCTACGAATCAGAAACATTTGAGAAATGTTTTGAAGTACGTAGTCTGGATCGTTTTTCCAGAGTTTGATTGCTCCCCAAATGTCAAAATCATCCAGTTGCAAAAACTTTTTCAACAAATTTTTATCTGCCTTAAAGTCTGCGAGACTTACTTCTTGGTTCATAAAGAAGGCCATCTCCTCGGTCACGTGGAATGTTCTTCCTGCTTGCGCTAGTTTTTTGGCTCGCTGGATCAAGTTAATCAGCATTTTCTCTGCACTGACGGTCGTTTTATGCAGGTATACCTGCCAGTACATGAGTCGGCGTGCACTCAAAAAATTTTCAATCGAATAAATTCCTTTTTCTTCAATCACGAGTTGATCGTCCTTCACAGCCATCATTTTGATGATTCGATCCGCGCCAATGGTGCCCTCCGATACGCCCGTAAAAAAACAATCGCGCTGCAAGTAGTCCAGGCGATCGATGTCCAACTGGCTGGATACAAGTTGATGGAGAAACTTTTTCGGATAGTGGTTTTTGAAGATTTGTAGTGCCAAACTCAATTGACCTCCAAATTCTTCATTAAGAAGTTCGATCGTAAGCAAGGAAAGTTCTTCATGCGGAATCCCCTCCAAGAGACTGTATTCCAGTGCATGCGAGAAGGGCCCGTGTCCAATATCATGGAGCAGAATAGCCAAAAGCGCAGCCTCATATTCTTCCTCTGTGATTTCGGTTCCTTTAATTCGTAGATTGTCCAAGGTAATGCTCATCAGGTGCATGGCACCTAATGCGTGATGGAATCTGGTATGAAGTGCCCCCGGATATACAAAATCAGTTAAACCCAATTGCCTGATTCGGCGTAATCTCTGAAAGTAAGGATGGTCAATGATGGCAAAAATTAACTCGCTAGGTATGGTGATGAAACCATAAACGGGATCATTGAGTATTTTCTGGCTTTTCAATCAGCATGGATTTGATTGACTCAAAAGTAATTATAATTTTAGAAGAAAAGGGAAGAAAGATGTCTCAAAAATTCCAGGTCTTGTGGGCAGACGATGAAATTGACCTACTCAAACCGCACCTTCTGTTTTTAGAAGGAAAAGGGTGTGTAATCACCACTGTCAATTCAGGGATAGATGCCATTGAAGAGGTAGAAAAGGCTAATTTTGACGTCGTTTTTTTGGATGAAATGATGCCTGGAATGACGGGCTTGGAGACCCTACAACAAATCAAGCAACTCAAGCCTCAGATCCCGGTGATCATGATTACCAAGAGTGAAGAAGAGCAATTGATGGATGAGGCGATTGGGGGTAAAATCGCGGATTACTTGATCAAACCTCTTAATCCCAGCCAGATTTGGCTATCTGTAAAACGAATTCTTCAAAACAAGCAACTCGTAGAATCCAAAACGACCCAAAATTACCAACAAGAATTTAGACAAATTGGCCAAGCTTTAGCGGAAGCATCAACTCCTCAGGAATGGGCTGATCTCTACAAAAAACTTACCTTTTGGGAGATGGAAATTGACCGCACTGAAAACAAGAACATGTTGGAAGTGCTAGAAGCACAAATAACGGAAGCCAACCATTCCTTTGGTCGATATGTCAAAGAAAATTACCTGGATTGGATTGCTGATCCGGAGAAGGATGCACCTTTACTTTCTCCACAAGTACTCCGGGAATGGGTTTTTCCCTTGTTGAAGAAGAAGCGACCCGTATTTTTTATTTTAATTGACAACCTCCGCCTCGACCAGTGGGAGGAAATCGAACCCTTGATTAATCCCTACTTCCACGTGGAGGAAAAGTCGACCTATTACAGCATTCTTCCCACGACTACAGCTTTTGCTAGAAATGCCTTATTTTCTGGAATGATGCCTTCCGAGATGGCAAGTAGGCATCCTCACCTTTGGGAAAACGAAGACTCTGAGGAAGGGAAAAATAAAAATGAGGAGGAATGGCTCAAGTTAAACCTCGAAAAAAATAGACTTCCAATAAAATTCTCCTACCATAAAATTTTGCAGATGCAGGAAGGGAAAGCGGTTCTGGATCAATTCCATACCCTGCTTCAAAACGAGTTCAATGTGCTGGTGTACAATTTTGTTGACATGATTTCCCATGCGCGAACAGATATGAAAATGATTCGGGAATTAGCCCCAGACGAGTCTGCGTACCGCTCGCTGACCCGCAGCTGGTTTGAACATTCCTCCTTGTTTGAACTCATGAAAAAGATCCAACAGGTGGGAGGGGAAGTGATCTTAACCACAGACCACGGTACCAAAAGAGTACACAGACCCTACAAGATCATTGGGGATAAAAACATAACCACCAACCTTCGTTACAAACAAGGTAAAAATCTGAATTTTGAGTCAGGAAAAGTGTTTGAAGTGCGCCGCCCTGAGGACGCTAAACTACCCCGCTTGAATGTTTCCTCTACCTATGTGTTTGCTGTGGAGGATTATTTCTTTGCTTACCCCAACAATTACAATTACTACGTGAGCCATTACAAGGATACTTTCCAGCATGGGGGCATTTCGCTTGAGGAAATGATCATTCCTATCGTACATTTGCGTTCCAAATCCTGATTCTTTTGCACTCTTTTTCCTACTCCTTGAACCAATTAGACGAAGTGGCCCAACGGCTCCTTCAAGAAGCAGGTGAGGAAAAGGTATGGGTTTTCAAAGGTCAGATGGGGGCAGGAAAGACTACCTTGATCAAATCACTCGCGAAAGTTTTGCAGGTGGAAGATCAGGTCAGCAGCCCTTCATTTGGAATAGTCAATGAGTACCAAACCCAATCCAAAGGACTAATCTTTCATTTCGATTTTTATCGGATGGATGATCCCATGGAAGCATTGGATATTGGAATAGAAGAGTATTTTTATAGTGGAAACTATTGTTGGCTTGAATGGGCTGAAAACATTGCCTCTTTTTTGCCAGATCAATTTTTTTTGATTGAACTTACTTTAGAATCCGAAACTGGAAGATTGTTAACCCTTCACCACCACCAAGATGGCCACTGAATTGTCTGGAATAGCCGCTGTGGGATTGATCCCGAAAGAGTCTCCTGCTCAACTTAAAAAAGGTGGGAAGCCCATCTCCTTAGGAATGCCTAAGGAAACTTCAACCGAAGAGAAGCGGGTGGTCCTAAGTCCTGATGCGGTGCGTATTTTGAGTCAAAATGGCATTGAGGTGCTTGTGGAAACCCAAGCCGGGGAGCGCGCCAAGTTTTCGGATCAACAGTTTTCCGATGCAGGAGCGAAAATAGCCTACTCCAGTAAGGAGGTTTTTGCTGCCGATGTGGTGGTAAAAGTGAATGCGCCGACGGAAGAAGAAATTGCCGATATGAGCCCGGGTGCCTGTTTGATTTCTGCTTTGCAACTCGAAAAACAAGAGTCCAGCTACATTCAAGCGCTCAATGCAAAAAAGATTACTGCGGTCGCTTTTGAATACCTAGAAGATAAGGTAGGAGGAATGCCTGTAGTTCGGGCAATGTCTGAAATTGCCGGAAGTACGGTGATGTTGATAGCCTCCGAATACCTTTCAAGCGTTAATGAAGGAAAAGGATTGATTTTGGGTGGAATTACGGGTGTTCCACCTACTCAAGTCGTCATCATAGGTGCAGGTACTGTGGCTGAATATGCAGCCCGTACAGCACTTGGTTTGGGTGCTAACATCAAGGTTTTTGACAATCACCTCTACAAGTTAAGACGGATCAAACAGTTGCTTGGACAGCAAATTGCCACCTCTACCATAGACAATGCCAGTCTTTCCAAGGCGCTTGAAGAAGCAGATGTGGTGATTGGGGCTTTGCGTGCTGAAAAGGGAAGAAATAAAATTGTGGTAACGGAAGAAATGGTTGCAAAAATGATTCCTGGAAGTGTAATCATTGACGTAGGAATCGATCAAGGTGGCTGTGTCGAGACTGCACGCATGACTACGCACGAAAGCCCTGTTTACCGAAGCCATGAAGTGATTCATTATTGCGTACCCAATATTGCGTCTCGAGTTGCGCGAACGGCCTCTTATTCCCTGAGCAATATTTTCACGCCTATAGTATTGCACATGAACGATCTTGGAGGTGCTGAGGAAATGATATTTAACTACAAATGGTTTCTCAAAGGGGTGTATACCTACCGAGGAAGTTTGACCAATGCCTTTTTGGCTAAGAAATTTGGACTCAATCATAAGGAATTGCAATTGCTACTTGCCGCTCGTTATTGAAAAGGAGCGGTTGAGTCCCCTCGTTTCAGAATAAAAAAAATGACTTATTTTTGACAGAATCATTTGCGAACTCCCAATCAGCACTCATGCAAAAAATTCTACTTGCTATTTCCTTCATTTTTAGTGCTGCATTTGCAGTCGCTCAGCAGCCTCCAGTCGCCTACCTTAAGGCAAAATCAGATTTGGATGCCAAGGCCTATGCACTAGCCAAGGAAGGATTTACCCCCTTTTTGGATGAGGCTACGTATGGTGATCTTTCGAATTATGCAGCTTTTCATAGCGCAGAAGCTGCATTTCAACTCAAGCAAGCTCCCCAAGCCATCGAACTGTTAACCGCTTTGAAGGGAAAGGATTGGAGTAAATCTGAAGAAGTAACCTATTTGCTTGCCTTGGCCTATTTTCAAAATGACCAATTGGTAGAAGGTCTTCAAGTACTGAAAGGGCTTACCCGTGAGCCATTTTTGAGCATGGGATACCGCGCTACTTTCGCTTATTTGCAATCGAGCTCTTCCAATTTTTTGATTACACCTCCGATCAATGAGTTTAAAGACAATCAAGGGTTTACTGCAGCATTGGCCTATGTGTTGCAGCAAAAGTCTATTCTCTCCGCTTCGGAGCGAAGCCTACTTAACCAACTTATTCAATCAGGATCGCAAGCAGCATTGAAAGATAAAGTGTTGGATTTGGTGGTCATCCTTCCCTTTACCAGTAATTCGGAACAGTCCATTTCTTCTTTAGAATCCAACAATTTTCTATTGGAACTTTACCAAGGCATCTCCTTGGAGGTTGCTAGGCTAAAGGAAGAAGGAGTGGCTATTCAGTTACACACCTTCGATTCCAAACGGGATCTCAATTACCTCAATACGCTTGTCAAAGACCCTACGGTACTTGCTGCTGACGTAATTGTAGGTCCAATTTATCCTGAGGAAAGTGAATTGATCAGCGCTTTTGCTGAGGTTCAGAAAATTCCATTTATCCACCCGCTTTCCAACCTGGGGGATCGATTTGAGAAAAATCAATACAGCTATTTGTTTAGACCCTCGTTGAACTCTTTAGCCAATGGGGTAGTGGAGTCCTTAAAATACCAGGCCTGGGGCAAAAAAGTGGCCATAGGCTACAGTGGAAGTTCACGAGATGAGCAGTTGAGTTTACTTCTTCAAAGTCAATTGGAAAAAGAAGGATTTACACTAGTTAAAGTTCAAAAAGTAGATTCCAAAACAGCAAGTACCTTTCTTCAAGGCCTTGGGGTACGTAGAGGAAATAGTCCTGCAGTGGACCAAGTAATTTTACTTTCGGATGATCCCGCACTTGCACAGCCTGTTTTTTCATTGATGGAAAGTATTTCTACACCGGTTCCCTTGCTCGTTATGGATTCTTGGTTAGGATTCAATTTTTCGAATTACGAGATGCTGGAGTACGCCAATTTTTATTTCATCTCAAACAATACCCCCAAGTACCATTCCGAGGAGATGGACACATTCCGAGATTTGTTTTACGAAAAGCATTTGCAATTTCCTTCGATCAATTCCCTCATAGGTGCTGAATTGGTGCATTGGCTTCATTCCAACGCCGAATGGGTGCATGGTTTTGATCTCCGTCCAAGTTTAGATCAGAAGGGGTATCAGCCAGGTCGCCTTTCTTGGGGATTTAATTTTCAAAAAGTGAACAACAACCGCTATTCTCCTGTTTTTAAACTTGAATCTGGAGAATTGATCCCATTAAACTAACTCATGCAAATTTCTGAAAGCAAAAGGCTTTTTGCCCATGCTAAAAATTTTATTCCTGGAGGAGTGAACTCTCCTGTCCGTGCATTCCGTGCTGTAGGGGGTGAGCCCATCTTCATCAAAAAGGCGGCTGGAGCATTTATTTACGATGAGGACGGAAATTCATACATCGAATTAATCAACAGTTGGGGGCCCATGCTTTTGGGACACAATTCCCCCCTTATTCGCGAGGCAGTGATTCGAGCGATGGAAGATGGAACTTCCTTCGGAGCACCGACGGCTCGCGAGGTAGAAATGGCGGAGCTCTTGGTTCAAATGGTGCCTTCCCTCGAAAAAGTCCGCATGGTCAATTCAGGTACGGAAGCCACCATGTCTGCTATCCGCGTGGCAAGAGGCTATACTGGGCGGGATAAGATCATCAAAATGGAAGGGCATTACCATGGACATGGAGATTCTTTCCTCATTGCTGCAGGCTCTGGTGCGATTACCATGGGACATCCTGATTCCCCGGGGGTGACCCTAGGTACAGCCAAGGATACACTTTTGGCGCCTTACAATGATTTGATGGCAATTGAATCCTTAGTGGATGCCAATAAGGGACAAGTTGCCGCCTTGATTTTGGAGCCGGTTCCTGGAAATATGGGATTGACCTTACCGCAAGAAGGGTACCTTCAAGGTCTTCGTGAAATCTGTAGTCGCGAAGGGATTGTCTTAATTTTCGATGAGGTGATGACGGGTTTTCGATTGGCCAAGGGTGGTGCGCAAGAGCGCTTTGGAGTAATTCCGGATTTGACTACCCTGGGTAAGATTATTGGTGGAGGAATGCCAGTAGGGGCCTATGGTGGAAAAAAGGAGATCATGGACTTTGTATCTCCTGCTGGTCCTGTGTATCAGGCGGGTACCCTTTCTGGAAATCCCATTGCGATGGCAGCAGGATTAGCCATGCTCCGTCACCTAGATACGCATCCCGAAGTTTATACTCGTTTGGAGACGATCGGTGACCAACTCTGTGCTGGAATACAGGCCATCAATACCAAGTTGGGTGTAGGCTACACCCTCAATCAATTGGGGAGCATGTATTCCTTGTTCTTCACCTCAGCACCCGTCACGGATTTTGAATCAGCAAAAAAATCGGACATCCAACTTTTTGGCCGATATTTCCAATGTATGCTGAAGCGAGGGGTTTATTTGGCTCCCTCACAATTTGAAAGCCTATTTTTATCGACTGCCTTGACGGACGAACTGATTGGTAAGGTCCTTCAAGCGCATGAAGAAAGCATGCAAGAAATTCATAAAAAAGGGGAGAAGTAGTGAAAGTATACGGCATAAAAAATTGCGATACGATGAAGAAAACCTTTGCCTTCTTGGAGGGAAAGGGCATTTCATACGAATTTATTGATTACAAAAAGCAGGCTCCTAGTGCAGATCTGCTTAGAAACTTTCTGTCCAAAACCAGTTTAGAGACCTTGGTCAATCGACAGGGAACCACTTACAAGAAGTTGGAGGATGCACAAAAAGAAGCATTGCTTCAGGAGAGCACGGCGCTTCCAATTTTGACAGCACACGCAAGCATGATCAAAAGACCATTGATTGAATACGCGGACGGAAGCATCACCTTGGGATTTGTGCCGGATCAGATTGCCTCAAAACTGAAGTAAAGGAATCTCATTTAGCCCAGTTTATTTCTCCAAAGGTGATTAGGATTGTGGCGGAAAAAATGTGGGCAGGTGCTTCAAAATATCCCGGCTCATGCTATCCAGGTCATAGGATGGTTTCCAGCCCCAATCTGCTCTCGCTCGGCTATCGTCAATGCTATCTGGCCAAGAGTCCGCAATGGATTGACGGAAATCCACTTGGTAATTAATTTCAAAGTTGGGCACCTCTTTTTTGATGCTTGCAAAAATTTCCTTCGGAGAAAAACTCATCCCAGCAAGGTTGTAGCTCGAGCGGATTTTGACTGCTTCTTTGGGAGCATTCATCAAGTCTAAGGTAGCCTTGATTGCATCCGGCATGTACATCATGGGGAGGTAGGTATCCTCGCTCAAGAAACAGGTAAACGGCTCGTTTGCTATTGCTTTGTGGTAGATATCCACGGCATAGTCTGTAGTTCCTCCTCCTGGCAAAGATTTGTAACCTATCAATCCTGGATACCGAAGGCTCCGTACATCTACCCCATATTTTTCAAAGTAGTAGTTGCACCAACCTTCTCCTGCAAGTTTACTTATTCCATAGACCGTATTTGGGTCTTTTTCGCAAAACTGGGGGGTATTGATTTTGGGAGTGCCAGGGCCAAAAACAGCAATGGAGGAAGGCCAATAGATCTTATCCAGCCCACATTCTTTTGCAAGTTCCAACACATAAAGCAGGCTGTCCATGTTGAGTTGCCAAGCAAATTGTGGATTTTTTTCGCCTGTAGCGGAAAGCACCGCAGCCAGGTGGTAGATTTGAGTCACCCGCTCTTTTTTCACCAAAGCCCCCAAGGCTTCCTTGTTCATCACATCCAAGACTTCAAATCTGCAGTAAGGAAACTGAGTACTGGCTGTGGCTCTCAGGTCCGTAGCGATTACTTGGTCTCCACCAAATTGATCGGCAAGTGCGCGGGTTAATTCTGAGCCAAGTTGCCCAGCTGCTCCAATAACAAGGATTTTATCCATAGGGTGGTGTTTCAAAAAACCCGTAGTTGCGTTGAGGGTTTTTGTTTTATATTTGGGTTCACTTGCGCAAAAATAATAAAATTCACCTGTTCCAAGCGGATTTTTGATCAGTGGAACCTGAAATTTTGTCAAGTCCAAATCCTTATACAATCGACCATGTACGAGCAGTTTAAACCCAAATTAGAACAAGAATTGCAATCCATCGAGGAAGCCGGTTTGTTTAAAAGAGAGCGCACCATTACCTCACCCCAGGCCGCGGAAATCACCATTGCCGGAGGGAAGAAGGTGTTGAATTTTTGTGCAAACAATTACCTAGGGCTTTCCTCACATCCACGCGTGATTCAAGCGGCCAAAGACGCTATCGATTCACATGGATTTGGGATGTCTTCCGTCCGATTCATTTGCGGTACGCAAGACATTCATAAAGAATTAGAGCGGAAACTTTCTGAATTTTTAGGTACAGAGGATACTATTCTGTATGCTGCCGCGTTTGATGCCAATGGAGGCGTTTTCGAGCCGCTATTTGGGGCTGAGGATGCTATCATTTCAGATGCATTGAATCATGCTTCCATTATTGATGGGGTGCGTCTTTGCAAGGCCATGCGCTACCGCTATGAGCACAACAATATGGAAGATCTGGAGAAGCAACTCCAGGATGCTGTGGCTGCTGGTGCTCAGCAAAAAATCATTGTTACAGATGGTGTATTCTCCATGGATGGGACCATCGCGCAGTTGGATAGAATTGTGGCCTTGGCCGAAAAATACCAAGCCTTGGTGATGACGGATGAATGTCATTCCACGGGATTTATGGGAAAGACGGGTAGGGGAGTGCATGAGCATCGAGGTGTGATGGGCAAGATCGATATCATCACTGGCACGCTAGGCAAAGCCTTGGGAGGAGCTTCTGGTGGATTTACTTCTGGAAGAAAGGAGATCATCGAGTTACTCCGCCAGCGATCTAGACCTTATTTGTTCTCCAATACGCTTGCTCCATCTATAACGGGTGCATCTTTGGCAGTCCTTGAATTGCTTTCAGAGACCACTGAACTTAGAGATAGTTTGGAAAAAAATACACGCTACTTCCGTGAAAAAATACAAGCGGCAGGATTTGATATCAAAGCCGGGGAGCATGCCATTGTACCAATTATGCTCTATGATGCCGTCCTTTCTCAGAAGATGGCAGAAAAGTTATTGGAACGAGGCATTTATGTGATTGGATTTTACTATCCCGTGGTTCCGAAAGGTCAAGCAAGGATCCGGGTTCAAATCTCTGCAGGCCATCAAACACAGCATTTGGATCAGGCGATTGATGCGTTCATCGCTGTGGGGAAGGAACTGGGCGTTATTCAATAAGGATAAAAAAAGGGATGAATTTTCATCCCTTTTTTTATCCTCCGACCTTAGGAGTTAAACTTTTTTTCTTTGCAAAATCATGTTCCGAAAGGTTTTCGAATCGGTCATACAAATCCTCATTATTGAGGTAGTCGTTGATGATCTCCCGAACTTCTTGGAAAGAAAGGTTGTGCAGTACTTTCCCATTTTTCGCCATGGAGATTTGTCCTGTTTCCTCCGATATCACGAGGATGAGGGCATCTGTGGCTTCTGACATGCCAATTCCTGCCCGGTGGCGTAGTCCAAATTGCGCAGGCACCTCTCGCTCAGTAACAGGCAAAATGCAACGTGCGGCTTTGATTTTTCCTTTGTGGATAATCACCGCGCCATCGTGTAGTGGGCTGTGTTTATTGAATATGGAAATCAGCAAGCGCTTGGACAATTCAGCATCGAGGATGTCCCCACTTTCTGCATAGAATTTCAATTCTACCGTACTTGAAATGACAATCAAGGCACCCGTATTCGATCCAGCAAGCACCTTGGCGGCATCGATGATGGGACTGATATTGAATCCTGAGTTTTCTTTTTTCTTCCAAAAAAACAGGAGGTCTTTCCACACATTGTCGTCCGAGAAGATGGAGGATCGACCCAGAATGAGTAGGAATTTCCGAAATTCTGGGGCAAAAATAATGATGGCGGCGATGACGCCGACCCCCATAAATTGGCCGAGTATGATGGAGAGTAATTCCATTCGTACTGCCTGAACCAGTAAATAGATCAAATACAGGGAAAGGAATCCTAAGAAAATCTTGATTGCAACAGAACCTTTCAAAAGCTTGTATACTTGATACAATAGGGCTGCCACCAACGCAATATCAATCATATTGACGATGGAAATGTCTAAAAATCCTATTTTGAAAAGTAAGTTCAAGGGTAGATTTGTGCTACTAGTTCAATTGTTTCTTTGGCCTCTTTTACATCATGTACTCGTAAGATATCAGCTCCTTGCAATAAAGCAAACATATTTAGGGCAGTAGTGCCATTTAATGCTTCATTTGCACTGATTTCTAATGTTTTATAAATCATTGATTTTCGAGAAACCCCCACAAGAACCGGAAGTCCCAATCGCTTGAGGCTACTTAAATTTCTCAAGAGTTCGAAATTTTGTTCCCGAGTCTTTGCAAACCCGAAGCCAGGATCAATGATTACATCATTAATGCCAAATTTTCTAAATTGTTCAATTTTATCCCCAAAATAGGCTAAAACTTCGGGGACTAAATCTGAGTAAGTCGTTTCCTGTTGCATAGTCTGCGGGGATCCCTTCAGGTGCATGGCGATGTAGGGAACACCGAGTTTAGCTACCAAGGGTAGCATTTCGGTATCCAAATTCCCTGCAGAAATATCATTCACAAGTTCAGCTCCTGCCTCCACTGCGGCTTTGGCAACCTGAGAGCGAAAGGTATCTACAGAAATAAGGGTATCTGGAAAATTTAGTTTGATTTCAGAAATTGCGGGAATCACCCGTGCGATTTCCTCTTCAATGGAAATGTCCGCTGCTCCAGGCCGTGTACTGTATCCTCCTAAATCTAAAAAATCTGCACCCTCCTTAATTTTTTTTTCAGCTTCTACCAAAACCGACTTTTTGTCTGTAGGTACTCGGCTACCTTCAAAAAAAGAGTCTGGGGTAAGATTAAGAATCCCCATAACTTTCGGTTTATTCCAGGAGTATAGGCATCCCTTGATTTGAAATGTATATTTTTGGGGAAATAATTTATCTTCGGTAGAAGAAATCATAGTAGATCCAGCAAATATTAAATCCAGTAGTGTGGAGACGCAGACTAGCAACGAATATAAGGAAGTAATCGCCCGATGTAAAGAATTGTTCCGGAAGAAAACCATTGATTATGGGACAGCATGGAGAATTTTGAGACTTCCTTCCCTCACGGACCAAATTTTCATCAAAGCCCAGCGCGTACGATCCATTCAAGAGAAAGGAAATCAAAAAGTCAATGATCCTATCGTAGATGAGTTTGTAGGAATCATCAACTACTGCCTGATCGCCTTGATCCAAATTTCCCTCGCGGATGATGAGCGAATGGAAATTCCGTTTGAGGAACTGGAGCCACTCTATGATCAGTGGACTGCGGCTACTAAGGGCCTTCTAGAAAACAAAAATCATGACTATGGAGAGGCTTGGAGGGACATGCGGGTCAGTTCCATGACGGATATCGTATTGATGAAACTGTTTCGCGTCAAACAGATTGAAGATAACCAAGGAAACACCTTGGTGTCTGAGGGGATTGAAGCCAACTACCAAGACATGATCAATTATGCTGTCTTTTGCCTCATTAAATTAGGATACCATGAATAAGCAGGTGTTTTTCTGGATTCTTCGCCTATTGGTGGGAGGTCTATTTGTCTTTTCGGGCTTGATTAAAATCAATGACCCTGTGGGCACAGCCATCAAGTTGGAAGAGTATTTTGATGTGTTTTCCAATGACATTGCCTCGTTTTTTCACCTATTTAAGCCCTATGCGCTGCCATTAGCGGTGTTTTTGGTGGTTTCCGAAGTGGTGTTGGGAATTATGCTATTGATTGGCGTACGACTCAAAGAGACCGTATGGGCACTAGCCAGCATGATTCTCTTTTTCACTTTTCTAACCTTCTATTCAGCCTATTTCAATAAGGTGACAGATTGTGGGTGTTTTGGAGATGCGATCAAATTAACCCCTTGGGAGTCCTTCTACAAAGACATCATTTTGTTGGTATTGATTTCCTTTTTGTTCTTTTTCAGAAAGGACCTTCCTCAAAAAACTCCGAAATGGGCAACTTATACTGCTGTTGCAAGTTTGATTTTATCCTTAGGATTGTCTGTATATGCAATCCAAAATCTTCCATTTATCGATTTCAGAGCATATAAGGTTGGCGTTAATATCCCTGTGAATATGCAACCTTCCGCACCGTTGGTGTATACCTATGTGATGAAAAAGGGAGGGGAACTCGTGTACCTTGATCAGTACCCTACGGACGAAAGTTATGAGTTTGTAGAGATGACGCTAAACAATCCAGAAGCATTGCCTAAAATTTCAGACTTCGCGGCTTGGAATGGGGAAGGGGACCAATCTGACTATTTATTTCAAGGCAATAAGGTGATTCTTTTGAGTAGCAACTTGAAAAAAATGAGCGATGCTAATTTGGATCAGTTGACTCAACTTTTCGCCTCACTTGAAAAAGCGCCAGTTGACCTTATTTTTATGGCTGCAGCAACACAAGAGGAGATTGATGCAGTAATTGCTAAGCATGGATGGAAAATTCAGGGCTTTCAGGCGGATGCTACAGTTGTGAAAACAATCATGCGGGCCAATCCTGGAATCATGCTGTTGAAAGATGGGGTAGTGGTTCAAAAATACCATCATAACAATACTCCGGAGGCTTTAGAGGTGCTTGACTTGTTTTGATGAATAAGCAGCTCAAAGTTGTATTGGTAGGGCTACCTGGATCGGGGAAAAGCACCTTTGGCAAACAACTTGCTAAAGAAATGAATTTTCCTTTTTTGGACCTAGACCAATTGATTGAAGAGCAGGTTCAATTAAAGATTTCAGAGATTTTTTCGATTCATGGGGAGGGTACTTTTCGGGAATGGGAATCCTTGGCGCTTCAAGAGGTATTGAAACAGGATAGGGCTTTTATTTTGGCTTCAGGAGGAGGTACCCCTTGTTTCAACGACAACATGGATCTAATCAATTCACAGGCAATCTCGGTCTATTTGGATGTGCCTTTGAGTTCAATCTCCCGTCGTTTGCAACACTCAAAGGCTCAGCAAAGACCTTTATTTCAAGGTTTGGACCAAGGGGAACTTACCTTAAAGCTCAAATCTTTGTTGGTGTCTCGGGAATATTTTTACAACCAAGCAAAAATAAAGCTCAGCGGAGAAGATTTTTCCGCTGAGCTTTTATTGGCTGAATTGATTTCCAGACTTAAAAGTTAAACCCGACTGTAACTACCGCAGAGGTAATTGAATTTCTTACTTCAGTCAAGGGACCATAGTTAAAACCGTTGTTATCCAGTACTTTATAACTTCGGTAAAGGCTGTTGAACTTTTGGTTTACCAAAGAAAAGTCTAGGTTGAAGGATTCAAATTTCATGCCCAATCCCCCGGAAAGTGACTGTGTGCTTTGATCTAGTGAAGAATTAAGGTAAGGGTCTCCTGCATAGCCGTAGCCAGCACGAATTCGCCATCTTTCAATTTTTGCTTCCCCACCAAGTCTATAGTTGACCGTGCTGGTGTACAAATCTTGGATGACTTGATTGTCGGGGCCTTCATTGAAATCTCTAGAATTGATTCTGGCAACACTGTAATCTACCCAGTCTACATCTGCTGAGATAAATCCATGTTTACCCAAAAAGAAAGTGGCACCTCCTCCAACTTTAAAAGGAGTTCTGAGTCCGTAATTGCTAAGGAAAACATCTGAAACCGCTGTTTCTTCTCCCAAAATGACATCTTCCTGTGCGAAATAATAGTCATCATAGGTTGCACGCATACTTGCTTCATACTCTTCGTTTAAACTAAACCAAGTGGGTGTTTGAAGCACAAAACCCAAATTTACGTAATCGATAGGTTTGTAAATCAAGCCCAGGTTAAGGTTTACTCCTGTGCCATTGATATTCAAATTTTCTAGTAAGGAGGAATTGATCAGTGGCTCATTTCCAAACTCTTCATTGTATTTTTTGACAGAGGAAAATTCAATCGATCGGATTCCTAAACTTGCACCTAGGAAAAGTTTGTGATTGAAGTTGGCCCCGTAGCCAAAATTAATCTGGCTTGCATTTCCTTCTTGCGTGACATTTTCGTCTTGGAATGGAAGGCCTAAAACGAAAGAATCGTAGGTTCTTGGATTGGTGATGGGCTTGCCAGCTGCATCCACGGTGATGGGATTGATTTGGTAGGTCTGGTAGGCAAGGCCAGTGAGTCCACGATTTTCAATTTGGCTTTCAGGCACTCCAGAGGCATCTCCTAAATAAAAATCAATGATGGAGCTGTTTCCCAATTTGTCGGAATAGTAGCCGAATTCATTTGAAAAATTAGCAATTCGTTGCACACTAAAGCCCCAAGCCCCTCCTTTGAACGCCCCTTTTTCGAGTAGGCCTTTGTTGTTTGCTCCTACAAAACTCAAGTTGGGAAGTGAAAAATCAGAAGTAGAATATGACTTGGTTTGGTCTAAATAGGTGGCATCTGTGGACCAAAGGTCATACCCCAAACTGAGGCTCACTTCGGAGTTTCGAAAAAAGCCAAGACCTGCAGGGTTACCTGAAAGGTTGGATACATCACCACCTAGAGACCATTGGGTTCCACCAACGCTCAATATGCGCGCAGAACCAGGAGGGCTAGTTTTACTGAATCGGTATGCGTCTTCAAAGTAGCCACTTTGTGCTACTGCTGCACCTGTGGTGAACAGGCTTAGACAGAGAAAGGTAGTAAGTAACCGCATGTGGATTAGGGTTAAGTTGGAATAGTAACGAAGTTGTGGGCGTTTTAGGATAAAAAATCCAAAAAAAAAGGGGAATTAATTCCCCCTTCCTCTGGATCCTCCTGAGCTAGTGCTGCCTGAGGATCCACTTGAACTTCTACTGGGAGCACTGAAACTACTTCCAGAACTTGATCTGCTTGGAGCGCTAAAGCTAGATGAGTTGTAATTTGATCTGCTTGGTGCGCTTCCAGAATTGTAGCCATTTGATTCGCTTCGACCATAAGAAGCCGAACGAGAAGCTCCATTACTTGATCCAGTGGATCTGTTGTAGGAAGGACTACTGTTTACCGAACGCGTAGCTCCTGAACCGTATGAATTTGTATTCGGATCGATAGTGTAACCTCTTCCAGCACTGCTTGGAGCTGCAGAAGGTCTTGCAGACTGTGCCGCACTTCTAGAAGGTGCTACTGAACTTCTGCTCGAAGCTGCAGAGTTTACATTTCTAGTGTTGCTTTCAACTCGACTTCTTTCAGTTGAGTAGTAATCGTTTTGGGAAGTGCTGAAATCACGAGTAGCAGAACGAGGAGATTCAGTCGAAACCAATCTTCTTGGAGATGCTCCATTTGCATTCGCTACATTTTCTCTGGCTTGGGATCTTGCGGTATTTGGAGTACCTACAGATTCTATCACACCGCCACCTCCATTGCTCATGGATGCACCGCGGCTTGGTCTTGCACCATACACCACATTGCGTCCACCATTTTCATTTCCTGGAAGAATAATGATCGGTCCGTTGGCAAAGATGGGCCTGCCCCAAGGAGAACCCCAAGCATTGGCACCCCAGAAAGGATCATAAAAGCCCCCGAAGCCTAAATAAGAATTGAAAGGGTTGTAGAAAGGTCTTCCCCAGCCCATGCCCATGCCAAAACCTAAATTGAAACCTGGTCTCCATCCCCAACCCGGACTGAAAAAGGGGTCATACCATCCCATTCCGAAAGGACTCATGCCCATCATTCCCATACCAAAGGGACTCATTCCCATCATTCCCATGCCAAAGGGACTGTATCCGAAATTGAATGCAGTATTTCCCCAACCTGAATTAAAGTTTGAAACCCTGAAACTGTTGTAGATATCAATATCGGGATTTGAATTATTGGCAGCGGTTTGGTTTTCTTCAAAGTAGACCACGTCTTCTCCAGAGGAGGTATTCAGCTGTCCATATCGAGAAAGGTATTCTGGATTGACATTTTTGGAACTGAAATTTTCCTGTGGGACTACGGTTGAATTCGCTAGGCTTTGAAAGGTAGCGGGCTGGTTATTAGCAACTGCATTTTCCGTTGCTTTCTTCACGTCAGCCGACATGAAATACAAGTTGTCGTCAAAGGAATTCACTGCCATTTTGTTTGAAGTGCAGGAAACCAAGAACGAAGTGCACAGGAGTGCAGAGGCGGAAATAAAAGCTAGTTTCTTCATGGGTGAAGTAGATTTATGCTTGGTTATACGGAATGACCAAGTAGAGGTTGTACTTTTTGGGTTATATTTGTACTTCCTTGTGATCAAAATAAACACTTTTCTTTCTATACAACAAGTAAATGAGTAAAGGACTTCCAAAACGGAGCGAAGATTATTCGCTGTGGTACAATGAACTGGTAAAAAGAGCGGATTTGGCTGAGAATTCTCCGGTTAGAGGATGCATGGTTATTAAACCGTATGGGTACTCCATTTGGGAAAAAATGCAGGCTGAATTGGACCGAATGTTCAAGGAAACGGGGCATACCAATGCTTATTTCCCTCTATTTATACCCAAATCCTTTTTGAGTAAAGAGGCAAGCCATGTGGAGGGCTTTGCAAAAGAATGTGCCGTGGTTACCCATTACCGCTTGAAAAATGCAGAAGATGGCTCAGGAGTAATTGTGGACCCAGAGGCAAAATTGGAGGAAGAACTTATCGTGAGACCGACCTCAGAAACAGTCATTTGGAGTACCTATAAAAATTGGATTCAATCCTACCGGGACTTGCCCCTCTTGGTGAATCAATGGGCCAACGTGGTACGTTGGGAGATGCGAACACGTTTGTTTTTGAGAACTACGGAGTTTTTATGGCAAGAAGGCCATACTGCCCATGCTACTTCGGATGAAGCCATGGCTGAGACCGTACAAATGATGAATGTCTATGCACAATTTGCGGAAGAGTTTATGGCTCTGCCGGTGGTAAAAGGGAGAAAGACCGCGAATGAGCGATTTGCAGGAGCGGATGATACCTTGTGCATTGAAGCCTTAATGCAGGATGGAAAAGCGCTTCAGGCGGGAACCTCACACTTTTTAGGCCAAAATTTTGCCAAAGCCTTTGAGGTGAAATTTGCAACCAAAGAGGGGGGCTTGGAGTACGTCTGGGGTACCTCTTGGGGAGTAAGTACGCGATTGATGGGGGCCTTGATTATGGCGCATTCGGATGACAACGGCTTGGTATTGCCTCCTAAATTGGCTCCATTCCAAGTGGTCATCGTGCCGATTTACCGGGGTGAGGAAGAGTTGGAACTAATTTCAGTGAAGGCCAAGGAAATCATGGCGGATCTGCGCAAAGCGGGGATAAGCGTAAAATACGACGATCGAGACACCCAAAAGCCGGGATGGAAGTTTGCAGAATACGAATTGAAAGGGGTACCTGTGCGCATTGCGCTAGGCCCAAGAGATTTGGAAAATAAGACCTTGGAGATTGCGAGACGCGACACCCTCACCAAAGAATCCTTCCAGTGGGAGGAGATGCCAATCGCTCAAAAAATCGGCGGGCTTTTGGAAGAAATTCAACACGGGATTTACCAGAAGGCATTTGACTTTAGAAAAGGAAATACGACCGAGGTAAATAGTTGGGAAGAGTTTAAGCAGGTGTTGGAAGAAAAGGCTGGATTTCTGTCGGCTCACTGGGATGGAACGCCGGAAACCGAGGAGAAAATCAAAGAACTGACCAAAGCCACCATTCGCTGCATTCCTTTGGATCAAGTGCAGGAGGCTGGTACTTGTGTGTACAGTGGTAAGCCATCCTCAGGCAGAGTGCTCTTTGCCAAAGCCTATTGATCTTTTGAACTAGTTATTGAACCCGGATTTTTCCGGGTTTTTTTTCTTTTGAATAAAGTATTCGGCAGATTCTTGTAGATTAGAGCCAGTTCACTTTGCTCCTTATGGAAATTCTAGTTCTTAGTACCCTGCTAGTCATTGGCTTAATTCTACTTTTGGTTGAAATTCTATTCATTCCTGGGACCACTGTGGTAGGAATTTTTGGTTTTTTGGTAAGCCTTGCCGGTCTGGTATTTGCATTTCTTAATTTCGAGTATTCTGTAGCCCTTTGGATTACAGGGCTTGCCTTGTTTATTAATTTTGCAGCAGTTTGGTACGGATTTAGTTCCGGCGTCTGGAAGAAACTTTCACTCAAATCCACCCAATCGGGTGGTGCTTTTGATGGCAGAACAGACGGTTTGGAAGTAGGAATGAAGGGTGTTGCTGTTTCCGATATCAAACCGTATGGCAAGGCTTCTTTTAATGAAATCTGGGTGGAAGTAAAGTCCGAATCTGGGTTTATTGAGGTCAATACCCCGGTGACGATTACGAAAATTGAAAACAATAAAATCAGTGTAAACTAATAAACCATGTTTGAAGACAGTTCTTTATTCGTTCTGATTGCTGCCTTTGCAGGAATCACCCTACTTTTTATTTTCTTGTATTTTGTCCCTGTTAATCTTTGGATTACGGCTCAATTTTCAAATGTACGCGTTGGGATTGGAGAGTTGATTGGGATGCGGATTCGAAAAGTGCCACCAAGTTTGATTGTCAATGCGATGATTACGGCTACCAAAGCGGGTCTGCAGTTGACTACCAATGATTTGGAAACACACTTCTTAGCCGGAGGAAATGTTCCTGCAGTTATTCGAGCCTTGATATCTGCGGACAAGGCGAATATTACCTTGAGTTTCAAGCAGGCCACAGCTATTGACTTGGCAGGTCGAGATGTATTTGAGGCAGTACAAATCTCAGTAAACCCTAAAGTAATCAATACTCCAAATGTTGCTGCAGTTGCCGCTGATGGGATTCAGTTGGTGGCTAAGGCAAGAGTCACTGTTCGTGCAAACATTGCGCAGCTCGTAGGGGGAGCAGGAGAAGAAACGATTTTGGCCCGTGTTGGTGAAGGTATTGTAACTTCTATTGGTTCGGCTGCCACACACAAATCTGTGTTAGAAAACCCAGATAAAATATCCAAGTTGGTACTTCAGCGTGGTTTGGATGCGGGAACAGCTTTTGAAATCCTGTCCATCGATATTGCGGATATTGATGTAGGTGCAAATATTGGAGCCAAACTTCAAATTGACCAGGCTTCAGCAGACTTAAAAGTAGCCGAGGCGAAAGCCGAGGAGCGTAGAGCCATGGCGGTGGCCTTGGAACAAGAGATGAAAGCCAAAAACGTGGAAATGCGAGCCAAAGTGGTAGAAGCAGAAGCAGAAATCCCCAAAGCAATCGCAGAGGCTTTCCGTTCTGGACAGCTAGGTGTGATGGATTACTACAAAATGGAAAATGTAAAGTCAGATACTGCAATGCGAGATTCCATTGCCAACTCTGGCAAGGAGTCCAAAGATTCAGGGCCCTTGAAGTCCTAATTCATAAAAAAAGGGAGTTTAAACTCCCTTTTTTCGTTTGCCTTGGATTGTAGTTGCTGGACTAACTTCCGTTTTCTCGACTACCTGTTCTTTGCCCTTAACAAATACTTTTTGTTCGTTCCAATCAATCTCAACTTGAGTGTATTGGAGTGGTAAAAACACAGCGCCATTGGCTCGCATTACTCCAGAAAGCCCATCTTTTTCTACCCTAAAAAAGTCTTTTTGTTCTACCTGAATTTGATCGTATTCGATGGGGAGGATTGGCTTTCCAACTGAATTTAAAAGGCCAGTTTTGGAGTTGTTTTCAACCAGGTAAAAACCCTCTTTCAATTTTGAAATCTGATCCAATCCTTCCGAATAGGCTAGTTCTCCCGTTGGGTAAATCAGGTAATTTTTACCTGCCGATTTAGCGATGGCCACACCACTAGCGAACATTGAGATTTTTTCCCATTTTGCTTCCGAAAGGATTTTCCCTTCGGTATTGATTGTTCCCCACTGAGATTCAATTCGGTAACCGGCTATTTTCTCTGAAAAAACACTCACTTCTTGGTAAGTAGGAGGAATAATCCACTTTCCTTCCCCATTCACAAAGCCATATTTCCCATTTTTTAGTGCTGGGAAAAGCCCTTCATTTCCCATTCCTATCCATTCTGCATCCGAATTTGGGGCAACCAACCAACCATTTTTTCCATGGAGGCCTAATTTATTTTCTCGAAACTGAATGTTAAATAGGTTAGGGCCGATTTGCTTCACGGATTCCATACCTACGGCATCTAGCAAAATGCCTTCTTCTTCCAAGACTCGCCGTAATTTTCCATGAATGAATTCAAGCAATAGGTCACCTTCTTTGGTGATTTTGTGGTAAGAATTGTAACGGACTTGGGCACTTTCTTCAAATCCTCGGATGAGCAGGTATTGATTTTCATCAAAGCCATAAAAATTATCCCCTCGCGTCGGTTCCAATTGATCAATCACCGGGTCCAAGACATACTCTCCAAATTGATTGATTAAACCATATCCAGAGGCTTCTTTGGCGAGAAGAAAATTTCCCTCATTTTCAATTAAAAGTTCGTAGGCTTTTTCGGGATTGGACGACAGGGGTAAAAAATAGCTGCCTTGGTTTTTCAAAATCACCTGCCCGTTTCGAGTAAGTTTAGCTTCTTCGGCTAAACCTAGCCACTTGGTTTTTCCAGAGGATTTCTCATAAATCCAATAATCGTTTCCTTTTCTCGCCAAAAGTCTATTGGTGTAGGTGCTGATTTCTTCATATTCCAAAGGAAGTGCGAGTTGTCCGTATTCATGGAAAGCACCTATTCCTTTAGGACCTTTAACCAAAATCCAGGGCTTAAGGTATTGGAAGATTTCCTCAGCTTGAAGATTTACTACAGGGCGTAAATCAGGAGAGAGAAGGAATAATCCTTCTGCATTTTTACCCGTAATTACAGCCTCGCCGACAAGATCGATTTCTTGGAAGCTGGCACGAGTTTGCACGTTACCGCCAAAGTCATATACTTCCCAGGATTGTCCTAGGCTAGGGTAAGCCAAGAATAGAAAACTTGCAAAAACAAGACAAGATAGATTTCTCATGGCGTGGCTAAGGAGAGAAATGGATAGTTAGCGAATAGTTCGACTACCCGCACCTAATTTATTTTTCATTTTTTGACTTTTCTAAGTCAAAAAGATCGGTAATTAATTCAATCATTTCAGCCGCTTCATCTCGTTGACAGGCAGCTCTCAATTGGACTACAGGCACTTTTAGGATTTTTTGCATCATGCTCTTTGTGATTTTATCAATGAGCACAAATTCCTTTTCGTCCACATTTTTCAAATACCTACCCAGTTCTTCCTGGCGGATCTGCTCTAAGGATTGCTTTAACTTTTGAATGGTAGGGGAGACTACCATTTCTTTTTGCCAAGCACCAAACTCTTCGATACTTTCTTCGAGAATGGCTTCTACCGCAGGTATGGCCTCTAATCTGTTTTGTAGGGCTGCAGTGGCTTTGCTGCGGATATTGTCCACATTGTATAGAACCACTCCTGGAAGTTCTTCTAAGGAAGTTTCAATGCTTCTCGGTACGGATAGGTCTATAAAAACCTTAAAACTTGGTATGGAGAAGGACTCTACTAGGTTTTTGGTAATGAAGGGTTCGTGCATGCGGACCGAGCAAACGATTACATCCGCTTCCTCCATGGCTGCAAAGCAAGACTCAAATGGAATCACTTCAAACCCTAAGGGAAGTCCAATCTCTTCGGCTTTGGAAAGGGTTCTATTGGTGATTTTGATTTGGGCAGTGGGTAGGTGTACCATGTTCTTGGCTACATCTTCCCCAATTTCCCCCAAGCCAATCACTAAAACTCGTGGTTGAAAAATGTTTTGAGTAAGACTTTCAATCAATTCGATTGTAGCATAGGAAAGAGAGGCTGCCCCATCTCGGAAAGCGGTTTCCTGTACTACTCGCTTGTTCGTAAAGAAAATGGTATGCATCAGGCGATGCAAGAATGGGCCTGCAAGATCCAAGTCAGCAGCAGTTTGGTAGGCTCTTTTGACTTGGTTGGAGATTTGGATGTCCCCCACAACTTGGGCTTCCAAACCCATGGAAACACGAAAAAGGTGGGTTACTGCCTCTTTTTCCTCATTCAAAATCTGGAAATAGTCTAGGTAGGAGCTTGCATCAGCTAAGCCGCGTTCCATGCCGATCAACTTGACAAGTTCTCTACTGAGGTCCTTTTCGTGGGTGTAATAAACTTCAGTTCGGTTGCAGGTAGAGAGCACTAGAGCGTCGGAAACGCTAAAAAAATCTTTCAACTTAAGCAGCAAGCGTTGAATAGCCGCTTCATCCAAGGAGATTAATTCCCGAATGTGAACAGGAGCACTTTTATGAGATAAACTGACTACTCGAAATTTGGTCTGCATCACAATTTACTAAGCCCACAAATTTAACAGATGTGCGTCCCTTAAAAGTTTCTTTCAATCAAGACTTCTCTAATTTAAAATCAATCTAAATAATAAATAAATGTGTGCTCATTGAGTTGTTTGGGAAGTTTGAAGTGCTTAAATTCATTGTATTCTACTTTTTTAACTTTAACTCATGCGTCAACAACTATTTTTTTGGTTGAAAACCCACCTTGGTTTTTCGGCCAAGGAAGCCAGAGGATTTTTACTCTTAATCCCATGCTTGGTCTTGTTGGTGGGGGCTTCCCAGGTTCTAGCGTGGGCGAAGGACCGAAACGCTCAAAAACTCTACCAGCATTACCTGGATCAAGTGGATAGTTTGGAAAAAGCGGGGGTTCAATTGCTGGCCTCACCCTTGCCTACTTTTAATCCAAGTGATACGCTCAGGCGTTCCCATTCGACCAAGGTTTCCGAACGGATCCAGCGCTTGCCATTTTCGGAATCTGATTCCGTGTTGCTTCAAATTGTGCCTGGAATTGGCGCCCTGACTGCGGGTAGAATCATCAAGCATCGAGAAAATTTAGGAGGCTTTATCCAGATCGACCAGTTAAACGAAGTGTATGGGCTCAAGCCCGAGACCATTTCTCTGATTTGGGATTATTTTGATTTTGATCCGGTTTCTCCTCGGCAACTTGACCTCAACTTACTTGCGGTAGAGCAGCTTGCAAAGCATCCCTATATCAGTTACCAAGAAGCCAAGGTTTTGGTAGCCTATCGCATGCAACATGGACCTTTTCTCAAGGCGGAGGACCTTCTCCGCATTAAAATCTTCAAAGCGGAATGGGTGGCAAAAATTGGACCCTACCTGAATTTTAATCAAAGGGATGAAAAGGCACTAATTGATTCTCTAGAACTCAAGTAAAAAAGTCTATTTTGCAGGTTAGAACCCTATTTTCATTGTGATCACCCTACCTGAACTCAATTTGCCAGCCATTCAACCTCAACTTCAAAAAGAAGATGGGCAGGTTTTTGTATTTGACGGATTGCGGAAAAAATACATTCTCCTTACGCCTGAAGAATGGGTTCGGCAACATTGGATTCGCTTTCTTATTGATCATCAAGGATTTCCGAAAGGCCTGCTAGTAAGTGAAAGGGGACTGGTTTACAATGGGTTACAGAAAAGAACTGATTTATTGGTTTTTGATAGGTCAGGTCTTCCTTACTTTTTGATTGAGTGCAAAGCACCGGATGTGGAGATCAATCAAAAAGTATTGTCCCAAGCCATTGCCTACAACCAGACGTTAAATTGCCCATTTATTGCGCTCAGTAATGGGAAAAGGCACATATTCATGGGTTTTAAAGAAGGAGAAGGGAGATTTATTCAGCAATCGGATCCACCTCCTATTCCAAAATAAAAATTTAAATAGGATTTATATTCGTTTTTTTTTAACATTTATATTATTTTTTAAAAATTATATATCTATGCAAGCTAAAATTTCAAATACTCCTTGTGAACTTTGCGGTTCTAAAAAGAATTCCCTCTTTTCTACGCTTCCAGATTCCCAATTGTGTGCGATTTCTGAAGTTAAGAACCTTATTTCTCATCGAAGAGGGCAGATTCTTTACTACGAAGGCACCAAGCCTCTGGGTATTTTTTGTGTAAATGCAGGAGTGATTAAGGTGTATAAATCGGCTTCAAATGGCAAGGAGCAAATATTGTATCTGGCCAAGCAAGGAGATTTTTTGGGCTATTCTGCACTTTTAGGAGAGGAGAATTACACCAATTCTGCGATGATTTTAGAGGATGCCAAAATTTGCTTCATACCGAGAGACGCGTTTTTGGGTTCGATGATGAAGAATGCGGATTTTTTTAAACGCATTACCAAACAGCTCAGCCATGAGCTTGGAGTTATGGAGGAAAAATTAACAGACGCTTCCCAGAAGAGTATCCGAGAGCGGCTCGCTTTTTTACTATTGCAATTGGCCAATACCTACGGTGTCGAGGGCGGAGGTTACCAACGCATCAATCTGTTGCTTACTCGAGAAGAACTAGCTGGGATGATAGGGACCGCCACAGAATCAGTCATTCGCTTGCTGTCTGAGTTTAAAAAAGATGGGTTAATTGAGTTGGAAGGAAAAAAAATTATTGTAAAAAATAAGGCAGGATTGGCACGTCTTTCGGATTTTTACGCTTAGTTAGAACTTCCTCAGCACAAAGGAGTTTAACTGGAAAGACTTCCGCATGAATTCAATTCGACTTTTATTTTTGTTCTTCTTTTTCCATTTAGGAACTGAAATTTCCCTAGGGCAGTCTTTGCCTTATCAAACCCTGCTTAAAGGTTTGTACGATTCCAGTTTCCCTGTAGTGATGCCTGCTCAAGTCACCAACTTGTCCAATTACCAGGTACTGGATGCACGTGAAAAGGAAGAGCATCAAGTCAGCCATTTGCAAAATGCGATCTGGGTGGGCCACGAGACCTTCAACTTGAAATCAGTAGCCAAACTGGATAAAAAAAAGCCGGTACTCATTTACTGCACCGTGGGTGCTCGGTCCGAAAAAATAGGTAAAATCCTCCAAAAAGAAGGATTTACGCGTGT
>JACCDJ011528340.1_pt1 | contig 28137 bp, 31 predicted proteins | sample 7444481 | NCBI WGS metagenome assembly JACCDJ01 (sample SAMN15323435, study PRJNA562643) | freshwater metagenome | isolation source: river surface water | place: USA:Blue River Watershed | collected 2017-08-15 | reverse complement strand
GGCAAGAATTTCAAGGTATTCTTTCCTCCGCTTAACAATTGATGGGGTATGGGGTAATTGGCAGCCCAGCTGATTCTGGTTCAGCTTGTCTAGGTTCGAGTCCTGGTACCCCAGCAACGTTCGTTCTTAACATCACAGTCAAGAACTAACGGCGTAACAACTGAATAAACGAGATCTGGCCCCGTCGTCTAGCGGCCTAGGACTCTGGCTTCTCAAGCCAGCTACGAGGGTTCGAATCCCTTCGGGGCTACCAGTCTCGCAGTTAAATTTTTTTGGAAATGTACTCACTTAACTTTGTCGCGGTAGCGACCACAGCAGCAGCATGAAGTCTTCCTGGTTGGCGTCCTAATCTTTCAATTGGTCCACTGATACTCACAGCTGCAATCACGCGATTATTCGGCCCACGAACAGGTGCTGAGACAGAAGCAACTCCAGGTTCGCGTTCGCCAACGCTCTGTGCCCAACCACGTCGTCTAACTGCAGAGAGAGCAGCAGCATTGAATCGCGCTGCAGTAAGAGCGCGATGCAATTTATCCGCATCCTCCCAGGCAAGAAGTATTTGAGCGGCAGAGCCTGCATTCATTGTGAGAGCAGCTCCGACAGGAACTGAATCTCGGAGACCGGAGAGTCGTTCTGCTGCAGCGACGCAAATACGCATATCTCCCTGGCGTCGGTATAACTGAGCGCTCTCACCGGTTGCATCGCGAAGTGCGGTGAGGGCAGGAGTGGCAGCGGCAAGAAGGCGATCCTCACCTGCAGATGCCGCTAGTTCTCCTGAGCGCGGACCGAGAATAAATCGACCATTGAGATCACGAGCAACCAAGCGGTGAAATTCCAATGCGACGGCCAAGCGGTGCGCAGTCGGGCGTGCAATCTTTGTAGCAGCGACTAATTCTGAGAGGGAGTGTGGTCCAGATTCCAGAACTCCTAGAATACGTACGGCTTTATCTAATACACCGACTCCGCTATTCTTCTTGTCCATAATCTAATACTGCCATCTCATCATTTGAGAAGCAAGTTACTGGAACAGTCACAAGGGGTAGAGAAACACATCATGGGAAAGACGCTCTCGCAGAAAGTTTGGGACGATCACATTGTTCGCAGCACCGCTGGAGAACCTGATCTTCTATACATAGATCTGCATTTGATTCATGAGGTAACTAGCCCGCAAGCCTTCGATGGTCTGCGTTTGAGCGGTAGACAAGTACGTCGCCCAGATCTCACATTGGCTACCGAGGACCACAACGTTCCCACGATTGATATTGATAAGCCGATTGCAGACCCAGTCTCCCGACTGCAAGTAGATACGTTACGTAAGAACTGCCAGGAATTCGGCGTTCGAATCCATTCACTGGGTGATGTCGAGCAGGGCATTGTTCATGTTGTTGGCCCACAACTTGGTTTAACTCAACCAGGAATGACGATTGTTTGTGGAGATTCACATACATCAACCCACGGAGCTTTTGGAGCGCTGGCTTTCGGAATTGGTACGAGCGAAGTAGAGCATGTTCTTGCAACTCAAACTCTGCCACTGGCAAAGCCAAAGACTATGGCCATCAATGTAGAGGGGACGCTCAAGCCTGGTGTCACAAGCAAAGACATCATCCTTGCGATCATCGCACAAATCAGTACTGGTGGCGGACAAGGTTATGTTTTGGAATATCGCGGTAGCGCTATTCGCGCACTTTCAATGGAAGCTCGTATGACAATCTGCAATATGTCGATTGAAGCTGGCGCGCGAGCAGGACTCATTGCACCCGATGAAACTACTTTCGAATACATCAAAGGCCGTCCGCATGCTCCTCAAGGAGCTGATTGGGATGCAGCTGTTGCATATTGGAAGACACTGAAGACTGATGACGATGCTGTTTTCGATAAAGAGATTTATCTCAACGCTGATGAACTATCGCCCTTTGTTACGTGGGGAACTAACCCAGGCCAAGGAATTCCGCTGAATAGCGAAGTTCCAAATCCAGCGAATTTTGCAGATCCTGAAGAGCGCACAGCGGCAGAGCGAGCGCTTGTGTATATGGATCTCCAGGCGGGAACTCCGATGAAGCAGATCAAAATCGATACTGTCTTCCTCGGTTCCTGCACCAATGGGCGAATCGAAGACCTTCGCGCAGCGGCCGCAATCATTAAGGGTCAGAAAGTCGCCTCAGATACCAGAATGATGGTGGTACCTGGATCTGCGCGCGTGAGATTACAAGCAGAATCAGAGGGGCTTGACCGAGTCTTTCTAGATGCTGGCGCTGAATGGCGCAGCGCAGGATGCTCCATGTGTCTTGGTATGAACCCTGATCAACTCAAACCAGGAGAGCGTTCGGCTTCAACCAGCAATAGAAACTTTGAGGGGCGTCAAGGAAAAGGCGGACGCACCCATCTTGTAAGCCCACTTGTTGCAGCAGCGACTGCAATTCGTGGAACGCTCTCATCGCCAGCAGATTTATAAATCAGAGAATGTGTAGGAGTAGATAATTATGGAGAAATTCATCTCGCATACGGGTACCGGAATTCCTTTACGCCGCAGCAATGTCGACACAGATCAGATCATTCCGGCTGTGTATCTCAAGCGCGTCACACGATCGGGTTTTGAAGATGGGCTATTTGCGGCTTGGCGAAATGATCCAGATTTCGTGCTCAATAAACCTGAGTACAAGAGCGCAACAATCTTGGTTGCGGGGGTCGACTTTGGCACCGGTTCGTCCCGCGAACATGCGGTATGGGCTCTTCAGAACTACGGTTTCAAAGTGGTGATCTCTAGTCGCTTTGCCGATATCTTCCGCGGAAACTCACTCAAGGGCGGCTTATTGACCGTGATTCTGCCCCAAAATGAGGTGGAATCGCTCTGGTCTGCAATTGAGGCCGATCCAAGCATGCATATTGCAGTTGATCTCGAAAGCAAGAGCGTCTCCTATCTAGATAAGAAAATTAGCTTCGAATTAGACGATTACACGCGCTGGCGCCTCATGGAAGGCCTTGATGACATTGGATTAACGATGCGAAATCTTGGCGATGTAGAGAAATTCGAAGAAAAAAGAGCGAATTTCAAGCCAAAAACGCTCCCTGTCTTGTCATAGTTAAGAGATTTCTCCGACTCTCAACCTCTAATTGAGGGTTTTTTACGCATAAAAATCGCGAATTACAACTGTGAGCGCAAAGTAAATAATTGCGACACACCGAGTGTCATGCGAGAAATCACTGTTTTTTCTGCGTAAATTTGTTCGCAGGTTAAGCGAACGCTTAACTTTACGCGTAAATAAGGGGATTAAATGAACAAGACCCAGTTCATTGCTTCGTTGGCACCACATTTCAACGGAAGCAAGAAAGAGGCAGCACACGCTGTTGAAATCGTCTTCGATTCAATCGTGCGCAACATCCAAAAGGGCGAAGATGTCACCATCAACGACTTTGGAAAGTTTAAGAAGGTAGATCGCAAGGCTCGTAAGGGACGTAACCCTTTCACAGGCGAAACCATCCAGATCAAGGCGAGCAAGAAAGTTCGCTTCCTCCCAGCTAAGGCGCTCAAGGAAGTTGTTTCCGGCGCTCGCAAATTGGGACCTGCTCCAAAGCCAGCCCCAGTCGTCAAGCCTGTAGCCAAGAAGGCAGCTAAGAAAGTTGCTAGCAAGGGCGCAAAGAAGGCGACCAAGAAGGTAGTAAAGAAGGCCAAGGCTAAAAAGGGTAAGAAGAAATAAATAACTCCTCGATAAAGGCCACGCTTACACGCGTGGCCTTTATTTTTCTGTCCTAGGCTTCAACTATGAGCGCGCCCCAAACTCGAATCTCTTACGAACCACCAACTGGATATCCGCTCGGCACAAATCCGTGGTTCCGCTTTGGCGCGACTGTCGTCCGCCCCATCCTCAATGCATTGACCAAAAAAGACTGGCGGGGAGCCGAAAATCTTCCGAAGTCTGGCGCAGCTATCGTGGTCTGCAACCATCTCTCCTATGTTGATCCGCTGACCTTCACTCACTTCTTGTATAACAATGGCCGCGCGCCGCGCTATCTAGGCAAGGAATCAGTCTTTCGAGTTCCCATTATTGGCCGAGTCATCAGAGGAGCTGGCCAAATTCCAGTCTCCCGTGAATCCAAGGATGCGGTCAAAGGTTTAGAACATGCCATTGCAGTTTTGAAGGCAGGACATCTGTTGGGTGTTTATCCCGAAGGAACTCTCACGCGCGACGAAAGTTTATGGCCGATGCGAGCAAAGACTGGAGTTGCGCGCCTTGCTCTGATTACCGGTGCGCCGGTTATTCCTTGTGCATCGTGGGGTCCAGAGAAAGTTTTACCTCCATACAGCAAGAAATTACGACTCTTTCCACGGACCAAAATCTCAGTCTTAATGGGAACACCACTCAATCTTGATCCTTGGAAGGGAAGAGAGAGTGATGCGCAAGCCATCGAGGAGGTCGCTGATTTCATTATGGATGAGATCACAAAACTTCTTGAAGTATTGCGAGGCGAGAAAGCGCCGGCTGTTCGCTTTGATCCGAAGAAATCTGATCTGCCTCGGATCGGAAATTATAAGAAGGCGCGACGCAAGGATCGTTAATGAAAATTTCGCTATTGGGATCAGGTCAATGGGGAAGTGCTGTCGCGCAGATTCTCTGCGATGCCTCAAATGATGTTCTGATTTGGGGTCGTAACCAGGGCGTTATTGATGAGATTAACCAGAACCACCGAAATTCCAGATCACTGCCAGGAATCGATTTACCGAAATCATTGAGGGCTACTTCCAGTTTGCAGGAAGCGTTCGATCACGCGGAGATGATTGTTCTTGCGGTGCCTGCTCAAACTTTGCGAGAAAATCTCACACAGTGGAAGAGCTATTTTTCACTCGAGGTCCCCATTGTTTCAACGCTCAAAGGCATTGAGGTCTCCACACAGCTTCGAATGTCGGAAGTTATTCAGGAAGTACTCGGTATCTCAGAGAAGAAGATTGCGATACTCACAGGTCCGAATCTCGCAAAAGAGGTAGTCCTACGTCAGCCTGCAGGCGCAGTTGCGGCATCAACATCGCAAGAGCTCGCAGACCTCACAGCAGAGGTTTTTAGCGCACCGTATTTTCGGGTTTATACATCGAACGATGTGATTGGTTGTGAACTAGCGGGAGCAGCAAAGAATGTCATCGCGCTCGCTGTCGGGATGTCTATTGGCATGGGATTCGGTGAAAACACCCAGTCACTTGTTATTACTCGCGGACTTAATGAACTCACCAAACTGGGAATGGCTCGCGGCGCAATGCCTCTAACTTTTGTTGGCCTTGCTGGAGTTGGTGATCTGCTTGCCACATGCGGTTCGCCGCTCTCCAGAAATCGCTCATTCGGGGAAGCTCTTGGTCGTACAGGCTCTATGAAGAGTGCTCAAGAAGAAGTCTCGTCTACCGTTGAAGGCGTTGCAACCGCGCGCGCGGTCGTCGATCTTGCACACTTGGTTGGAGTCGAAGCTCCGATTATGGAGGCAGTACAAGAAGTGGTCAGTAATAACATTACCCCTGCGCAGGCCATTACTCAGTTGATGAAGATTCACACCGGAGCGGAGATTGATCACGTATGACAAAGAAGCGCGTCGCGATTATCTGCGGTGGACGCAGTAGCGAGCATCAGATCTCTTGTGTGTCAGCTCGGGGCGTTTTGGATGCAATCGACAAAAATCTCTTTGATCCGATTCTTCTGGGCATCACTCGAGAAGGTAAGTGGGTAGAACTTTCAAGCGCAGATGATTTTGAAAAGGGCACTGACTCACTTCCCTTTATTCCAGAAAATGCGCCGCGAATTTCTGTTGATCTTCATGGCTTCAAAGATAGTTCTGGCGTGCTGATAAAAATTGATCTCGCATTCCCGCTACTTCACGGACCGTATGGAGAAGATGGAACTATTCAGGGACTCTTTGAGATGGCCGATATCCCGTACGTGGGTTCAGGCGTTTTAGCCTCGGCGGTTGCGATGGATAAAACCTTTGCTAAACCCATCTATGCAGATGTTGGGTTGCACGTTGCTGACGGCGTCACAGTGCATAAGCGAGATTGGGATGCCCATCGCGATGCAGAGATTGCCAAGATTCTCGCTTTAGGTTTTCCACTCTTTGTTAAACCGGCACGCAGTGGTTCGAGTAGAGGAACTACAAAGGTCAAAGATGCTCGAGCGATTGTCGGTGCGGTTGATGACGCGCACGCTCATGATCCACGTGCGATGGTCGAAGTTGCGATCGTTGGCCGGGAAATTGAATGTGCAGTATTGGAAATCGGCGGCAAGGCTCACGCTTCGGTATTAGGGGAGATTCGTGTGCATGAACCGCACGAGTTCTATGACTTCGAAGCCAAGTACCTTGATGGCTCGACAACATTTGATGTTCCTGCAGAAATCTCACCGGAGTTAACGGAGAAGATCAGTTCAGCTGCTGTCGCAGCATTTGAGTCGATTGGATGTGAAGGCTTGGCGCGTGTGGACTTCTTCTTAACTGCTGATGATCAGATTGTCATCAATGAAATCAATACCATGCCTGGATTTACTTCAACCTCTGTTTTTCCAATGCTCTGGAGAGCATCAGGTAAGAGTTATAGCGAAATTATCACTCAACTCTGCACCAGCGCACTTGAGCGACCACGTTCGGTCGTGCGTTAAAACTTTCTACAGAGTTGTAACTGGACAGGTCAGAGTGCGAGTAATGCCAGGTACCGCTTGGACTTTCGACAATACAGTCCGTCCGAGATCTTCCATGCTTGCCGCTTCGGCGCGCATGATTACGTCGTAAGGTCCTGTTACTCCTTCGGCGATAGTTACGCCAGCGATTGCAGTCACTGCTTTTGTGACGCTTCCAGCTTTGCCCACTTCGGTTTGAATCAAGATGTATGCCTGTATCGACATTGCTCTTCCATTTCATCTAGAGAGCTCGAATCGAGCCCTTTCACAACCTCGTCATTGAGCGTTATGGGATATTGCGGTAGCGCCTTAGCGTAATTGCCGCTTCCGATTTAGGCTAGTGTCACCAGATTAGGAAAAATGCAGAGCGAGACCAGGTGAGGAAGTGGCGAGATGGACGAGCGTGAAGTCCTCGCTCGAGTGCGCGCCATTTTCGACCGACAGCCAACAGATGCTTCATTGATCGTTGGCAACGGTGATGACGGCGCTGTCTTCTCGGCTGAAAATCACATGACCGTTGTTGCCACAGATATGGCAGTTGAGAATGTTCACTTCCGATTAGATTGGAGCAGCGCAGATCAGGTTGGTCGAAAAATTACTGCTGCGAACTTGGCAGACATTTGTGCAATGGGAGGATGGCCGGAGTACCTCTTGGTATCAGTAGCATTTCCAGAGAGATTCTTGCCAGAGCTCGAACTTCTCGCTACGGGAATCTTGAGTGAAGCCCAAAAAACCGGCGCCGCTGTCATTGGTGGCGATCTCTCGCGCGGCAGCGAGCTTGTTATTTCAATAACCGCGATTGGTAGCACCACTAGGCCCGTCAGAAGATCAGGCGCTATGCCAGGAGATTGGTTGATGATCTCGCACTTGCCGGGGTGGTCTGCTGCCGGTCTGCAATTACTTTTGCAAGGCAAAAACAACCTTTCGGCATCTGAGAATCGCGCTGTTGCACAACATAAGGCGCCGGACATTGATTACAGAAAATATCGTGCCGCTTTTGACCATCTCACGTCCGCTACCGATATTAGCGATGGACTTCTGATAGATGCAGGTCATCTTGCTGAGGCAAGCGGTGCCGCGATTGTGCTTGATAGTTCTGCTTTTTCAGGATGCGAGGGCTTTACAGATCTTAAGCTTGTCGCAGATGAGAATAACGTGTCGGTGATGGAGATGATTCTTAGTGGCGGTGAAGATCATGTCCTGCTGGCCACAAGTCCTGAGCCCGATAAATGTGCTGGGTTTGTAAAAGTAGGAAAAATAGAATCCGGAACTGGTGTGGTTCTGGATGGAAAGAAGATTGAAGCTAAAGATTTAGCTAATGGTGCGGGCTACCAGCACAACTGGTAAGTAAAAAAGAGTGCGAATTAACGAGCGACTTTTCCGGCCTTGAGGCAGGAAGTGCAGACGTTTTGGCGCTTGGTGTAACCGTTGACCAAAGTGCGAACGCGCTGGATATTTGGGTTCCAGCGGCGACGGGTACGACGATTTGAGTGTGAGACGTTGTTGCCGAAGCTTGGTCCCTTGTTACAGATATCGCATACAGCTGCCACGTTCGTACTCCTTGAGATTTCTTTATGCCTTCGATCCAATGCCATCAATCGAACGGCACTGACTTGCGGGCGCAAGATTAGCCGTAAATCCGTCTCAAGCGCCAATTCGGAGCGAGTTTACGCGGGGATTCAGGCGCAATTGGCAGGGCTATCCGAGAGAATGAAGCATGGCCACTTTGGAGTCTCGACTTGTTTCAGTAGTCGGGGATAAGACCGCCAAAGTACTCAGCGAGCACTTTGATTTACACACCGTAGGGGATTTATTGCGCCACTATCCACGCAGATATGTAGTGCGAGGCGAGCTGACCGATATCGAAGCTTTGAATGAGGGCGAAGAGGTCACCATCTTTGCAAAAGTTGAAAGTACCAAAGTTAGAAGGATCCCAGGACGCAAAGGCGTAATTGTTGAGACTGTTGTGACAGATGGGCGAGCAAAATTAATACTCACTTTCTTTAATCAAGCATGGCGAGAAAAAGATCTTCGAGAGGGACGACAAGGGCTCTTCGCTGGAAAAGTTGGCATCTTCAAAGGCAAGCGACAACTCTCGCATCCAGAGTATCTGCTGATTCCTGATGGAGATGATGTTGATGCAGCTATTGGAGATTTCGCGGGAAAATTCCTTCCAGTGTATCCAGCTACTTCCAAACTTCCCTCGTGGAAGATTGCCCAATGCGTGCGACTTGCACTGGCTGCGCTGGAAGAAATTTCAGATTACGTACCTTCTGAGTTGTTAGCTGAGTTGAACTATCCCGAGTTTATGCGCGCGCTTCGCGAAGTGCATGAGCCCACAAGTGCTGAGAGCGCAGAACGCGCTCGTGAGAGATTGACATTCGATGAAGCCCTTCTGATGCAACTCTTCCTGGTCTTAAGGCGTCTGGAGGTGCGCGCTGCAACCACCAAAAAACGCGCTCCTCGCGATGGAGGATTGCTTTCAGCTTTTGACGCTCGAATGCCCTTTGAATTAACAGCAGGTCAAAAGGAAGTTTGGCACGAGATTTCTGATGATCTGTCGAGTACGCATCCTATGTATCGGCTATTGCAAGGTGATGTTGGCTCTGGAAAGACAATAATTGCGCTTCGAGCGATGCTTGCCGTAGTTGACTCTGGAGGACAAGCAGCGCTTCTAGCTCCAACCGAAGTTCTCGCACAGCAGCACTATCGAAATTTTCATAATCTACTCGGTGATTTAGCAGAGGGTGGAATGCTGGGCGGAAACGCTTTAGGAACGCAGATTGCAATCTTGACTGGTTCTATGTCATCGCAAGAGAAGCGGGAAGCGCTAGGAGCAATCGCCTCGGGCAGCATTGGACTAGTGGTGGGCACTCATGCGCTTCTCAGTGATCACGTCGAATTCGCAGACCTTGGACTGATCGTGGTCGATGAACAGCATCGCTTTGGTGTCGAACAGCGCGATGCGCTGCGAGAGAAAGCGATAGAACCACCTCACGTTCTTGTTATGACCGCAACGCCAATTCCCCGAACTGTTGCCATGACAATTTTCGGTGACCTTGATGTATCAACACTTCGTGAACTTCCCCTTGGTCGCTCACCGATCACAACTCATGTCGTGGCGGCCAATTCCAAGCCTCAGCATTTAGAGCGCGCCTGGCAACGTGCACGAGAAGAAGTGAGCCATGGTCACCAGGTCTATATCGTCGCGCCGCGAATTGCTGCAAATGATGAGTCTGACCTACAACGCTTTGGATTGACGCCAGAAGAGTTAGTAATGGCACGAGCGCTTAGTGATGACGATGAACTTGATATCAAGATCCCTATGACAGCAGTCGAAGAACTGTTTCCACAATTAGAGTCTGGCGCACTTCACGGTCTGCGAATTGGAAAGCTGCATGGACGGCTGAGTTCCGAGGTAAAGGAAGCAGTAATGCGGGACTTTTCCTCCGGAGAACTAGATGTCCTTGTTTCAACGACGGTCATTGAAGTAGGCGTGGATGTCCCTAATGCTTCGATGATGATTATCATGGATGCAGACCGTTTTGGCGTATCGCAATTACATCAACTCCGCGGTCGAGTAGGACGTGGAACTACTCCAGGACTATGTCTCTTGGTCACAAACACTGATGAACAGAGCCCAGCCATGGAACGTCTCAATGCGGTAGCAAGTACGACTGATGGCTTTGCGCTGAGCAGATTAGATCTCGAGCAGCGCCGAGAAGGCGATGTCTTAGGCGTTGCGCAATCAGGCGTTCGCTCTCACTTGAGATTACTTCGGGTCATTCGCGATGAAGAGTTAATCGTTCAGGCGCGCGAAGTTGCAGAGAGAATTGTAGAAAGTGATCAGAGCCTCAACTCGATGCCACAACTTAAGTTGGAGGTTGATAAATTACGCCAAGAAGAGCGCGCCGCCTATATCGAGAAACGCTGATTGGAGACTGACGTGAGAATCATTGCTGGACTCGGCAAAGGACGAAATCTCTTCTCACCCTCAGGTGCAACGCGTCCAACATCTGATCGGGCGCGCGAAGCTCTCTTTTCAACTCTGGAATCTGAGTTTGGATCTCTCAGCGATCTTGCATTCTTGGATCTGTATTGCGGATCAGGAGCTGTTGGAGTCGAAGCTCTATCTCGTGGCGCAGCGATCATCTATGCAGTCGATAACGACGAGAAGGCAACTACCGTCGCTCGGGCGAATTTTGCTCTTCTAGAAAATTTGTCAGGGATTGGCACACATTCTGTATACACAAGTTCAGTCGGAAAATTTCTTGAAAAGGGTGCCGATATCCAATTTGATGTCGTTTTTGTAGATCCACCTTACGACCTACCAAATAGCGAAATCGAAAAGATAATGGAATCTTTGGTGCGAAATGGATTTTTGAAGAAGTCCTCCGTTGTTGCTATTGAGCGAGATTCGAAGTCGAAACCTTTGAAATGGCCATCGGGCTTAACGGAATCTAAGGTGCGAAAGTACGGCGCTGCCACAATTTTCTATGCGGAGCCCAGCGCGGAGTAGCGCTTTGCCTGAGAGGGCCATGTAGGGCCATGTAGGGCCGTGTTAGCGTAACCCCGTGAAGAAAGCTGTATGTCCCGGATCATTTGATCCCATTACAAATGGCCACCTTGATGTCATTGAGCGCGCCAGCGGACTCTTCGATGAAGTTGTAATTGCAGTCCTTGTAAACAATAGTAAGAGTGGACTTTTTACAATTGATGAGCGGGTTGCGATGATCTCTGACTCGATTAAGCATCTCAAGAATGTCAAGGTTGATACTTGGAGTGGATTACTGGTTGATTATTGCCGCCAGCACAATATTGCAGCCATTGTTAAGGGGCTACGAGCGGTCAGTGATTTTGACTATGAACTTCAAATGGCCCAGATGAATCTGCAGTTAAAAGGTGTAGATACTTTATTGATGGCGACTAAGCCTGCGTATTCATTCTTATCTTCCTCCTTGGTGCGAGAGATTGCGCGTTATGGTGGAGATGTCTCTAATCTTGTACCACCACGTGTACTTGAAGATTTGAGAAAAAAAGCAAGTAGGGAGATATAACAATGGAAGCAATCGAGAAACTTCAGTCGGCCATCACGATGGTTAATGAGGCTAGAGCCGTTCCGCTGTCTGCTTCCTGCGTAGTTCACCGCGGTGAACTTCTTGGCATTCTGGAAGAGATCAACCAAGCGATTCCAACAGATCTGGCAAACGCGAAGAAGTTGTTGGCCAACCGCGAAGGAATCATCGAAGAGGGTCGTCAGAGCGCAGAGCAACTCATCGCGCACGCGCGTGAAGAAGTTGCGCGAATGGTCGAACAAACAGCGATCGTTGCTGCGGCGCGTGAGGAATCAGCGCGCTTGGTCGATGAGGCTCATTTGAAAGTTGAAAAAGAGAGAGAAGAAGTTGATGCATACATCGACTCCCGCCTTGCAACGCTGGAAGTAATCCTCAATAAGACTCTCGAGGCGGTCAATCGTGGACGCGAGAGACTTGCGGGTGCCAGCGATAAAGATGTCCTCTCGCAACTTGCTGACTAAGTAGTTGCTGATGAACTCCAAAGGGCAGTCGCCTTATCGAATCAATCTGCACGAATTACCGCGACGTGCTGGTGAGATGCGTGAATATTCACTTAATTTCCCAGCTCCAGAGGACGTTGGTATCCCGTTGTTGAAGATTCCAACAGGAGAAGAAATCAATCTCGATTTCAAAGCAGAGTCAGTCGATGATGGTGTTCTGATCACAGGAATCGTGCGTTCTCATGCAGAAGGTGAGTGCGGTCGCTGCTTAGAACAAGTGGAGATGGAAATCGATCAGCGGTTCCAAGAACTATTTCTTTACGCCAGTCGGGCCTCGGATAATCCTGACGAAGATGATGAGCTCTTCTTTCTCGATGGTGATGTAGCTGATATCGAGATTCCGATTCGCGATGCCGTGATACTTTCGATGCCGATTAACCCGATTTGTTCGCAAGACTGCGAAGGGCTCTGTGCAGAATGCGGCGAGAAGTGGCGCGACTTGCCCGATGACCACGCTCATGAGGTCACTGACCCCCGATGGACGGGCCTGGCGGGCTGGAAACCCGAATAATGCTCGATTTGGCAAAGATCTGGCTCGTGGGGGATACTTACGCGCTCGTAAGAAGATCAGATTAAAGGAGAACCACCGTGCCATTACCAAAGCGAAAGATGTCCCGCTCGCGCACGCGTTCTCGTCGCAGCCAATGGAAGGCGACTCCTGCAGCGACAGCTAACTGCAGCCAGTGCCAGCAACCAAAGTTGCAGCATGCTGCATGCCCAACCTGCGGCACATATAACCGCCGTCAAGTTCTCGAGGTCTAGTCCTGACGCTGGCTTTAACCGAAAAGCTCGGAGTTTCGGTAAGTCCAGAGCTTCTCAATCTCGCGCTTACTCATAGATCTTTTGCCTACGAATTCGGTGGGCTTCCAACAAATGAACGCCTCGAATTTCTGGGAGATAGCGTTCTTGGTTTAATCATCACCGAAGCTCTCTACCAACGTTTTCCAGATCTTGACGAATCACGTCTATCTCCGCTGCGGTCCGGAATCGTCAATATGCGCGCACTTGCAACTATCGCGCGTGAATTAGATCTGGGTTCTGCATTGAAGATTGGTAAAGGTGAAGAGGTCACTGGAGGTCGTGACAAGAACTCCATTTTGGCTGATGCCCTTGAAGCGCTGGTAGGCGCGGTATATCTCGATCATGGTTATGCAAAGACCACAGAGGTTGTAATGGCGCTGATGGAGAGCGCGATTGAAGAAGCAGTCTCGCGCGGCGCTGGGCTCGATGGCAAGACTGCGTTACAAGAGATTGTCGCAGCAGCCGGATGGCAACCTCCTGAATACAAAGTCACTGAATCTGGTCCTGATCACGATAAGGATTTTGTTGCGGTAGCACTAGTGAACGGCGTTACTTATAAAGAAGGCCATGGCAAAAGCAAGCGTGAAGCAGAGCAAGTAGCTGCCAGATTGGCTTACGAAGAAATCTCACAAGCTCCGTCAATCTAACTCTCTTTCTCGACGATACGAGCGCACTCCAATGCCTGAATTACCTGAAGTAGAAACGGGGAGACGTGGGCTCGAACCATGGGTAGTTGGAAAGAAGATCAAAGAGATTGAAGTCGTACATAGAGGCGGTAACCGTTCTACAACCTATGCGCCATTTTCGGCGGTAGAAGGCGCAAAGATTGTGGAAATCGCGCGTCGCGGAAAGTTCTTATGGTTTGTGTTGAATCGCGATTTAGCTCTCGTGGCGCACCTAGGCATGAGTGGGCAATTTCTCATTCAAGAGAAGAAAAAAGAAGATGAGAAGCATCTCCGTGTTCGGGTTGATTGTGGTGACCGCAAGCGAGAAATTCGATTTGTAGACCAGCGAACTTTTGGCTGGATGGCGATTGATGATCTTGTTGAGCAGGATGGAAATCTACTCCCGCGATCTTTTACTCGTATTGCGCGCGATGTATTTGATCCCTTGTTTGATCAGCCGAAAGTTGTCTCAACTATCAGTAAGAAGAAGAGTGCAATCAAGCGGGTATTACTTGATCAGAAAGTCATGAGCGGGGTGGGTAATATCTACGCAGATGAAGCGCTATGGCGAGCACGAATCCATCCAGAGAAAATGGCCAATGCTCTCTCCGTTGAAGAAATCACATCGCTGATCCTGGCTGTCAAAGAGGTGATGTCTGCCGCCTTGAAACAAGGGGGTACAAGTTTTGATGACCTCTATATCAACGTTAATGGCGAGAGTGGTTATTTCGATGTGGACCTTGAGGCATATGGCCAAGAGGAAGAACCGTGTTCGAGATGTGGCACACAGATTCGCAGGATAGTTTTTGGAAATCGCTCCTCACACTTCTGTCCCACCTGCCAGTTCAATGGCCGCTCCAAGAAAAGTGTGAAAAAAACCGCCCTGAAGCGGGGTCAAAAACCAAAGGGGCGCGAGCTCACCCGATAGGTTCTACCTGTGTATTTGAAGAGCATGACCCTGAAGGGATTCAAGTCCTTCGCGGCCCCCACAACCTTGCGTTTTGAGCCTGGCATCACCTGTGTCGTCGGACCCAATGGCTCGGGCAAGAGCAATGTGGTGGATGCCTTGTCATGGGTGATGGGCGAACAAGGTGCAAAGAGCCTGCGAGGCGGGAAGATGGAAGATGTCATCTTCGCCGGCACTTCGGGTCGTGCTCCGTTGGGACGCGCTGAAGTCTCTGTCACTATCGATAACACCGATGGTGCGTTGCCGATTGATTTCACAGAAGTCACTATTTCCCGAACTCTCTTTAGAAATGGCCAGAGCGATTATCAGATCAACGGAGAATCTGCTCGTCTGTTAGATATCCAAGAGCTGCTCAGCGATAGCGGAATTGGTCGCGAGATGCATGTGATTGTGGGCCAAGGACAGCTTGATGCAATTCTTACGGCTAATCCTGAGGAACGTCGAGGTTTTATCGAAGAAGCGGCCGGAATCCTCAAACATCGTAAGCGTAAAGAGAAAGCGCTTCGTAAGTTGGAGTCGATGCAAGGCAATATGTCACGAGTTCAAGATCTAACAAATGAGTTAAGGCGTCAACTTCGTCCATTAGGCAAGCAGGCTGAAGTCGCGCGTAAAGCAGCTGTCATTCAAGCCGATGTACGTGATGCAAAGTTACGTATCTTGGCAGATGACCTCATCGCATTTAAATCGACTTTAACGTCGGAAGTTGCAGACGAGACTGCGCTACGCGAACGACGCTCGCAAGTAGAGCAGGAGCTTGATCAACTCCGTAATCGTGAAGTTGAACTTGATCGCATTGCATCTAGCGAAGGTCCGCAACTCAACGCCGCGCAAGATAACTACTACAACCTCACTGCACAACGTGAAAAATTGCGCGGTACCCAGAATTTGGCGTCAGAGCGTGCTCGTTTCTTAGCGGAGGAAGCTGAAGAAGCACGTGCATCTGGTCGTGATCCCGAGGCCCTTGATGCAGAAGCTCGTACGTTGCGAACGGAAGAACAGGTACTACAAAATTCTGTTGATAAAGCTCGACAAGAGCTCAATTCTGCAAGCAGCAACGTGGCAGAACTCGAGTCTCGCCTGAAACATGAAGAGGATCGCGTCTCTGCCTCCCAGCGCGCAATTGCAGATTATCGAGAAGGAACTGCGCGTCAAGAAGGTCATATTAAGAGCCTGCAGTCTCGAATTGATGGTGCGCTCTCAGAAATTGCTCGGCTAGATAAAGCGCTGGGCGAAGCAAATCTTCGAGTCGATGAAGCACGACGAGAATTTGCCCGACTGGAAAGCGAAGTTGCTGGGCTTGATGCTGGCGAACTTGGTTTAGACGCAGAGTTTGAAAAAGCAAAGAAGAACCTCACGCAATCTAAATCCGAATTAGAACGACTCACAACAGAGTTATCTAGTGCAGAGCGCGAAAAAGGTGCAGCTGAAGCGAAGGTAGATGCACTTCGACAAGCAACGCTCCATAAAGACGGTAGCGGGGCTCTACTTACAAATACTCGTGGGATTGAAATTCGCGGCAGCGTCGCCTCACTCATCACTGTTGAAGCCGGGTGGGAGAGTGCAGTTTCTGTAGCTCTCGGATCTCTAGCAAATGCGCTTGTCGTACATGATGCATCACAAGCAATCTCAGCGTTGGCATTTTTAAAGTCTGAGTCAGCAGGTAATGCCGAACTACTCTTTGTTGCAGATCTTGATGGGAATTCGGAGAATCAAGAATCTTCCACAACTAATTTTGCGCCGCTTGTCTCAAAAGTTTCATCCTCAACATTGAGTGCAGTTTTGCCTCGTCTACTTCGCGGTTTTGTCGCAGCTGATTCACTTGCTCACGCTGAGGAAATTGTGCGAAACAATCGAAATCTCATCGCCGTAACTAAGGATGGCGATTTGATTGGTCGAGGCCGGGCAAGTGGTGGTTCCGCGTCTCGTTCCTCGCTCATTGAGATTACCTCCATGATTGAGAGAAGTGAGATTGCACTTCAGAAGTTCGCCCATGATTGTGATCGAATCCGATTTGAAATCTCATCAGCAGAATCAAGAGTCCGCAACGATCAGGCTCAATACGATCAATCACTTGCTCGCCTTAATGAATCCGATGCAGCAATGGCCGGTCTTGCTGAGCAAATGGGGGCGGCGGGTCAAAGCGTCCGTAGCAGCGTTGCGGAAGTAGATCGTCTCCAAACCTCAATCAATGAGCTCAAGCAAGCTCTCACGAGTGATCAGAATGAGTTGGCTATTGCGCAGGCAGAATTTGCGAAAAGTGAAGAACCGCAAGAACCTGATCTCACTCAGGTGGAGAATCTGCGGGCATCTGTATCTACCTCGCGAGCAGTAGAAGTTGAAGCTCGCCTTGGCCTTCGTACGCTGGAAGAGCGTGTTGCAGCTATCTCACGCCGAGCAGCCGATCTTGAAACTGCGGCTAACAACGAACGTGAATCGGCCAGCAAGAGCATCGCACGACGTGAGGCGCGAGCACGAGGAGCAATTAGTGCACAAGCCATAGCGGATGCTGCCTATGAAGCACTTATCCAAATCGAAAATTCTATTTCACGGGCAAATGCTGAACGTGAACGTCTCGAGGTATCTCGCTCCAATCGTGATGGTGAAATTCTTGCTATTCGCGCCCAAGTACGAGAGCTCACCACGGAGTTAGATCAACTCACATCAAGTGTTCATAGAGATGAGATTGCCCGCGCGGAACAACGGCTAAGAATTGAACAACTCGAAGGTAAGGCTATGGAGGAGTTTGGCGTCGACTCCCAAGCCCTAGTACATGAATACGGTCCCGATAAAGATGTCCCAACATTCATCGAAGATGACGAAGGAAATCTCTCTCAAGGAGAATTCATTCCGTATGTTCGCGCCCAACAAGAGAAGAGATTGGCGACAGCTGAGCGATCTCTGGCACTTCTCGGCAAGATTAATCCACTAGCACTCGAGGAATACTCATCATTAGAAGAGCGCTTGAAATACCTTGCTGAACAACTTGAAGACCTTAAGAAGTCAAAGAAGGATCTCCTCGACATCATCAAAGAAGTGGATGAGCGAGTCCAAGAAATCTTCGAAGAGGCTTACCGCGATACCGCTCGAGAATTCGAAAAGATTTTTGCCCGACTATTTCCTGGGGGAGAAGGTCGCTTAATCCTCACCGATCCCAGCGATATGTTGAATTCAGGAGTCGATGTAGAAGCTCGTCCACCTGGAAAACGCATTAAGCGTCTATCTCTCTTGTCTGGCGGCGAGCGATCACTGACTGCTGTTGCGCTCTTGGTTGCAATTTTTAAGGCTCGACCAAGCCCCTTCTATGTGATGGATGAGGTTGAAGCAGCGCTTGATGACACTAATCTCGGTCGACTCTTGGGTGTACTAGAAGAACTGCGTCAGGCTTCCCAGCTCATCATCATCACTCACCAGAAGCGCACCATGGAAATTGGCGATGCGCTCTATGGAGTAACAATGCGCGGTGATGGAGTCTCAGAAGTAATCTCACAGCGGCTTCGTGAGATTGAAACCGAATCAGTCTAACTATGGGCTTGTTCGGCTCCTTCTTATCGAAGTTCTCTCGGAACAAAGCTTCGATTGAAGATATTGAAGAGTTCCGCACAATACTTATTGAATCAGATCTTGGTGCGGCGACCGCAGATGAAATTGTTGAATTAGTTAAGAAAGAAAAGTCCGAGAACCTAGAATCTGCAGTTCAAAGCCGAATCAAGTCGTATCTGACTTCTGAGTCACGCGACCTGAATATTCAAAGTGGTTCACTCACAACAATCCTGATTGTCGGTGTAAACGGCACCGGAAAGACAACAAGTGCGGCAAAACTGGCCAACCTTCTCAAGGATGAAGGAAAGAGAGTTTTACTTGTTGCCGCAGACACATTCCGTGCCGCAGCGGTGGAGCAACTCGTCACTTGGGGCACGCGAATAGGGGTTGAGGTGGTGCGAGGTTCGCAAGCATCTGATCCTGCTGCGGTCTGTTTTGATGGTGCAACCCGTGCCAAGAACGAAAACTTTGATGTTCTCATCATCGATACTGCAGGAAGACTTCATACCAAGAGCAATTTGATGGATGAGTTAGGAAAAGTTCGCCGCGTCATTGAGAAAGTCACGCCAGTAAATGAGATCCTCTTTGTCCTCGATGGAACTACGGGACAGAACGGAATTGCACAGGCAAAAGTTTTCTCAGAGAGCGTTTCATTAACGGGGATGATTGTTACCAAAATTGACGGCTCTACTCGCGGTGGCATAGCGCTTGCGACCGAGCGGGCTCTGCAAATTCCTCTGAAATTCGTCGGCGTGGGTGAATCCATCGCGGATCTCCAACGCTTTGAGGCCGATCGCTATATCGCTGAACTTTTAACATAGACGTAACAGAAGCCCTCTAACTGTCACCTCACGGAAACCTCGACCGTGGGGTATCTGTAATAGACCCATAGCACCCTTCTCTCATTCTCAACGGAGAGAACCGAGAAGACTCGTGAAGCGATGCCGCATCCCCAAGGCAGTCCTGCTGAATTAGAGTCAACAAAGTCTGGAGAAAACACATGGATGAAGTAGTCCTCAGCGCTGGCGATACTGCATGGGTATTGGCTAGCTCTGCACTCGTTCTACTTATGACACCAGGTTTGGCCTTTTTCTATGGTGGAATGGTTCGAGCAAAGAGTGCACTGAACATGATGATGATGTCGATGGTAACCATGGGCGTCGTTAGCGTGCTCTGGGTAATTTATGGTTTCAAATTGGCTTTCGGTTATGAAGCGAATTCCGAATGGTATGGATCATTCTCGCTTTCTGGACTTGGCAATGTTGTTGATGAATTGACCAACAATGGTGGTGTCTATCCGATTCCACTTCTGGTCTTTGCAACATTCCAATTGATGTTTGCGATCATTACGCCCGCCCTCATTTCCGGTGCGATTGCCGATCGAACAAAGTTCTTATCATGGACAGTTTTCGTAGCCCTCTGGGTCACTATCGTGTACTTCCCAGTTGCTCACTGGGTCTTCGCCTTCGGCAATAAAGTCGGCGACACAGTCACAGGTGCAGGATTCCTTGCAGCACGTGGCGTACAAGATTTCGCAGGTGGTACCGCCGTTCATATCAATGCGGGAGCTGCTGGATTAGCGCTAGCGATTGTCCTTGGACGTCGCATCGGATGGCAACGCACTCCAATGCGTCCGCACTCACTTCCACTAGTACTTCTCGGAGCAGGTTTGCTCTGGTTTGGATGGTTCGGATTTAATGCTGGATCTGCACTCGGAGCAAATGGCATTGCGGGCCTTGCATTTATCAATACTCAAGTAGCAACAGCAGGTGCACTCCTCGGTTGGATCGTTACTGAAAAAATTCGCGACGGACATCCATCATCACTCGGCGCCGCATCAGGTGCTGTAGCAGGACTTGTTGCAATTACTCCGGCATGTGCATTCGTCGCACCATGGGCAGCAGTCGTCATCGGCTTCCTGGCAGGCGCGATCTGCGCGCTTGCGGTGGGATTGAAATACAAATTCGGCTACGACGACGCCCTTGATGTCGTCGGAGTTCACCTCGTTGGAGGAATCGTTGGCAGCTTGGCGATTGGATTCTTTGGATCAAGTGCCGTGAATTCCATCGGACTAGATGGGCTCTTCTATGGTGGAGGCACAGCGCTATTAGCAAAGCAAGCACTTGGTGTCGGCTTAGTTATGGCCTACTCATTCGTCATGACATTGATTATCGGATTCTTGATTGAGAAGACGATTGGTTTCCGCGTGAAGAGTGAGAATGAGCTCGCAGGTGTAGATCTCTCCGAACATGCTGAGAGCGCCTACGAAATGGGTGGAATTCTTAAGGGAGGTCGTTAAAGATGAAACTTATTACTGCAATCATCAAACCTGGAAAACTCGATGAGGTCAAAAGCGCTCTTCGAGATGCTGGCGTGAAAGGAATGACAGTCTCTGAAGTATCTGGTGTTGGTCGCCAAGGTGGCCATGTCGAGGTATATCGCGGAGCGGAGTACCCCATCGATTTGATTCAGAAAATTCGTCTCGAAATTTTGGCGGAGAATAAGGAAGTTGATTCGATTATCGACATCATCGTCAAAACTGCATCAACTGGCTCAATTGGAGATGGAAAAGTCTGGACAACTCCAGTTGACCAAGTTGTAAGAGTAAGAACTGGCGAGAAGGGTGAAGCAGCGATCTAGCTCTTCTTTTGGTGCTCTTGGCAGGTGATTAGATAGGCTTACGGCCATGTTTGAGTCCCTCAGCAATAAGTTCTCCGATGTTTTCGGAGCGCTTCGCAAGAAGGGGCGCATCACTGAGTCCGATATCGAATCTACCTGCCAAGAGTTACGAGCTGCGCTACTTGATGCAGACGTCGCGCTCTCGGTAGCCGAGTCTTTTGTTTCGAAAGTTCGGGAGAAGTCTCTAGAAGTTCTGCCAGATCTACGGCAGAGCACCAACCAATCCCAAGAAATCTACGCAATCATCAATCAGGAACTGGTTGCGATCTTAGGTGGCGCAGCCCGACGAATCAGATTCTCGAAGAATCCTCCGACTGTAATCATGTTGGCCGGTCTACAAGGTTCGGGAAAGACAACGCTGGCGGGAAAGCTCGCTCTCTTCCTTAAGGAGGATGGAAATACCCCGCTTCTTGTTGCGGCGGATCTACAGCGCCCGAACGCTGTCACTCAATTATCCGTATTGGCTGAATCAATTAAGGTTCCAGTCTTTGCCCCTGAGCCCGGCAATGGTGTGGGCGATCCAGTTTCGGTGGCGCGCAAGGCAATCGCATTCGCTCAAGAGAAGCTCCACAACATCGTCATCATTGATACTGCTGGACGTTTAGGCGTCGATGAAGAGCTGATGAAAGAAGCTAAGGCGATTCAAACTGCGGTCATTCCAGATGAAACCCTCTTTGTTGTCGATGCGATGATTGGTCAAGATGCGATTCGAACAGCGCAAGCATTTGAATCTGGAGTTGGATTTGATGCAGTGGTATTGACCAAGCTTGATGGTGATGCAAAAGGTGGCGCGGCGTTATCAATCGCCGAAGTAACCGGTAAACCCATTCTCTTCACATCGACGGGCGAGAAGCTCACGGATTTTGATTACTTCTTTCCAGATCGAATGGCATCACGCATCCTTGGTATGGGGGATATTCAGACACTTGCCGAACAGGCAAAGAAAGCGATGGATGGCGATAGCGCACGTCGTTTAGAAGAAAAGTTTGTCTCAGGTGAAGATTTCACGCTAGAAGATTTCTTAGAGCAGTTACAGGCGATGAAGAAAATGGGCTCTATGACTAAGTTGTTAGGCATGTTGCCCGGAGCAAATAATGCTGCAATGAAGAAGCAGATTGATTCGCTTGACGATAAAGAATTAGTTCGTACGCAAGCAATTGTTCAATCCATGACCCCTGAAGAGCGTCGGAATCCAAAGGTTCTCAATGGTTCGCGTAGAGCGCGTATTGCGTTAGGAAGCGGCCGCACAGTCACAGAGGTCAACTCCCTGGTAGATCGATTCTCGGCGGCGCAGAAAGTTATGAAACAGATGCGTAGCGGCGGGGGAATGCCAAAAGGAATGGCGCTTCCTGCTGGAATGCCAAACATCATGCCGAACGCTGCGTTACCTTCGCGATCCACCCAGGGCGCTGGTTCCCAGCCGCCAAAAAAGAAATCGCGTTCTGGAAACCCCGCCAAGCGCGCTGCTCAAGAAGGTCGCTAGGGGCTAATTGGGCATATAGCCCTCAACATGGCAATATTGGCCTCCTGTTCAAGAGCCCTCTACCTCTTGACCGGCAACCATTAACTAGAACTTCCGGAAGTCGCCTGGCATCCCAACTCGGGCCGATTCCTAAAGTTCGATCGATTATGCAAGGAGAAAGCCCTCGTGGCCGTAAAGATTAGATTGGCACGTCTCGGAAAGATTCGTACCCCGCACTACCGCATCGTTGTTGCTGATTCACGTAAAGCGCGCAACGGTTTGAAGATCGAGGAGATTGGCCGTTACTCGCCAGCTTCCGAGCCTTCATTGATTCAGGTTGATTCAGAACGCGCACAACACTGGCTCAAGAATGGTGCCCAACCAACTCCCGCTGTAGAGGCGATTTTGAAGGTAACCGGAGATTGGCAGAAGTTCAAAGGTGTTGCTGGCGCAGAAGGAACTCTCAAGACTCTTCCTGTTCGTGCTGATAAGCGCGCAGCTTATGAAGCAGCTGTTAAAGCTGCCATGAACGAGCCAAAAGATGGCGCAACCACTATGAAGAAGCGCGCAGCAGAAAAGCTCGCCGCTAAGTCAGCTCCAGCAGAAGAAGTTGCTCAAGCAGCAGCTCCCGAAGCGAGCGTTGCTGAGACTTCAGTAGAAGCTCCAGCAGAGGTAGTTGCAGAAACTCCCGCTGAATCTCCAGCAGAGGTAGTTGCTGAAACTCCAGCTGAAACTCCAGCCGAGTAATCATCGTGATGATTGATGAAGCTTTAGAACACCTTGTCAAAGGGATTGTTGATAATCCTGAAGAGGTTGTTATCTCTGAAAAAGATGGACGTCGTGGAACAACTCTTGAAGTTCGCGTACATCCAGAAGATATTGGCAAGGTTATTGGACGTAATGGACGTACTGCTAAGGCGCTTCGCACAGTTGTTTCTGCACTTGCAGGACGTAGCGTTCGCGTCGACCTCATTGAGGCGGATGAAGCGCGCTAATCGCGCTTAACGCAGTTGTTACTAGTCGTAGGACGTATCGGTCGCGCACATGGAGTGCGCGGCGATGCGACGATAGAAGTTCGTACTGATAACCCAGAATCTCGTTTCGTTGTAGGTGCAAAGCTCCAAACAGATCCCGCCGATAAAGGCCCGCTTGTCATACGCGATGCAAAAGTTCACAGCGGAACTCTGCTCCTCTCTTTTGAAGGCGTTGAAGACCGTACCGCTGTTGAAAAGCTACGCAACGTTCTACTTTTGGCTGATGTGAATCCAGCTGAATCAAATATAAGTGAGGACGATTTCCATATTTCTCAGATTGTTGATTGCAGTGTAGTGGATGAGCACGGTAAAGAATGGGGCACTGTGGTCGATGTATTGCAACTTCCTGCCCAAGACACTCTTGTTGTCAAGAGTGGCAATAGAGAAATTCTCGTTCCTTTCGTCCGCGCTTATGTACCGGAAATAGATCTTGCGAAGAAAGTTATGACAATTGTGAATTTTGAGAGCCTATTATGAAGATAACTGCTATCTCTATCTTCCCTGAGTACTTCTCACCGTTAGAACTCTCTCTGATTGGTAAAGCGCGCCAGCAAAGTCTCATAGATTTCACTGCAGTAAATTTGCGAGACTTCACACACGATAATCACCACACCGTTGATGACACGCCTTACGGGGGTGGGGCTGGAATGGTGATGAAACCAGAACCTTGGGGTGAGGCTATAGATGCTGCGCTACAAGGCTTAGATCACGTCGTCGACTTGGTCATCCTGACACCTGCCGGCAAGAAATTTACCCAACGAATCGCAGAAGAGTTCGCGACTTCAAGAGAAATTATTTTCGCTTGTGGTCGCTATGAAGGTATTGATGCTCGCGTTGGTGATTACTATCGATCGATAAAAAATGTGCGAGTCCACGAAATCTCCATTGGTGACTATGTCCTCAATGGTGGAGAAGTTGCAGCCTTGGTTATGATCGAAGCAATTACTCGCTTAATTCCTGGCGTTATTGGTAATCCTGAATCTCTCGCAGAAGAGTCACATAATGAAATAGGTGAAGTGGAGTATCCGAACTACACAAAACCTGCACAATGGCGGGGACTCTCGGTTCCAGAAGTCTTAATGTCAGGAAATCACGGCCACATTGCTCAGTGGCGGCGCGAGGAAGCGCAACGTCGCTCAATTTCTCAGCAATAGAGCAGTAATAACCCCCACCTTAGGGAATATTCGCGACACGCCGCGTGTTGGTCAGGACACGGCGGTGAGATTTAGGCATTATCCGCCCCGTGTGCGCACTACTAGTGCGAGACGCTCGACGTAAGTTTCGAAGAATGAGTAGAGATAGGTGGTGAGAGATCTATGGCAACTGATTACGACACGCCCCGAAAAACGGATGAAGAGTTACACGAAGAGTCCCTTGAGGAGCTGAAAGCGCGTCGCGCAGAAGCGCAGTCCGGTCAAGTAGATCTTGATGAGGAAGAAGCGGAGAACGTTGAACTTCCTGGCGCAGACCTCTCAGGCGAGGAGCTGGCCGTCCGCGTTGTCCCAAAGCAAGAAAACGAATTCACCTGCTCGCGGTGCTTCCTGGTTCATCACATCACGCAGTTAGCAAAGGGCGAAGGAGCAAAAGCGGTCTGTAAGGATTGCGCTTAGCTCTTACCTCTGAATTGCGGCCTTGATTTTTTCGGGTTTCTTAGAACTTACCAACCAATACGGAGTTGGATCTCGTGGATCTGTAATTGCGAGTTTGATTCCGCCTTTTACCCAAAATCTGATTGCTAAGAACGCTGCAGGATCAAGACCTACCCCATAAGCGCGCTTCATCTGATCTGCGGTAAGAACCTCTATCTGCCCAATAAATTCTCTATCTATATGTGCGCGGGCGACATGTAGCTGATCACCGTCGACTCTAATATTCAACGCGGTAAAGAAGAAGAGTGCAATCGTGAGGGCGATAACTACAAAGACGCTAACCAGCGCTGCAGAGTTTCCTAGACCTGCCCAGATTGCAATCACAATTGAAATATCAAGAGCGATGATTAACCCCATCAACCACCATGGCCAATGAATCTTCTCGTTCGCCACAACTGCATCCATATTCCCAGCGTACATTGAGGTCAGAATTGTTGCTCTGATCAGAAGTTTGCGTGAGACAGGGTAACCTTGCGTCCATGTCCCGCGGTTTGAACATCACTGCACCCGCAAACGCAGAAGTTCCACCTCGCCATCCTCAAGCTCCGGTTCCAGGAACCCTTCTTGGTTCGCATAATCCTGATTGTTATGGATGCGGCGCATCTCATCCAGCCGGATTGCATCTCGTTGCCTACTCGGGTGAAGGAATGACAATCAATGCGAAATTTACCGTGACGGAGATGCATCAAGGAGCTCCCGGATTAGCGCACGGTGGATTGCTCTCCTGTGCATTTGATGAAGCTCTAGGTAAATTGATGTGGCTCGTGCGACAACCTGCAGTGACCGGAAAGCTTGAGACTGCGTTCATTGCTCCGGTTCCAGTCGGCACTACTCTCTTTATCCAAGCTGAAATCATTGGACAAGAAGGGCGGAAGATTTACTGCAGAGCGCAAGGTCGACTCAACTCTGATGACGGAGCGCTGGCTGTCGAAGCGGCTGCAATCTTCATCATCGTCCCGATGGAGCATTTCATCTCTAATGCACCAGAGGGTTTTAGAGATGTATTGGCGGGACGTACAGATCTCTCCATTGATACTGAATTTGAAATAAACCCATGAAAGTCTTAATCACCAGGCTTGATAAGGATATTCCGCTTCCTAACTTTGCCCGGGCAGGTGACGCAGGTGCAGATATCGTCTCTCGAATCGATATTGAAATTGCTCCTGGAGAGCGCGCCCTAGTGCCTACTGGGATTTCAATTGCACTACCTGATGGCTATGCAGCTTTCGCACACCCTCGTTCGGGTCTAGCAATCAAGTACGGAGTGGGTATGGTGAATGCGCCAGGAACTATTGATGCGGGATATCGCGGCGAACTGCAGATCATCCTCATCAATCATGATCTGCATGAAACTTTTAGCATCAAGCGAGGAGATCGCATCGCCCAACTCGTCTTTCAGAAAGTGGAAAGAGCCGAGTTCATTGAAGTTGAAGAGCTACCAGGCTCTGGTCGTGGTGTGGATGGTTTTGGATCAACGGGGCGCTCATGAGTCACGAGGCAGATAAAGAGAAAATCATCTCCGCCATGGGCGGCAAAAAAGGCTTACTTGATTCTGGTCTTCCTGCGCTTGTGTTTTTAATTGCTTTTAATTTCACTAAAGATGTTGCACAGTCCTCATACGCCGCTCTTGCTCTTTCACTTGTTCTTACTGCAATTAGATTAGCGCGACGCGAAACAATTCAACATACGATTTCAGGTGTTATTGGGGTTGCTATTTGCGCGTGGCTCTCAAATCGTTCTGGAAAAGCCGAAGACTTTTATCTGCCTGGATTATGGACGAACGCAATCTATGGAACTGCCTATTTGGTCTCAATTCTCGTTAAGTGGCCAGTTATCGGACTCTTCTTGGGTCCTCTGTTAGATGAGAACTTCAGGTGGCGTAAGGATCCGGCAAGAACCAAGGTGTATATCAAGGCAACATGGATCTGGGTTGCTCTCTTTACGGTTCGGATTATCGTTCAGTATCCGCTCTATCTCAGCGGCAATGTCAATGCGCTCGGAACGGCACGACTCATCATGGGCTATCCACTATTCATCGCTGCTGCGTGGGCCACTTGGGTTGTGATTAAGAGTGGACCGAGATTGCGCGAAGATTTACGCGCAACGTCATAGTTACTGCGCAGCTACTTTTTCGCGACGAAGCATTCCTTGAGGTAATCCTCAGCTCTGGCAGAAGCAACAAAAATAAGCTCGTCTCCAGCAGAGAAGACATCATGCGCTGAAGGTGCGATCACATGACCGTCACGGATAATCGCAGCAAGAGAGGCATCCTCAGGAAGAGTGATTTCCTCTACCGATTTTCCGATACAAAGTGAGTCATCAGGAAGGGTTAATTCAACAAGGTTTGCTTCGCCAGCTTTGAGTGAGAAGAGGCGTACAACATCGCCCACCGAAACTGCCTCTTCAACAAGAGCTGCGATGATGCGCGGAGTAGATACAGCAACATCAACGCCCCATGAGGAATCAAATAGCCATTCGTTTTTCGGATGATTCACTCGGGCGACAACGCGTGGAACCCCGTATTCAGTCTTTGCTAGCAATGAGGCAACGAGATTTACTTTGTCATCGCCGGTTGCTGCGACCATAACTTGGCAGGTATCAAGTTTGGCCTTATCGAGAGCGCTGATTTCACAGGCGTCAGCCAGCAGCCATTCAGCAGAAGGCACGCTCTGCATTTTCAGAGATTTTGGATTCTTATCAATCAAAAGAACTTGGTGACCGTTGGCGATCAATTCACGTGCAATTGCGCGACCAGCGTTACCGGCTCCAGCTATGGCGATTCTCATCTTTATTCGCCACCTGGTGGAAGTAGAAGAGATTTCTCAGTAGCAGCTAGATTTGAATCCTCGACCATAACGTGAACAACATCGCCTTCTTGCAACACGGTATGTTCATTTGGAATCAGACCTTCACCAAGTCGAGTCAGAAACGCAACTCGCGCCTCGGTATGCTGTTCAATCAGAGAAATGGGCTTGCCAAACCAATCACGATGAAGAGGAACTTCAGCTAGTTGCACTTTGCCCGAAGGATCCTGCCATTCAGAACGTGAGCCTTGCGGCAAGATTCGACGCATAATCTGATCTGTGGTCCAGAGTACGGTCGCAACTGTCGGGATCCCAAG
>JACCDJ011315023.1_pt1 | contig 28195 bp, 29 predicted proteins | sample 7444481 | NCBI WGS metagenome assembly JACCDJ01 (sample SAMN15323435, study PRJNA562643) | freshwater metagenome | isolation source: river surface water | place: USA:Blue River Watershed | collected 2017-08-15 | reverse complement strand
CGTCAATAGTAAGACATCTTTACCCAGGCCCGCACCTTTAATTGCACCTGTAATGGCAAGCATTTCTCGCATGCCGGGGCCGCCCTTAGGGCCTTCATAGCGAATGACCACTACATCGCCTGCCTTAATCTGCCCGTTGGTCAAAGCTTCCATCGCCGCTGCTTCTCGCTCAAAGACTCTGGCAGGACCCTCAAAGTTTTCCAGGTCGAAGCCAGCTGTTTTGACTACTGCGCCTTCCGGAGCCAGGGATCCATGGAGGATTGAAATACCTCCAGTCTTATGAATTGGATTGTTCATAGCGTGGATAATTTTTCCATCTGGATCTGGAGGATTAATCTCGCTTAGATTTTCAGCCATCGTTTTGCCAGTTACAGTAAGCGTGTCCCCGTGCAGCAGACCTGCATCCAGTAGTGCCTTCATTACCACAGGAACGCCACCCACTTTGTCGACATCGTTCATAACGAAATCACCAAAAGGCTTAACATTCCCCAAGTGAGGAACGCGATCAGAGATTCGGTTAAAGTCCTCGAGCTGAAGATCGACTTCCGCTTCTCTTGCAATCGCAAGCAAATGCAGAACCGCATTGGTTGAACCACCAAATGCCATCAAGACCGCAATCGCATTTTCAAATGCCTTCTTGGTCAAAATCTGACGAGCAGTTATGCCCTTCGCAATCAGATTTACAACAGCAGCTCCTGAACGTTCCGCCCAAACGTCGCGACGACGATCGGCTGATGGTGGTGCTGCGGAACCCGGTAGTGAAAGTCCAAGCGCTTCTCCGATTGAAGCCATCGTGTTAGCGGTGTACATACCCCCGCATGCGCCCTCTCCGGGACAGATAGCTCTTTCGATTCTGTCTAAGTCTTCCTCGCTCATCTTGCCGGCCTTGCAAGCTCCAACAGCTTCAAAGGCGTCAATGATGGTTACTTGCTTTTCAGTTCCATCGGTTAGCTTTACCCAGCCCGGTGCAATGGAGCCGGCATATAAGAAGACTGCAGAAACATCTAGTCGAGCGGCAGCCATCATCATTCCAGGCAGTGACTTGTCGCAACCGGCTAGAAGAACCGCTCCGTCCAATCGCTCAGCTTCCATCACTGTCTCGACCGAGTCAGCAATCACTTCGCGTGAAACTAACGAAAAATGCATGCCCTCGTGACCCATTGAGATGCCGTCAGACATCGAAATCGTCCCGAACTGCATTCCGAAGCCACCTGCTTCATTGACACCCTTTTTAGATGCAACGGCAAGGCGATCCAGTGAAAGATTGCAAGGCGTTACTTCGTTCCAAGACGAAGCAATTCCAATCTGTGGCTTGACCCAATCTTCGTCACCCATACCTACCGCTCTGAGCATGCCTCGAGCTGGGGCGCGTTCGATTCCATCGGTGACAACGTGACTTCTGGGCTTCATAGTGTTGGACATAGGGTCAATCATAGTTTTATTAGCTAGTAGCCTGAGAGGGTGGATATTCAAGACACCACCAAGGTCCCAACTGGTCTAAGCCTCTATACGCTGGCGGCTCAGCGGGCTGCGCGCGAGGTGATCTACAGCTATTCGACCTCCTTTGGTCTAGCGACCAGGCTCCTAGGAAAACAGTTCCAGGGTCACGTTGAAAACATTTATGCCCTAGTCAGGGTTGCCGATGAGATTGTTGATGGTTCAGCGGCAGAAGCTCAAAAGATCTCAGCCGAGCTCAACCCAGAAAAACTGCTGGCCGAATTTGAGGCCGAGACTTATAAAGCAATGCAGACGGGCTACTCCACGAATTTAGTGATTCACGCTTTTGCCCAAACCGCAAGAGAAGTGGGTATTCAGAAAGACATAGTCGAGCCATTTTTCTACTCGATGCGCCAGGACCTGACAGAAAAGGAACACGATCAAGCTTCCTTCGAGCGGTATGTCTACGGTTCAGCTGAAGTAGTAGGGCTGATGTGCTTGCAAGTGTTTATCAAAGGCGGAAACTACTCTCCTTCTGAAATAGAAGCACTAACCAAAGGTGCTCGGGCTCTCGGAAGTGCTTTTCAAAAGGTCAATTTCTTGAGGGACCTGTCCGCTGATTTCAAAAGACTCGGGCGCAGTTACTTTCCTGGCGTTGACGTGAACAACTTTGATGAGTCAACCAAGCAAAGGTTAGTGGCAGACATTGATGTTGACTTAGCCACCAGTGCTGCAAGTCTCCCCCTTCTTCCTAGGCCCGCAAGGCGAGCGGTGGCGGCAGCTCAGTTGCTGTTTGCGAAACTGAACCGAGAAATTCAAAAGACCTCCGCCCAGGATTTGATAAATCGCAGGATCTCGGTGGGTAATTTTCAAAAATTAAACCTTCTTATCAGAGCAGTAATAGGAGCGAAGGCTTGAATAAGCAAGCAGTAGTTATTGGTGGCGGAATCGCAGGATTGGCAACGGCTGGACTTTTAGCAAAAGCTGGCATGCAAGTTAAGTTGTTTGAAGCAAGAGACTCGTTGGGTGGCAGGGCCTACCAATGGCAAAAGGACGGCTTCACATTTGACATGGGCCCTAGCTGGTATCTAATGCCAGATGCATTTGAGCAGTACTTCAATCTGATGGGAACCACAGCCTCGAAAGAGCTCAATTTGGTTCGACTTGACCCGGCCTATCAAACTCGAAACGAAGGTCTAGGGGACAAAATTCCGATGCCCCAGCATGTCGATGGAATCAAAAAAATGTTTGACGAAATTGAGCCAGGCGCCGGCGCTCAATTGGGCAGGTACTTGGATTCATCCCAGGAAGCCTATGAGCTTTCAATCAAGCACTTTTTATACACAAACTTCAGAGACCTCAGAAGCTTTCTTCACCCTGATGTGATCAAGCGACTTGGCCGATTCCTGAAACTTCTAACCACTTCTCTTTACAGCTTCTCTGGAAAATACGTCAAGGATGAGCGGCTTAAGAAGATGCTGAATTTTCCAGCAGTTTTCCTTGGCGCATCTCCCTACGACACACCAAGCATGTATCACCTGATGACCCACGTGGACATGAATCAAGGTGTCTTCTACCCAATGGGTGGCATTCACACGATTATCGTGTCCCTAGAGAAACTTGCAAGGTCCAACGGTGTTGAGATTCACACGTCTTCTCCTGTGGAACAAATCCTCGTGGAAGATGGAAAGGCAGTTGGCGTAAAGCTCTCGACCGGAGAAGTTCGCGCTGATGTTGTTGTCGCAACTGCTGATCTGCAACACGTAGAAACCAAATTGCTCGCCGACCAGCACCAAAGCTACCCGGCTAGCTGGTGGGAAAAGAAGGTAGCCGGCCCATCCGCTCTTCTTCTGTATTTGGGAGTTCGAGGCAAAATCGATGAGCTTGAGCACCACACCTTGCTATACACAGAAGATTGGAAATCAAACTTTGCCGAGGTTTTCCATGCTCCAGACGGGAAACGACAAGTCCCAAATCCTGCTTCACTTTATATCTGCATGCCTTCAAAAACAGACTCCTCTGTTGCGCCGGCCGGCCACGAGAACATCTTCGTGCTTGTGTCTACAGCTGCCGACCCATCAATTGGTCTAGGCGGAACAAATGGATCCGGCGATCCAAAACTGGAGGCCGCCGCGGACAGAGTAATCGAGCAGATTGCACAGTGGTGCAACATTCCGGACCTTGCGGAACGAGTCGTTGTCCGAAGGACCGTAGGGCCCATGGATTTCGTAAAGGAATTTAACGCGTGGAACGGAACTGCCCTGGGAATGGCACACACTCTATTCCAGAGTGCATTCTTTCGACCCAAAAACAAATCTAGAAAAGTTAAGAATCTTCTCTATGCAGGCCACAACACTTTGCCTGGAATAGGACTGCCGATGTGTCTTATTGGCGCCGAACTGGTTTACAAGCACTTGACTGAAGATCGCTCGAGCGGCCCCTTGAAAGGAGAAATCGGCCCAGTTATGAATTGGAAAGGCCTTAGTTGATGAACGAATCAACCAGCTTTCTTTATCTTGCTGCACTCCTAGTTTCCATTGCGGGCCTGGTCGCACTTGATAAGAAACATACTCTTGCGCTCTTTCGCTCTCCCATGGCAACCCTAGGATCGGTTGGTATTGCTGTCGTAGTCTTTCTGATTTGGGACATTGTTGGGATTACCTTTGGGATATTTTTTCGAGGTAGCACACCATTTCTATCGGGATTCCTACTCGGGCCCGAGTTGCCCCTTGAAGAGCTCTTTTTTCTGATCCTGCTTAGCTATAACACTTTGCTGGTGTATCAGTACTTTGCATTGAGGAGGAAGGCATGAGCTATCCGCTTCTAACCGTCATCGTTCTTTCAATTTTCGCTGTTTACTCACTACTTATGCGTCGATGGATTGACTGGAAACCTCTGGTTCCAACTGGACTGGTCATGCTGCTGATGACTTTGGTTTTTGACAATCTCATAATTGCAAGCGGAATTGTTGATTACGACTTAGAAAAGACAGCGGGAATCAGGCTCTTCCTGGCCCCAATAGAGGACTTTGCTTATACTTTGGTCGCCCTCGTACTAGTGCCGAGTTTGTTCAACTTATTTAGGAGCAAACTTTGAAGACTTTTCAAAGATTGCTGCTGTCATCCCGCCCAATTTCATGGGTCAACACAGCATTCCCTTTTGCAGCTGCCTACTTTTTCCTCGGCGGTGAGCTGAATCTAGGATTTTGGCTGACGACTCTGTTTTTTCTCATCCCATACAACTTTCTGATGTATGGCATCAACGACGTTTTTGACTACGAGAGTGATCTGAGAAACCCTAGAAAAGGTGGGGTCGAAGGTGCCCTACTGCCCCCTGAGCTGCACAGAACGACCTTGCTGTTAGCCACTGCAATCAGCTTGCCGTTTGTGGTTTACATCTGCTTTCTCAGCGCCAGCAACGCTCTTGCACTAATGATTTTCCTGACCATTTTGTTCTTCGTTGTCGCCTATTCGATGAAGGGGCTGCGCTACAAAGAGATTCCTTTTCTGGACTCAATTTCAAGCTCAATTCACTTTGTTGGACCACTGCTTTTTGCTGTAACACTCCTTCAAGCCTGGAATCTTTGGATTGCAATCGGCGCTGCGGCCTTCTTTCTTTGGGGAGCGGCATCCCATGCATTTGGCGCCGTGCAGGACATTAGGGCGGATCGCGAAGCAGGAATCGCTTCTATTGCAACAGCACTAGGCGCAAAGAAAACAATTAGATTCTCTTTCGCACTTTATTTGCTGGCTGGTTTGATATTGCTGTTTTTGCCAGACAGATTTATCTTCTCTGCTTTGGCAGCTGTTCCATACCTATTGGTAATCGCAAAGAGCTTTTCAGTGACTGATGAGAACTGTGAGGAAGCAAATCGGGGATGGAGACTATTTTTGGCTCTCAATTTCTTGGCGGGAGCCATTATTACTTCTTTGCTAATCGGTCCCGTGTGATTCCCACTCAATCACGTGCTCGTCGCTCCAGCCGTTCGCGCAGTGCCGGCAGCTGAGCAGAGAGTTTGGCTTTCTCATTCTGAAGTGCTGGTGGCCCGCTGGGCAGTGGCCCACCCATCGAGCCGAAGAGTTTGCCATTAAGTGCCAGCTAGTTGGCTGGAATTTGTAGCCAATTTCACGGGCCTTAGCTCGCCAAATAGGACCGTGGCCAGCGTCCTTTCCAACGAGCGCATGGGCTATCTCATGCAGAATAATTTGCTCGACCTCGTGCAGGCTGCAGTTTTCAACCAAGTGGCGACTAACAGTAATTCTTCTGGCTCGAAAATCACATTGTCCCGCCCGATTGATTGCGCGGTCAAAACCAAATGAATAGTTGATTAGACGGTGTTGGATGAAAAGTTCATGCGCTAACGCAACCGCCTGTTCATGCTTAGTTTGGAACTGAACTTGCAGTGCCATTTATGCCTCCAGCACGCCAGCCATACGTCGAATAGCTTCAGCGATTCTTGGTTGGCTTGTGGAGAAGTTGAATCTGACAAAGTCTGCGTAGCGATTATCGGGTGAGTGGTCTGGGCCAGCAACTACTGAGACTTTTGCGTCTTGCAGCAGTCTCCCCTGCAGATTGTCTAAGCCATATGCACTTAGATCAAGCCACGCTAGATAAGTAGCAGACATGTCAAAAAATTTAGCTTTAGGTAGCTGTTTTGCTAGTTCGAAACGCAGAAAAGTTAAATTTTCCTGAATTTTAATAACAGTGTCGTTTAGCCAATCTTCACCATTGGTATAGGCCTCAACCATAGAAAACGCGCCTAAAAGTGACGCGCGCCAGTTCATTGCGTCCGGTAAATCTCGCATTCGTTCTTGCATTTTCTTTGATTGCGTAATTATGAAGCCAGCTTTCAATCCAGCAGTGTTCCACGCTTTCGAACTGGACGTGATGGTTACTGTTTGCTTCTCAGCTGCACTGCCAAGAGACAAAAGAGGCGTGAACGGAACCCAAGCCAAGGGAGCATGAATCTCGTCTGAGATCACTAATACATCGAATTTTTCCGCAAGCCTGGCAACTTCTTTAAGCTCCTCTTTTGTGTGCACGGTGCCCACTGGATTTTGGGGAGAGCACAACAAATAGATTTTTACGCCTTCGGAAAAAGCCTTTTCGATGGCAGCAAGGTCCAAGGACCAGCGGTCACCAGCAAGCCTGAGTGGTGCATCGTGCGGAAACATTTTGACTTCCGAAATCCACTTGAAGAAAGATGCATAAACCGGTGAATTGATTAGCACCTTGTCACCAGGGCGTCCAACACTTCGCAAAATCTCAACGGCCGCTACACCAACGTCCGTGGCAAGTTTGATTGCAGACTGATCGATTTCCCAATTCCACTTGCGCTTGGCAAACCCAGCAAAGGCTGGAGCAAGTTCTGGCAAGGGTCCCAAGTAGCCAAGGTCAGAATTATTGACCATTGCAACTAGTCGCTGCCGAATTGGCTGAGCTACCTCGAAGTCCATTTCAGCGACATGCATGGGCAGAATGTCATCTGGAAAGCGACGCCATTTCGAAGAGTTGCGGTTGGCAAAATTTCCGAACGAATCGTGGCTGTTTGTCACGTTTCGATTATCTACCCCTAGGGACTAGTTGAACTGGAAGGTGAGCAGCATTGCCGCAATTGAAATCATCACAATTGCGATGAAAATGTCCAAAATTCTCCAAAAAATCGGTTTTGTAACGTATTTACCTAACCAAGACGCTCCGAAACCCAAACTGAAGAACCAAACAAAAGAGGCAGTCATCGCTCCTAGCCCAAAAAGCCAGATCAGTTCAAATTGATTTGCAATCGAACCAAGAAGCAAAACTGTATCGATGTAGACGTGCGGATTGAGATAGGTGAGTGCAAGAGCAGTCAGGATTGTGGCGCGCAGTGAATCAGCTTGCTTGTCTGACTCGACCAGCGCACTGGGTTTTATAGCTCGACGAATGGCGCCGATAGCAAACCAAAGCAGATAAGCCGCACCACCATATCTGAATACCTCTATTAGTAGCGGAAGCGAATTAATGACTGCCCCGAGCCCGAGAATTCCAAGTGCAATCAATAAAGCGTCAGAGAAGGCGCAGATCAGAACTACTACCAAGACATGCTGGCGCCTAAGTCCCTGGCGAAGCACAAATGCGTTTTGGGCTCCAATCGCAACTATCAAAGACAATCCAGTCACAAAACCTGCTGGCAGAGCTAACAATTCAACCTCCTTCTCCCGCTAGTCTTTGAAGATGCTACTTGCAATAAACAAAGTCCAGCTCTTGGCTGGCGAGATTGAGCTAACACGTGTTCCAACTGGTCAAGGAATTGACTTTCTGGTCTGGCCAATAATGATCGCAGCCTTTTTCTACATTGTTTATATGACCACTAGGAAAAAGCCCTCAGACAAGGGGAATAAGGAAAGCAAAAACTAGTTTTCCTTGGCATGGCAATAAAAATCGGATCAGCGGCTCCCGCATTCAAACTCAAAAACCAAGATGAGAAGCCAGTCTCACTGGCTGACTATAAGGGCAAGAAAGTTATCGTTTATTTCTACCCTGCAGCCTCCACCCCCGGCTGCACCACACAGGCCTGTGATTTCCGGGACAACATCAACTCCCTCAAGTCCGCCGGATATGTGGTTCTTGGGATCTCCCCGGATGAGCCAGAAAAACTCAAGAAGTTCAAGGACAAGGAAAAACTAAACTTTGAACTCCTCAGCGACCCTGACAACAAGATTCAGCTGAAGTATGGCGCCTATGGCGAGAAGAGCATGTACGGCAAGACCTACATGGGCACCATTCGTTCCACGTTTGTCGTTGACAAGGCGGGCAAGCTTGAGCATGCCTTCCACAACGTCAAGGCAAAGGGTCACATCGAATTCCTGCGCAAGCAGCTGGGTCTTTAGCCTCGAAGCGGTAACAGAACTCCAATTGCAATAAAGACAGAGCCGAAAACTCGGTTAAAGTTCTTGCCTACCTTTTTGAGCCAAGGCTGAATTTTGTCAGCCAAAGCAGCGACCACCAGCTCATAAAAGAATTCAATAACTACAAAGGTGACCGCCATAATCAGAAATTGAATAAACAGAGACCTCGCCGGATCGATGAACTGTGGCAAAAATGCAACGAAAAATAGGATGCCCTTCGGATTACTGATTGCCGACAAAAGCCCCGCCTGAAAAAGCTTTGCGCCTGAAGAAGACTTAGGCTCCGATCTAGATTCAGCCAGCGAAGGCGAGCGCCAGACCTGAATACCGAGAAAGATTAGGTAAGCCCCGCCTACCCATTTCAAGACAATCAATAGACCGACATTCGCGGCAAGAAGCGCCCCGATTCCAAACATAGATAGTCCAATGACTGCGGTGAATCCCAGCGAGCCGCCGAGAATTGTAAAGACTGTTTTTCTAGCTCCGTAAAGTGCCCCGTGCGTGAGTGCCAGGAGGCCATTTGGGCCTGGGGTGAGAGAAAGGCCTATCGCTGCCAGCGCATAAATGAACCAGTTTTGAATATCCATCAATAGCCCAGTTCTGGATCGACTAACCCGGTCAATGGTTTTCCAGCGAGGTAGGCTGTCACGTTCTCTCGCAACCTCTGAGCAAACAGTCGAGTCACAATTGGCATTGTGTCGGCAGTGTGAGGAGTAATGATCAAATTTGGAACAGACCACATTGGATGTTCGTCTGGTAGGGGTTCGGGATAAGTTACGTCCACCGCAGCGCCCGCAATCTCTCCGTGCTTCAAGGCTGCAACTAAATCCTCTTGATTTACAACCTCTCCCCTGGCGACATTTACTAGGTAAGCATCTTTTCGCATCTTTCTAAGTAGATTGCGATCAAACAAGAACCGAGTTTCATCGGTCAGGGCACAAGCCAGCACTACGAATTTGGCCTGAGCGACCTCAGAATCCAATTGCTGAAAACCAACCACCTTGGAAGTGGGGCTATTTGAAAAAGGCTCTTCCGGTCTCTTTCGAACTATGGTGACAATTGATCGAAACGGTGAGAGTAAATCGACCAATTGCTGAGCAATGCCCCCACCACCGACAATCACTACCTTCTCATCAAAAAGCGAATCTGCGTATTTCTTGCCCCAGCTCTTGGCGCGAATTCGCTCGGGAAGAATCCGGCCAAGTGCCATGCATAGCATCAGCGCATGCTCGGCAACTGGTTGTGAATAGGACCGCTTCGCACTAGTAAAGGCAATGTTCTGATTCTTCGCAATGATTTCACTAAAGGCATCGACCCCAGCAAAGGGCAGCTGTACCCAATTCAGTTGAGGATTGCCTGCGATTGCCGCTTCCAGCAAATCCGGCCTTGAGTAATCGGTCCAAACCAAAGCGTGGACATCGGAATTCAAAGAGACGACGTCGGCTCCTGAAAGCTTTATCGCTTCCAAGTAAGCATCAAACTGCTTAGGCTCCAGAGCTACTTTGTTATTAGCGGGAGCTGGCTGATTAGGCATAGTGAGATTCTGGCATCTAAATGAAAAGTACGCCCCCCGGGACTCGAACCCGGAACCCGCTGATTAAGAGTCAGCTGCTCTGCCAATTGAGCTAGAGGCGCAACAGGCACAAAGCTTAGCACTGACTAGGCCAGGTGGCTGACTGTCGAGCTGGCACGCTTTGGGCGAATATTCAGGACAAATTAAGGTACGCCGAATAGCATTTAGGGGCGTCAAAGGAGCAGCGATGTCGAACCAACACCCACCACTGTCCCCCGGTGAGATGGCTCCCGCTTTCAAGCTTCCAAACCAAGACGGCAAATTGATGACCAATCAGGAAATCTTTAGCCAGAACACAATTCTTTACTTCTTCCCCTCAGCAGGCACACCCGGCTGCACCAAAGAAGCTGCTGACTTCCAAGATCACCTGTCAGAGTTTTCAAACTACGGCTACCAAGTAGTTGGGGTGTCCCCCGATTCGGCTAATAGACTCAAGAGCTTTGAGGATTCGCATGAGCTGACCTTCACCCTCTTGTCAGATTCAGACCTTGCAGCACACCAGGCCTACGGAGCATTCGGGGAGAAGAACATCTTTGGGCGAATCTATAAAGGAGTTTTGCGCTCAACCATTGTTGTAGAAGCGGGTGGCAGAGTCCGCGAGGCAATGTACAACGTGAAGGCAACCGGCCATATCCCAAATCTTCTGCGGATCATCGGTAATTAGATTTGTGGAAAAGCTCCCGAATTCCTCCGCCGAACAAAGCAACAAAACAGGCAATAGCTAGTAGCAATAGGACTGATCCAATAATTGGCTGTGCAAATTCACCACTGAAACTTGCGGTTGCAACAGCTGCGAAAACAAGCTGCAGAACTAGGCCAGCTGTGTGAGACCACTTCTTTAGCCTTATTAGCGCGATTGCAATGTTGGTTGTCCAGAGTCCAGCAGCTGCCAAAATGCCAGAAAGAAATATGGCACTGGCTACATTCAAAAAATCACCGGAAAACAATGCAAAAAGTGACCAAAATGTCAAGCCCCAAATTAGAGCACTTTCCAGAAAAACGATAATTATCGCTATCAGCAGACGCTTAGGTACGCGGTTGAATTGGGTATTGATTTCTTTGCCTCCGTGTGAAAACATTTTGGCGTCAGTAGGACTCTACCTGCAAACAAAGACGTAATCGACCTTAGGAATAACTGAAAACTATGGATATGCGTTGGCTAAATGAAGCCCGTTGCCTCAATGAAGATCCGGAGCTATTTTTCCCTGTTGGAAACACGGGTCCTGCCTTGGAGCAAATCGAGAAGGCTAAATCAATTTGCCGCCAGTGCACAGTTTCGGCTCAGTGTCTTGAATACGCGATCCGTGAAAACCAGGACACCGGTGTTTGGGGTGGCCTAAGCGAAGATGAGCGCCGTTCTCTCAAGCGTCGTTACGCAAGAGCTCGCCGCGCTGGCTAAATCGGCAGCTCCAAAGAAACTTTTGTTCCGCCCCTAATTGGCGTCGTCCAACTAATTTTACCCCGAAGCTCTGACTGGACCAGGGTCCTAACGATTTGCGTGCCAAGACCAGTACCAACTTTGCCTTCGGGAAGTCCGACCCCATCATCCACAACCTCTATTTGCAACATTCGATTATTTCTCTGGGCAGTCACTGTGACCTCACCCGATCTTTCAGCCAAACCGTGCTCTACAGCATTGGCAACTAACTCGGTCAATACCAAAGCCAAGGCGGTTGCCTTTTCGGTGGAGAGTTCACCAAAACTGCCAACCAAGGTCGTTTTCACTGTCGTGTGGTAGCCCGTAGCAATCTCCGGGACCAATAGCAAAATGCGATTGAAGATTTGATCGAAGGAAACTTCCTGATCAATTCCCTCTGAGAGAACATCATGCACAACTGCAATTGAACTGACCCTGCGCATAGCTTGCGCCAAAGTCTCCTTCACCTCTTCTGAATTACTCTGCCTCGACTGAATGCGAAGTAGAGAGGCTACGGTCTGCAGGTTGTTTTTTACTCTGTGATGAATCTCGCGAATGGTGAGGTCTTTGGTGAGCAGCTCTCGCTCTCGCACTCTCAGCTCGGTCACGTCTCTGCAAAGAACTGCCGCACCCACGCGCTCGGTGTGATCGAGGATTGGAATTGAACGGGCAGCGATTGTAATTTCAGGAAACTCGATGTCTGTTCGCCAGGCACCTTTCCCAGTTAGAACCAATGGCAGACCCTCATCGACAGAAGATTCTCTTTCTGAGATGGAGTTCACGACCTCAGCAAGTAATCTGCCCTCAAGTTCTCCATCCATACCAGCGCGATTGAACATAGAAAGAGCGTTAGGCGACGCAAACAAAACTCGACCAGACTTATCAAGACGAATCAATCCATCTGTCACACGCGGCGCACCACGCTTGGATGCGGTACCAGCCTCTCGAATCGGAAATTCACCCTGGCTGACCATCGCGAGAAGCTGCTCAGCAGTTGCAACAAAGTTCAATTGCAGCTTGTTTGGATAGCGGGACTCCCCCAAATTGGTATGACGGGTGATTATGGCTATTGGTGCTGAGCTTTTGTCACCGCCGGGTGCAAAAACTGGATAGGCGGAGATTCGAGTGGCATTTCCGCTGAACTCAGACAAAGTAGGTGCGACTACTGGCTTGCCAGTATCCCAGGCTTCAGAAATTACTTTCTGCCAATCAGTTCTTGCAACACTGCCGGTGATGTCGCGATAAAACAGAGTTGCAGCGGTTGATGGCCTGGCGTGGGCATAAACATGGAGCTTGGTTCGCTTTGGTACCCACAACACCAGATCAGAAAATGCCGCATCGGCAATTAGCTGCCAATCAGCCATCAAGGTTCTAATCCATTGCTGGTTTAGCTGGTTTGTTTCCTCCACCTGGGCGAGTTTACTCTCCCACCGCAACCACTATCTCTTGTGCAAGTTTCCTAATGCCCTGCTGTGCCTTCGAGGATCTACCCTGCAGTTGCAGTGGCTTTGTGCTTTGAAGCAGGATGTCAAAACCCTCGTCCTCCGCTATCTCTCCAGCCAAAGTGAGCCCGGCAGCCCGCGAGAGAATACTGCGCAATTGAGACTGCGGATTTCTGCCAAGAATGGAACTACGGACCCTGTTGGCAATTGGCCAAACCGGCTTACCAACCTCCCGCAAATCAAACAAAAAGCGGTTAATGCCAACTGGATCAGCCAGAAAGCTAGCCAAGACTAAATCCGCGCTAGTCAGCAGGAATTGGGTTGCCTGGTTTCTATCTCGGCCCGAATCAGCAGAGATTAGACCGGCTTCGAGATGCGTTGCGACGTCCCAAATAAGAAAATCGAACTGGCCCGACAGATGTGAAATGAGTCCTTGCAAGGTCGGAGCATCCACTTCAGCCCAGCGGGCAGGAGAGGGAAGTCCGGTTAGTAGCCATATGGAATGGGTAGAAAACTCAATCTTCTTTCCCAGTCTTTCAAATTCAAGATCTGTAAATCTTCCCTGCCTAATCAGTCGCAAGCAGCCAGCTAAACCTCCGCTTGCTTCAGTGACGCCCATCAGCGCTGCCAATGATGGGTGATATGTGTCAGCATCAATTAAGCACACTTGCCAGCCAGAGGCGGCCAGTTCGAAACTTAGGTTGACTGCAAGACTCGACTTCCCCGATCCGACGGAGCCCCAGCTCACAATATTCTTAGTTTTTTGAGTAGCAGTCGGCGTTGCCAACTTGTTTCGAATATCAAGACTTGTCATTTTGCTGGCAAGACAAATACTTCGAAATCAGCAGCCAAAGCAGTAATCAGCAGCATTGCCTGCTCTTTGCTCAGCAGAATCTCTATTTCTGGAACATCTTCAGCAAAGAGTCCCTCCCTAACCTCCACCGATGCCACCTCAGCTCGGGCGACTAACTGCTCGGGCTGGAATATTCCCTCTACCTCAACTACCTGCCAAATTGAGACAAAGCTTCCAAGAGCAACGGCTGCCGATGGCTTGATTGACGGAATCAGGCGGATGGCTGTTTGGTTCTCTGCCAACTCCCGACCAAGCCGACTAACTGGAATCAATTCACCCTGCGGAACAGCCGATGTCAAAGCAGTCCCTGCTGGAATCTCCCTCGCATAGAGCGACGCGAGAGATCCGAGATCTAGCTCCGCAGCCTCCAAGTCTGCGCTTTGAATACTCTGACCAGGAACAAGATCGCGTTTTGCAACTAGGTATGTGGGCAGAGGCTTATTCAAAGAGAACACCACGATTCCAACGCAGGCGATTGCCAAGAATAGGAGCCCTATGCGCCAAGGGCTCACGCGTCTTCTGAGTCGAATGCTCATACTGAATCTCCTTGAGAAAACAGTTCGCTTTGCGCAAAGAGCAGCTTCACCAGTGGAACCCATATGACCCCCTGCTGCGAGGCAATGCGCATCCACTCCCCTTCAACGTTGAGTAGCCATGCCGAGTGAAGTTCTGGTCCGGACTCAAAACGAAGCTTGACGGGCTGCTTTTGCTGGCTTAGTAAGCCTCCTAAGGTTTCAGAGATTGACAAACGTGGTTCGAGACCTGTGGCCTCAGAGATTGATTTGAGTGGAAAGAAGTAAACCGTGCGGCCAGATCGTCCCAAAACCAGATCTGGACCAAGCTCAACCTCATCTAGTAGGTAGTCAGTCTCGCTGCAACGAATGCGCATACCAAGGGGCTCTTTGGCTATCCGCCGCGAAGAGAACTCTTCTTCAAGTTCGTGGATTATTTTCATGGGTCGATAAGACCACAACCCAAACATTCATTTGGAAAGTTATCCACAGCTCAACTAGGGGGACTACCCCGACCGCTGTCCCCTCTCCATACTTTTGCCACCCAAACAATAAGAGGGGGAACTATGTCAACTGTTTCAAAGGTGGCAGAAGGTCAAGCTGACCCTGCCAGTTTCTTTGCTGAAATTTCAGCAGCCTACGTAGAAGTTCTAGCTGGACTGAGAAGACCAGAGCAACTCGCACGCTGGCTGAGCGACACCGCTTACTATGACGTCTGCCAGCGCTATCGAAGAGGGGCAGCTCAGAGACAGATCACCGGCTTAAAGCATCGTCCTGAAATAGTTTTGAGAAAAACCAAGACTTTTGCCACCGATGCCAACGCGTATCAGGGTGTGGTAGTCCTGCAGATTTCAGGCGCAATCAAAGCAGTGTCTGTTAGAGCGGAGCTAATCTACGAGCGATACCGAGTAACGGAAATCGTTTTGATTAATTCTTGAAGAAAGCTGAACCCTGGCCAGAGCTTTTGGGTGGCTCTTGATTTGGGTTCTCGTTACCTTCTTGCTGGACCTCCACGCCGCCCTGTTCGGAAGGCGCTGAGTAAGTCAACTGTTGAGGTTGCTGCTGAGTGACGTCCGGCACGGCCTGCTTGACTTCCAAATTAAACATCAGCTGAACAGCTTCTTCTCGTATGGCGGCCATCATGTCTTGGAACATGCCATAGCCCTCACGCTGATACTCAACAAGCGGATCTCTCTGAGCCATAGCTCTCAGGCCGATTCCCTCTTTGAGGTAATCCATCTCATAGAGGTGATCGCGCCACTTTCTATCAATCACCGAAAGCATCACTCGGCGCTCCAGCTCTCGCATAAGCTGCTCACCGATTTCGCTGGTGCGTCGGCCATAGGCAATTCGAGCGTCAGAGGTAATTTCCTCAATCAACCACTTGCTGGTCAGCTTGGCCGGCGAACCAACCTCAGCAATGACCTCATCGATTTCTAGGCTGATCGGATAAATTGCCTTGAGTTGATTCCACAGCGACTGCAAATCCCAATCAATAGCGGATCCATCGCTGTTTCTAAGAATGATGTCAGAAATGACCTCTGCCAAAAACGCATCAAAAGTTCTTGAAATGTCTTCGCCCTCAAGAATTTGACGACGGTCTGCGTAAATAGCTTCACGCTGACGGTTCATCACATCGTCATACTTCAAGATGTTCTTTCGAATCTCCGCGTTTCGAGCTTCCACCTGCGATTGTGCAGAGGCGATAGCTCTGGAAACAACCTTGGACTCAATGGCCTGCTCGTCAGGCACCGATGAGCGGTTCATCAAAGCGGCGGCAGCTTGAGAGTTGAATAGGCGCATCAGATCGTCTGTGAGAGATAGGTAGAAACGCGATTCTCCGGGGTCTCCCTGACGGCCGGAACGACCGCGCAGCTGGTTATCGATTCGTCTGGATTCGTGGCGCTCGGTTCCCAGAACATACAGTCCGCCAACGGCAAGGACCTTCTCGGCTTCTTTCGCAACCTGCGCCTTTACCTGTTCGAAGACCGAATCCCACTTGGCTTCATACTCTTCTGGGTTATTAGCTGGATCAAGTCCGAGCCGCTGCATTTCCTGCACAGCCAAACACTCAGCGTTTCCACCGAGCATGATGTCTGTTCCACGGCCAGCCATGTTGGTGGCAACTGTGACAGCACCAAACTGTCCAGCTTGCGCAACAATTACGGCTTCCCTGGCGTTGTTCTTGGCGTTCAATACCTCATGACGAACCCCGGCCTTAGCCAAGAGTTTCGAGAGATACTCGCTCTTTTCGACAGAGGTGGTTCCAACCAGGATGGGCTGACCACGCTTGTGGCGATCCATGATGTCGGCGACCACCATCTTGAACTTGGCCTCTTCGTTTTTATAAATCAAATCCGACTGATCTTTTCTAATCATCGGCTTGTTGGTTGGAATCGGCACAACGCCAAGTTGGTAAGTAGACATGAATTCAGCCGCTTCAGTCTCTGCTGTTCCAGTCATACCACTGAGCTTGTTATAAAGCCTGAAATAGTTCTGCAGCGTAATCGATGCAAGGGTTTGGTTCTCTGCCTTGATTGCAACGTTTTCCTTGGCCTCAATAGCTTGGTGGAGGCCTTCGTTATAACGTCTGCCTGGAAGGATTCGACCGGTGTGCTCATCAACGATAAGCACTTCACCATTGGTGACAACATAGTCGCGGTCGCGTCTGAAAAGTTCCTTGGCACGAACGGCATTATTTAGGAAAGAGATAAGTGGCGTATTTGCTGTTTCGTAAAGGTTGTTGATTCCTAGGTAGTCCTCGACCTTGTCGATTCCAGATTCCAAAACCGCGACGGTCCGCTTTTTCTCATCAACCTCGTAGTCCTCATCGATTTTCAGTGTCTGCACCAGCTTGGCAAAAACGCTGAACCAGCGATTCACGTCTGCACTGGAAGGACCAGAGATAATCAATGGGGTTCTGGCCTCATCAATCAAGATTGAGTCAACCTCGTCGACCACCGCGAAGTAGTGTCCCCTCTGCACCAAATCTTGCTTGGACAGCGCCATGTTGTCTCGCAAGTAATCAAAACCAAATTCGTTATTGGTTCCGTATGTAATGTCGCAGGCGTACTGCGTCCTTCTGAACTCTGGATCCTGGCCGGTGAGAATGCAGCCGATGCTCATACCCAGCGCCCTGTAAATTCTTCCCATCAACTCGGACTGGTAACCAGCCAAGAAGTCGTTCACAGTCACCACGTGGACGCCGCGACCTGGAATGGCATTTAGATAGGCCGCTAGGGTGGCGACCAAAGTCTTACCTTCACCAGTTTTCATTTCAGCAATGTTGCCCATGTGAAGAGCAGCACCACCCATGATCTGAACATCAAAGTGCCTTAGGCCAAGAGTTCTAACCGAAGCCTCACGAACTGCGGCAAAGGCCTCCGGCAATAGCTCGTCTAGTGTTTCGCCACCAGCAAAGCGCTCACGCAGGGTCTTGGTCTCTCCCTTGAGCTCCTCATCGCTGAGCTGTTGATAGTGGGGCTCTAATGCGTTTACCTCTTTGGCGATTGATTCGAGCTTGCGAAGAAGTCTGCCCTCGCCAGCGCGCAGGAGACGATCGAGAATGGAAGCCAAGTAATACTCCTTAGTAACGGGGTAATTCTAGTCGCGCCAGCGAACTAGCGAACAAGGCTGATAACCCCGTAACTGTAGCCTTTTCGGCGGTACACCACTGCGGGCTTGTCAGATTCCGAGTCGTGAAACAGGTAGAAATCATGACCCACCAACTCCATTTGGTCGACCGCTTGCTCAGCAGTCATAGGCGATGACTTGAACTGTTTACGTCTTATTACAAGACCAGCAGTCTCTTCAATAATTGGGATTTCACCCGTTAGGACATCGTGATCAACTGGCGTTAGGTCAATCGATGCAAAATTGCTTGCCGATAACTCGCTTGCACCCAAATTTTTGTGATTGCCGCCTCTGTGAACCTTGTGGCGATCAGAGTATCTTCTCAGTCTTTCCAAGAGTTTTTGAAAAGCCAAATCGAAAGCGGAAAACTTATCCGCCGCTTTTGCCTCAGCTCGAACAGTGTGGCCTGGCTCGAAGACAGTTAGCTCGACAGAATCTTCTTGCCCCGCTTTGCGGTTATGGTCATGTCTTGTGACCTTGATGTTTAGTTCCTCTGGACGGTGAGAAAACTGCTCAACTTTGGTGGCTTTTTCAGAGACATACTCTCTGAAGCGATCTGAAATGTTGAGGTTTTTTGCGGTGAATCTAATTTCCATTTCTACCTCCAATTAGGGTCCTAGCCCTAAATCCAAACTACGCCTATTCCATCGGCTGTCAAAACGTAATTCCGAATCTCCTAGCAATTACGCAGAAACCTGCCACCTCATAGCCAGCTTGTTGACAGGCCCGCTTGAGCTCTCTGAGAGTCGCACCGGTGGTCACAACATCATCGACTAACAGGACGCGACCATTACCCGGCCTAACCTCGAACGCACCTACGAGATTTTGCTGCCTCTGAAGAAAGGACAGCTTTCTCTGGTCCGCTAGCTTTCGATTCGCACCTACCGATAGACGAGGAAAATTGTCTAATGATGTTCGTCGCACTAGGCGCTGCAGGGGATCGAATCCCCTTCTTCTGTAGTTGGGCAAATTCTTTGGCGGAATTGCGTAGCAGTCAAAATTCCGAAGGGCTGCCTGCAGAATTGAGGACTCAAGCAACTCCCCCAAAGGCCGCTCTAGGACCAGACGCGACTTGTCTTTGTAGTGCTTAATCAATGTTTCGCATTCACCTTCGAGCTCGGCAGAAAAGAAAAGCTGCCCTCCCGCAAGACTCTCGCGACCATTTATGGGGCTTGGCCAACACTGCTGACAAAGTGGCTTTGGCAATTTCCCGCAGATTACGCAGGGAGCTGGGAGCAGAAAGTCAATGAGCACGAGGGCATTGTGGAACTAAATAGAAACTTTGGGCTAGTCGCCGATGGATCTGTGGATAAGCCTCAGCGCGCTGTTGAGATATCTGCTACCTCAGTCTGAAGTCTTTGCCAAGTGTTCCCGGAGAGCATCCAAACCTCGCCGGTTTCAGAAAGTAAGTAACTGTCGATTGCAGCAAAGCCCGCCTCAATTACGGAGCCCGTGATTAGTGGCGCTGTGCGCTGCTTTCTAGGACCGCTAATTGGATAGTCATAAATGCTTCCGGTGCCACTGGATGTTTTAGACAGAATCCTTAATACGGTGGAGCTTTGCCAGGTGAGAGAGCTGACCCCAACGGCCTCCGGTTCCGCTACAAGATTTCCGGTCAAGCGAAGCGGAGAACCTTGTTGATTTCGAACAATTCCGAACAGCTCAACCGTCTGTCCTGAATCGGAAATGACGACTGCTAATCGTGAACCCTCGGGGGAAATAGCGGCGCTCAATATGTTTCCCGAAAACGGCAAAACCACCTCTGAGGATTCACCATTGGACGCAATGATTTCAATAGTTCCTGTATTAGTTGACCTAAATAGCCAAGTGTTCCCAAAAGAATCAACTTGAACATCGGAGATTAGAGAAGAATTTGAAACTCTGCGTGCGGTAAATGTTCCATTTTCCTCAGCAACCCGATATGCACCTGAAGATGAAACTAGAACGAAATCCGATCCGCCCGGTCCAACTGCCAGAAGGTTGCCAGACAATGATTCAGCGACAGCCTCGGTTCCTACGACTGGTCCAGCTTCAGAGCCGCTTAGTCGCAATATTCCAGAATCCGTAAGCGCGTAGGCAGTAGAAGCTGGAATAGCAGGAATCTCTGCGGCAGAAATGTTTTGCTCAGCCCCGGCAATTAAAACAGCCACATCAACAACGCCTGGTAATTGTAAAAGCGTGCTGCGAAGCTGCGTCAATAACAACCCCCGCTGGCGTGTATCAGCAGCCAGAGCAGTTGAATCTAGATCCACCAAAGCCTTACCCTCTTGCACTAGCACAGCATTTACTTGCAACTGAGTACCCGCTGGAATTGCTGAGAGAACAGATTCACTCAACCACTGTGCTGGCCCATTTAGAAGGGCTGTCACCAATTGAGTTGGTGTCGATGAACGCTTAGGGAACCACCGGACATCTGGAACTAACTGAGAAGCGGTGGAGTCAAGAAAATAAATTGGGAATTGCGAGAAGACGACTTCAAATACAGGCACTGTGACCACAGTTAAATTTGGGGCACTGGAAATTCTCCATTCTCCATTTTCTTCAGTTAGCCTGAAACGAAGATTGGTTGTGGTCGGCGTAATGTTGTCGAATGAGCCATCCGCATTGACCCGGGCTCCCACCATGACACTGACAATTTGCACCTCATCGCTTGCCGACTGCAGATCGTAAGCACCTACTCGAATCAATGTCTGCTCACCCGGTCTCCAGCGGGTTGAGAAGCCTTCAGTCAAATACTCTCGAGCAACCTCGTAGTCATTTTGTGGACCGGTTCCTGCAGAGAGGAATCCCGAGACAATCTCACTGGGGGTTGCGCCAGGCAATGGGGATGCGGGCGAGTAGAAAGATAGCTCCTGCTGCTCAGGTGCCGTTAGTTCAGGCCCAATCTCGACATTGATTCCACTGGGCAAACTCGCACAGCCTGCCAAGAACAAGACCGAAAGACCTAATGAGATTTTGCGCATCATGCTTCCAGTCCTCTCGGAGGAAGTGGCAGCGGCGAATTTGCGATTACTGCATCCTTTGACTTTGGCAGAGTCAAACGAAAACTGGTTCCCAACTTTGGCTTTGACCATACCTGCAACCAACCTCGGTGCAGTGAGGCGTCCTCTTTTGAAATAGCAAGGCCAAGGCCCGTTCCGCCCACTGAACGCTGCCTAGCTGGATCCGCTCGCCAGAATCGATCAAAGACGCGCTCTAGTTCTTGGCGAGACATTCCAACGCCTCGATCAGTTACGCAAATTGCAACGGCCTGGGAGTTCTCCCCTACCTCAACCGTTATATCCTTGCCGCCGCCGTGCTCGATGGCATTTGACAGAAGATTTCTAAGCAGTCGCTCTATTCTTCGCGCATCTATCTCTGCGCGTACAGGCTCATCCGGTGCTTCTAGCTGCAGACTGGTGTTGCGATCTTTGGCTAATGGCTCGATTGACTTAATTGCCGCCGTGGCCACCGCTCTGACATCGTGGAATTCAAACTCGGGGACAATCGCTCCGGCGTCGTACCTTGAAATTTCGAGGAGGTCGCTGAGCAGGCGGTCAAACCTCTCAATCTGATCCTGCAGCAATTCTGCTGACCTGGACAGGGCGGGCTCTAGCTTTGAGCGGTTACTGAATAGAACTTCTCCGGCCAATTTGATGGTGGTCATTGGGGTTCTTAGTTCGTGCGAAACATCTGAAACAAATCGTCTTTGCATCCGCGAAAGTGCATCAAGTCTTTCAATCTGTGTTTGAAGGCTTGTAGCCATCTTGTTGAACGAACTCGCGAGGGTTGCCAATATGTCTTGCCCCGCTTCAGGAAGACGCTTGTCTAGCTTTCCTTCCGAAATCTCTCTTGCTGCTTCGGCAGCTTCTTCAACGGGTGCAACCAGTCTTCTTGTAACAAGGAAGCTGGCACCAGCGATCAACGCAAGAAGGAAGAATCCTCCGATTGCAAGGGCATTCTGGACTAGCTCGAGCGCCTGCTGCTCAGCGGCAAGGTTATAAACAAGATAAAGCTCGAAACTGCCAGCAATTGGAATTGCAATTGGTGTTCCAACCGTAATTCCTGGGACATCTCCATCCTCGCTCCGTAAAGATACGGGAGTGTAAGTGAGGCGACCTGGCGCCTCTCTTACCTCACTGCGCAATTCATCTGGAATTGAGCGAAGATCAAGATTTTGTGAAATAGGTGACTGAAATAACTGCAATTGTCCCTGTCCTGGTGAGCGCAGTAAGGCCACTTGGCGAGGAGCTGATCCACCCGTGATTTCAAGTGATGGCACAACCGAGTTCAGAAGAGTTTGCAGTGCAGTCTCATCTGACAGCGAGCTGGCCGCGATGGTGGTTTGTACGGAGTCGACAGCTCGCTCAGTCTCAGTCAAGACTTGGCTAAGTCGATTTTGATAAAAGCTATTGGCAAGCGAGTAGGAAAGAAAGCTTCCGATAATTGCCACAGAAATCCCACCAAGAATCACGGTGGTTAGAACTGCTCTTGCGGTAAGAGACTTGCGAAATAGTGAAATCACTGAGTTTCAGAGCCAGCTCGATACCCATGACCGCGAACGGTCATAACAATCTTTGGATTCTCCGGGTCTTCCTCAATCTTGGAGCGCAGTCGCTGGACGTGAACGTTTACCAATCTGGTGTCAGCTTTGTACTGATAGCCCCAGACCTGCTCCAGAAGCATCTCGCGACTAAACACCTGTTGTGGTTTAGCTGCAAGCGTGTGAAGAAGTTTGAATTCAAGGGGAGTAAGAGAAAGATTGAGTGATCCGCGCTTGACTTCAAAAGTTTTTGGATCAAGCGACAATGGACCAATTTGTACGGTTCCGGCGTCATCGGAAATCGGACGCAACCTGGCTCGGATTCTCGCGACGAGTTCTGCACCGTTGTGGGGTTTGACCACATAATCATCTGCGCCGGCCTCAAGACCCGCGACAACATCATCAGTGTCACCCTTAGCAGTCAACATGACGATTGGAACGCCAGAGAAAGCCCTGATTGATTTACAAACTTCAATTCCACTTTGCCCTGGCAGCATGATGTCAAGTAAAACCAAATCAGGATTTTGTGCTTTGAAGACATCAACGGCAGACAAACCATCGCTGGCAAAGACAGGTGAGTAGCCACTAGCCGAGAGAACTAATCCGACCATCTCCCGCAGGGCATCATCATCATCGACCACAAGAATCCTGTGCGTCATGACACCCTCCTGAAAGGCATTTATCTAACAACCAATTTAGCTGTTTCGAATTGCTTGGATAGCCCGGTCTGTAATTTCCCTCATTAGGGCTTCATTGCTGGACTCCACATTCAGGCGCAAAAGAGGCTCAGTATTGGAGGGCCTGATATTCGCCCACCACCAGCCAGACTCAGAAGAGCCAAAAAAGGTTGTTCCGTCAAACTCTTCCTCGCGCTCAGCTGCAATAACTGCGCGAACCCTCGCTAGTGCTGCCTGGCGGTCTGTGACGGTCGAGTTAATTTCTCCGGATGAGAAGTAAGGGGTGGTTCTGGCTGCCAGCTTCGACATTGGTAGATCGCCGGTTCCAAGCTCACTTATAACGTGCATCGCGGCCAGCATTCCGTTGTCCGCTCCCCAGAAGTCACGGAAGTAATAGTGAGCCGAGTGCTCACCACCAAAAACAGCTCCGGTTTCAGCCATCTTGTCTTTAATTAGCGAGTGGCCAACCTTAGTTTTTACTGCCCGTGCACCATTGCGCTCGATTTCTTCGCTGACGAACTTGGAAGTAAGAAGATTGTGCAGGACCACAATTTTTTCCTCGCCAAGCTTTCGAACGCGGTCAATTTCGCGCTTTGAAACTATTGCAGCGACCGCAGAGGGGTTGACAGCATTTCCCTGTTCGTCAACAACAAAGCAACGATCGGCATCTCCATCAAAAGCGAGACCAAGGTCTGCACCTACCTCAAGAACCTTCTTTTGCAGATCAACCAAATTCTTAGGCTCCAATGGGTTTGCCTCGTGGTTAGGAAAGGTTCCGTCTAGTTCAAAATAGAGATCAACAATTTCAATATTTGGATTGTGTCCGAGCACCGATGGAACGGTAAGCCCGCCCATGCCATTGGCAGCATCCACCACAATCTTCAGTTTTCGGATGGCACTTAGATCTACAAGCTCGTTTAGGTAATCCGAGTATTGCGACAGGACATTCAGCTCGCGCACGGAACCGAGCGAGTTAGCACTGGTAATCCCTGACGAGAGATATTTCTCTGCCCGATCTCGAATGTGAGCAAGGCCGGTGTCAAGGCTGATACCTCTTGCGCCCGCCCTTGAAAACTTAATTCCGTTGTAGCTCGCAGGATTGTGTGAAGCGGTAAACATGGCAGCTGGCAGGTTTAGGCGTCCTGAGGCGAAGTAACTCATGTCTGTTGAGCAAAGTCCAATCATCACAACACTGCCGCCGCGCAGAGTCGCGCCTTTTGCAAAAGCAGCCGCGAATAAGGGTGAGGAGTCGCGCATGTCGTGCCCGACCACTAGCTCTTTGCCATCCAACTGCAACTCGTCAACAAAAGCAGCCCCGAAGCAAGCAATTACATCTTCGGTTAGTTCACTGCCAACCAAACCACGAACGTCGTAGGTTTTTACGAACTTGTTGAAATCGACCAAAAACACCCTCAATGCAGTTGAGTTCTAAGAATACAATGCCCCTATGGGCACTATTAGTCGCGACCGCCATGGGCGGGGTATGCGCAGGCCATTGCCCTCTAAATTGTTCAGACCCGGGACCCGAACCGAGCTGTTTAACCTGGTGGTTGAGCAGACTTGCGAATACCTAAAATCTTCCTTTCCGGAGTTGGCTGAATTGAATTGGCGAATCGATGAGGTTCCCAACCTCGCTAAGGGTGAGCACCTGACTCGCTACAGCATCCGAAAAGACACAATGGGCATCACTCTGTATCGAATTCCAATTGAGCGACTATCTTTTCGAGGCGCAGACCTAAGGGCACAAATTGAACAGACAGTCTTATCGGCAGCCGCGGAGCTCATCGACAAAGATCCGTGGGAACTGATTCATCCCGCCTAGCGAACAAAAACACTCAGTGACTGACCGGGGTTTGAGTTCTCACTCGGATTAATGACCGCATAACCACTCGGGCTTATCAGCTGCAGCGCTGCAATAAATTCTCCGCTTGAATCAATTGAAACACTGCGACCCGAGACAGGAAGAAGTCCAATTTCGTTGGGCGCTAGTTCAAGCGTGCTGATTTGGTTTCCCTCAGCTGCTGCAGCCTCCACAGTGACAGTTATCCGAGAATCGGTTGGATTGACCAAAGCTAATTCGGTATCGATTGATGGAACAGGTAGGGATAGAGAAGTGAATCGCTCAGAGGGAGATATCCACTGGTAATCTAGTGGCCTTAGGGATGGATTCAAGATGCTTGCCAACACTGGCTCACTGCTCTCAATTTCAATCGCATAGGTTCCAGGTGGCAACTGCGGCTCAATCTCATACAGCTCCCCGGAATCAAGTGCAAACTCCACCAACTGGGTTTGAGTGGAGCGCGAGTGATAAGTGATGGTCAAATCTGCTGCAGCGGTTGGTGCAAATAGGCGGAGTCTGGGTCGTTCGTATCCATCGGCCAAGATGCTCACTGGCGCAATCCAAAGATTTGTCTCGGCTTGCCTAACTGCAGTATCGAGCGAAACTCCCAGTGAGTTCAGACCATCGCTATAACGATGCTGAATAGCTGCCACCAATCCCCCGCCACCGGACTCGAAATAAACCGCATAGCTTGGCTCTACCCCAACTACTGCAGCCAAGCTGATGAGCTTCTCGCTGACTGGACCAATCACGTAACGCTCGGTGATGACCTTTCCGGCAAAGTGAATCTCCAGCAGTAGCTGTGTATCAACTGGATTGGGGTTAGCGACAACTAGGACAGATTCTTTTCCAGCTCCCCCATCACCAGAAACAAACCAACCATTCGTAACAGGTTGCTCGCAGTAGCCCGCAATGAGTCCACTAGCGCGAGGACGATCAACAACCTGATATTCAATGGCGCTAAGGAGACGAGTCGATTGCTCATCTCCTTCGACGCTGAAAGTGATAAAAGACTCTATTCGGCTCGGAGTCTCGATTTGGTTTTGCGATTGAGCCCTGACGCTGGCGCTATCAACGCGTTCGATTTTTCCAACCTCAACGCCGCTTCGTCCGGCCACCTCCACCATCGAACCAGGACAGACAATTGAAAGTGGCAGAGGATTGACATCAATCGCATACTCACTGGCCGGACTAGACGAAATCTGATCCGAGGTTGGAATTAGATAAGAAGTGGCAACAGCTGCCAGTGAAAGTCCAACTACCGCTAATCTCGCCAATGGTTTCATCGCGCTACCCTTCTGCGATAGCCACGAATCGTGGCAGGGGTTGGAACGCTCAGCAGTAAGAACAGAGCAAGGGCTGCTAGCTGCCAGTTGCGGTTGTCAGCTGGAATCTCAGTGGTTGGCTGCTCAACCGCAGTTGTAACCCTGAACAGGGAACCAAAGGCACTATCTCCAGAGATCTGGAAAAACTCCATGCCGGCGATAGAGGCCCTTGTTGCGAGGGCAGTTGAATCATTTCCTTGCACCAGTACAAAATCAATTCCCAACTCTGATAGCAGTTGACCGACCCTGGCAGGATTGGCTGCAATCAATTGCGCAGTCAGGTCGGCTATTGACTGCTCGATTTGAGAGCTGGCACCTAGAGTCGAATAAAGCACGCTGCGCTCATCCGCACTGCGGCCGTCTCCCCAGACCAAATCCGCGTGAATCTCTTGATCAAAGCTAATTACAAGCGTCCTAGTCGCACCCTCAGCATCGGCCTGAGCAACCACCAAAGCAGGCGCTGATAGATCTTCGACTTGCAACGGACGCTGGGCCATGAAACCAAATGAAACAGCACTCACTGCTAGTGAAACTGAAACCACCGCAGCAGTTGCAACCTTGACCTCTCGAGAGGCGAAGTCAACAAAAAGCAGCAGAAGTAGTAGAACACCCAGGCTCAATAGCGCCGACAGCTCAGAGAACCCAAAGCCCAAAATTCGATCTGCAGAAACCAGTGCGCATAGGGAAAAGGCTGTTGCGAGGATCGGAAGAGGTCGATTCGCGAAACCAGCGAGCACGAGCGCAACCGCCAGGGTAATAACGTGCCAAATGACTTGATCACCAGTATCAGTTCGGCTGGAACTCGTTAGGAAGATGAGGGCGGGATTTGTATTCGCAGTCGCCATCAGCCAAGGCAGCAAAAGACTAATTGCCGGTGTGGCACTAACTGCCAGATAGAACTTTCGTGGATTTTGCAAAACCAATGCCGACACAAAAACAATCAAAAGCAAAAAGACCACAGGATTGGCAATCGCAACCAGTGCCATGCTCAAACCGGCTAGCGCAATCCAACGGAGAGTCCGGGCGGAATTGAAGGCTGATTTGGCTTTCATCAGAAGGTAGATGGATAGAGGTGTAAAAACAGAAACTACGAGCTCAACCACTGCACCTGCGCTCTGAAGTTGCAACAGAGCTGGACTGAGCGCGTAACCCACAGCTACGAGGTTGCGCAGCCAAGCTCGTTCAGTGAATTGGCCGAATAGCAGCCAGGCAGAAATAAAGGCAAATGTCCCCGCCAAAAAGACAAACCAATTCAGGGTCACTGAAGGTGCAGTTGGAACCAAAGCGAGCAGTGCGAAGAACCAATTGAAGGGATCAGATGGATAATCAACACCAGCCAAAAACTGAACTCGATCAACACCGGTTGATAGCCAGATGCTCTCAAAAGATCTTCCAATGGGCGACGCCGCATTTGACATCGCCGCTAAAGGGAAGCCGCCGAGAGAAACCAGTGGTAATAAAAGGGAAATGTAGAAAGCACCTGATGCGAAGAATCCCCTGCGACCAGAGCGAGCCTCCTCCGGCGGAAACTCCATTTGCTTGCTTCGCTTTTGTCTGATTTGTTTCGGAGTTGCATAAAGGCTTCTTGCTCCCGCCAGTGAGCCAAGAGCTCGCACTCTTTTTCTTGCCGCCCAACGAGAGGGAAAACTAAACCAACCAAATAGCCAGCTCACCAGCTGGCCGGCTGCTCTGCCAGGTCTTCGATTGAATACGTTCAGCGGAATTTGAGCTATCGCTAGAGCAGGCAAAATCAAATTGATTAGAAGTGCGATGGGGCCGGGGGCGGTCAAAGTGAATAGATGAAGATGCGCTCTCTCAATTGCGAACCGATAGCCGCCGCCAAGCCAGCTTCGCTTTCGCATTCCCCGCATCGAAAGTCCGGCATGCAAAACTTTGGCGGTTGGTTCGACTACAACCCGGTAGCCAGCAGCTCTTGCTTTGAGAGAGAACTCAATGTCCTGAGCCAGCACAGGCGTTGAATCATCGAAACCGCCAAGTTTTTCCCACAGCTCAATGCTCACCAACATGCCGGCGGTTGAAACTGCCAACGTGTCACTTCGCACATCGAATTGCCCCT
>JACCDJ011792117.1_pt1 | contig 28205 bp, 23 predicted proteins | sample 7444481 | NCBI WGS metagenome assembly JACCDJ01 (sample SAMN15323435, study PRJNA562643) | freshwater metagenome | isolation source: river surface water | place: USA:Blue River Watershed | collected 2017-08-15 | reverse complement strand
GGTTGGTGCCCATCGTTTTTTCTTCCCCATCGGTGATGCCATCTGCATCGGTGTCCGCAACGAGAGGGTTGGTGGTATCGATGACTTCCTGTCCGTCGTTGACGCCATCGGAATCGGTATCGGCAACCAAGGGATTGGTGGCGCGCGTTTTTTCTTGGCCTTCGCTGAGGCCATCCCCATCGGTATCGGCGATGAGCGGGTTGGTCGCATCGGTCACTTCTTGCGCATCATTCACTCCATCGTCATCCGTGTCTTGGACAAGCGGGTTGGTATTGCGGGACTTTTCGTCGCTATCGGTCAGGCCATCGCCATCGCTGTCGGCAATGAGTGGATTGGTCGCATCGGTGACTTCTTGGGCATCGTTCACTCCATCCGCATCGGTGTCGGTAACTAAGGGATTGGTAGTGCGTGTTTTTTCTTCGCCATCAGTGAGTCCATCGCCATCGGTATCGGCGACGAGAGGATTGGTGGCATCCGTCACTTCCTGCCCATCGTTCACGCCATCGGAATCGCTATCGGCAAGATCGGGATTCGTGAGGCGAACGATAATTTCCTGATAGTTGGTGAGCCCATCATTGTCCGGATCACGTGTGTCTTCGACGAAGGTGGCACCCACGGTTTTATCAGCGTCCATCAGGACAGTCGTGGGGTTGGAAGAACCTGATGCATCACCGGTCCAAGATCCGAAGAGATAACCTGGTAGCGGCGTTGCGGTAACTGAGGCATTCGTTCCGTGTGCCAAGCTTCCCGACATCGCAAAACTGCCGCCCAGCGCCGACCCGTTGTTGCTCAAGGTGAGCAAAAATTTCGGCAACGAGGTGGCCAGTTTCGGATCGGTGAAAAACTGGACTTCATAACTGTCGGAATAACCATCACCGTCCGTGTCTGAAAGCAGTGGATTGGTGCCTCGTGTTTTTTCATTGCCGTCGCTGAGGCCGTCTGCATCGGTATCGGCGACGAGTGGATTGGTGCCATCGGTCACTTCCTGTCCATCGTTCACGCCGTCCGAGTCCGTATCGGCCATGTCGGGATTCGTGAGGCGAACGATGATTTCTTGGTAATTGCTGAGTCCGTCACTATCAGGATCGCGGGTGTCTTCGACGAACGTAGCACCCACGGTTTTGTTGGCATCCATCAAGACAGTCGTGGGGTTGGCAGAACCAGAGGCATCACCGGTCCATGAGCCGAAGAGATAGCCTGGTTGAGGCGTGGCGGTGACAGTCGCGGACGCACCACTGAGATAAGAAGCAGTGCCTGAAATCGAACCATTTGTCGTGGTGGTTTTCGATAGAGAAAAGTTTCGAATATCGACTGTGGTGTTTTGCGGCGATGATGAGGTGCTGACTCCAAGTGTTATGCTGTTGCTGCGAGCAACGCGGAAGCCGCCGCCGTTGAATGAAAAAGAAGGTGTAACGCCATTACCTCGGTCTGCGGCGCGGCATGCTATAGCGAGGCCAACGTCCCAACTGCCTCCTCGACTTACTCGGTTCGTGCCGGAAGCGGCTCCACGAGGATCCGTAGAATTGTTCGCATACGGCGCTCCGTGCCAATCCCAACACCATTCAAACACATTGCCCGCCATGTCGTGTAATCCGAAGCCATTTGCCGAAAAACTACCCACTGGAGATGTATACGGCATCGAACCAGTCACATAGGTTGGATGATAGCCTGTCGTGCCGGATTTGTAAGTTTCACTTCCGCTATTGTTGAAATTCGCATCACTGTGGCTGATTATATCAGTTCCCCAGGGGAATCGTTTGCCACTCACTCCACCGCGCGCGGCCTTTTCCCACTCGGCTTCGGTAGGTAGTCGATAGCCACTCGCCGACCAGTTCACCGTTGGCGCTGTCGTGCCAGTCTTCATCACAGATCCGCTGACTGTGTAGCAGGGTGTTAGCCCTTCCTTTTGGCTGCGAGCATTGCACCATTTCACCATATCGAACCAACTAACCGTATGAACAGGATGATTGCTCGCTTTGCCCGCACCCGTCGCCAGATCAGTATAACCGTTGTTCACGGCCCAGGCCCTCACCTCATCCCACTCCGCCTTGGTCACCTCATACTTGCCCATGTAAAATTGGCTCACGGTCACATTCACAGGTGGAGCATCGGTATCCGTATCTCCACTCGTGCGTCCCATCGTAAAGGCACCAGCAGGAATCAGCGAAAACCCCGGAACCTGCAAATCATCAGCTATCAATCGGAAACGCATTTGATTGCTAAAGTTGCCATCCCAATCAGCTCCTGCGTTCCAAGCAATGGTCTTGCCTGTTCCGATTGTGACACCATTGCCAATCGCACCCGTAGTCGATGTGACAGGAACATTGTAAGTGAGACCTCCATCGCTGGAAATTTCCAGAGTGACTTTCACTGTTGGAGTAACCGACGCAAGATCATAGCTGATATCCACAAACTTCGTTCCCGAACGCTGCGTTGCAGTGATGTTTGTGATGACAGGTTCCGCCGTTTTAGGGCTACGGCCTTGGGCCACTTCTGCGCCATCGTTGATGCCATCGCCATCGGTATCGGCGAGATCAGGATTGGAACCATAGGTCACCAATTCCTGATAATTCGTCAGCCCGTCATTGTCCGGATCGCGCGTGTCTTCGACGAATGTTGCCCCGACGGTTTTATTGGCGTCCATCATGACAGTCGCGGGATTGACGGAGCCGGAGGCATCGCCAGTCCATGATCCGAAGAGATAGCCTGGTTGGGGTGTTGCTATGATGGTTGCGGATGACCCACTGAGATAAGAGCGAGTGCCTGATATCGAACCATTTGTCGTGGTGGTTTTTGAGAGTGAAAAGTTTCGTATATCGACTGCGGTGTTTTGAATTGATGAAGCATTGGTAACTCCCAGTGTTACGCTGTTGCTGCGAGCAACTCGGAAGCCATGGGCGCCTAGCGCGTTCGAAGGAGCGCGGTTGAATCGGTATGCTGCGCGGCAATTGATGGCGCTGCTGAACCAGCTGCCGCCACGGTTCACACGACCCGTACCCGAAGCGGCACCCCGAGGATCAGTAGCATTGTTTACATACATCGATGCCCCATACCAATCCCAGCACCATTCCCAAACATTTCCTGTCATGTCATGCAAACCGTAACCATTTGCCACAAAGCTGCCGACAGGTGATGTGTAGGGCGTAGAACCAGAAACATATGTGGGATGATACCCAGTAGTTCCAGATTGGTAAGTTTCCCCTCCAACATTGTAAAAATTGGCACTCACATGACTGATCGTATCAGTTCCCCAAGGAAAACGTTTCTCGCTTACTCCTCCAAGGGCGGCTTTTTCCCACTCGGCTTCGCTAGGGAGGCGATAGCCATTTGCTGACCAGTTGACATCAGGTGCTGTCGTGCCCGTCTTCATCACGGATCCGCTTACGGTGTAGCAGGGTGTCACCCCTTCCTTTTGGCTACGGGCATTGCACCATTTGATGACATCCCACCAACTCACCGTTTGCACTGGGTGATTGCTCGCTTTGCCCGCGCCTGTCGCCAGATCCGTATAACCGTTGTTCACGGCCCACGCCCTCACCTCATCCCACTCCGCTTTTGTCACTTCATACTTGCCCATGTAAAATTGGCTCACAGTCACATTCACAGGCGGAGCATCGGCATCTGTGTCGCCGCTCGTACGTCCCATCGTGAAAGCCCCAGCAGGAATGAGTGAAAAAGGAACCTGCAAATCATCGGCTAGCAGTCGGAATCGCATTTGATTGCTAAAGTTGTTATCCCAATCGACCTCTGCGTTCCACGTGATCACTTTTCCAGTTCCTGTAGGAACACTATTGCCAATGGCTCCAGTAACTGAAGTAACAGGCACATTGTAAGTCAGCCCTCCATCTCCCGAGACTTCTAGCGTCATCTTGACTGAGGAGGTTATCGATGCAAGGTCGTAGGAAATGTTCACAAACTTCGTTCCTGGACGTTGGGTTGCCGTAATGTTGGTGATGACAGGTTCAGCCACTTTAGGACTTCTCCCCTGATTCACTTCCGCGCCATCGTTGATGCCATCTCCATCCGTATCGGCAATGTCAGGATTGGTGAGTTGGATTATTATTTCCTGGTAATTGCTCAAGCCATCGTTATCAGGATCGCGGCTGTCCTCCACGAATGTGGCACCCACAGTTTTGTCAGAGTCCATCAAAATTGTGGTGGAATTGTTGGAACCCGAGGCATCGCCGGTCCATGATTCGAAGAGATAGCCTAGTTGAGGAGTAGCTATGAGCGTGGCGTTACTGCCTGATAAGTATTGACCAGTACCCAATATCGAACCGTTGACAGTATTCGAGGCTGCCAATAGCATTATTAGTCCTCGTTCGGCCTGATTCATAGCCTCAATTTCGTTTCGATTTAAAGCCCTGTTATAGATTCTCAGATCATCGAGTTTTCCTTCGAAAAACCTTTCCAGTGGTCCGTTTAAGCTTAACCAAGCTCCAATTTGTAGAGGAGCGATGCTACACTCATTGTGAAGATATGATTGATTTTGCTGTGCTACCAGAGCGCCGTTTATATACACGCAATAATTCATATCAATTGAGCTTCTTACGAAAACGATATGATTCCAATCATCACTGCGCCAGTATGCTTGCCCATAAGGATCAAACGAGTGCCCTTGCGGATTGTCAGCGGCAATACCGAACGACAAGTTTGTTGCGCTAACACCGCAATGCAGATAACCGTTGCGCCAGTTGTCTCGGTGTATGATTGACCAACCAGAGCCAGCTGGGCTAAACTTACACCAGTAACTAAAGGTTAAATCCTTGCCGGCAACTATTGATGTCGGAATACGGATAGTTGATGACTTACCGTTGAATTGGTATGCAGATGAATTTTTTAACAAACGGTCTTGCACTGCAATCACGTCCGTAATTGTGCCATTGTTACCACGACCTGTTTCGTCGATGGCGTTTCCGTTGAACGGCCAATATGCGAGCATTCCTTTACTAAATGAATTGAACTTCGAAGCATCCACCGGACTCGTCTTTTCTTTCACCTCCAAACTATCCGGTACTCCGTCTCCATCGCTATCCGCCGCGCTTGGATTCGTTCCTGTGTTCGACGGCGAAACATAAATGCCAGTGTTCGTTTCCACGGCATCATCCAAGCCGTCGAAGTCGGAGTCTGCCCCCATGGCTGTCGCTAACGCAGCCAATGCAAATACGATAGGCTTGAGAATCAACGACGTTTGCTGAAAATTCTTCATTCCGATTTGTGTTTTATTTTGAACCAATGAGGGCGATGACCATGCGATCATGTGATATGACGGAATTTTCGTTGGAGGCAGCGTGATGTTGCTTAATATCCACCAACTTCGTCCCAGGCCGCTGCACTGCCGAAATGTTTGAAATCATTGGATCCGCTGCCAGGAGTGGCTGGGACATGATGCAGCAGCAGAAGGCAGACACAGAGATCGAGCGCATGAGATTCATGAGGCGAGAAAATGGAAGGAAGGCATGAAGAGACATCCCCATCGTGCTGATGGCGGGCGAATGGTTCTCTTGCTCAGTCGCAGTCATAACTAAATCGTTACTGAAACAATTACACAATCAAGAAAAAAGTCACCATCCAGAGAAACAAAAACGATAGAAACCCTGAGGATCCCTTTTCCGGTAAGTAGGGGAGCCTTTTTCTTGTCAAAAAACGAAGGATTCAAAAAGTGGAGCCATGCACCCACTCCAGATAGCCTTGCCAGATGCGCCAGCCGCCGAAAAGCCAGGTCAGGGCTGCTAGCACGAGGAAGGGTCCGTAGGGGAGGGGTTTGCCGAAGCCGATGCGGCCGATCGCGGCGGCTACGATGGCATACACCGCGGATGCGCCCACGGTGAACAACACGGCGGGACCTCCGAAAAGAGCACCGATCATGCCTAACAGATGCGGATCACCCATGCCCATCGCCTCGCGCGGGATGGTGGCCTTGGTGGTGTGGCCTGCGAGACTCTTGATGCTCTCTAATGCCACGACCTTGCCATCGGGCAGGGTGATTTTCTCGGCGCGGATCACCAGCGTTCCCGCACCGCGGGGCGCGCCGTCCACAAGGATTGCCGAACACTCGAGAATGAGTCGATCGCTTTTCCGATAGAACAGGTCATACCATGGAATGTCATCGCCATCACAGCGGAAGAGCAGTGGATCCTGATCGGTGGGGGCATCGACCACCTCCCACGCTGTCGCCTTGTCAAACGCGATGACTTTTTTTCCGAGAAATAATTTCCCTAATAATACCACCGACCACAATCCGAAAAATCCCAATGTCCAGCCTAGAGCAGAATCGCGCAGGCCCTGCCACCATGGTGCTGGTTCCGTGAGAGGATCCGATAGATGCAACAAGCCGTGATCGAAGCAAGAAAACCCTATCGCGGCCACCGAGCCGATGGTCGTGAGGGCTAGCGGGATGATCTGGTGCTCGGCATCGATGAAGGTGATCGCGACCATCAGGGCCAGACACAGAAACAACAGCGGCGCGGTGATGGCGCTGTGTTGGTGCCAGGTCGCGGCAAACAGCAGGGCGGTGAGCATTTCCACCAACCAATAGCGGAAGGGGATCGCAGCATGGCAGGAAGCGCAGCGACCGCGGAGTTGCAGCCACGAGATCAGGGGCAGATTGTGCCACCAGGGAATCGGTGCACGGCACTGCGGACAAAATGATCGCTTCGGCTCATTGACCGATAGACCCAAGGGCATCCGATAGATGACCACGTTCAGAAACGACCCCACACAAGCGCCCAGTGCGATCACAGGCACATACCACCAAGGCGAGGAAAAATCGAGAACGAGCGAGTCCATCACAGCATACGCAAAAAAGCGATCTCCACTCAGAGGGAAGATCGCTGATTTGTAAAGAAGAACCGAGGGGCGGATTACACCTCGCTGCTTTCAGCGGCAGGAGCTTCGGGAGCGGCTTCGGCAGTAGCTTCGACCACCTTGGCGGCCTTTTTCGCAGGAGCCTTCTTCGCGGCTTTTTTGGCGGGAGCTTTTTTCTCTGCCTTGTCTGCTGCGGCAGCGGGAGCCTTTTTCACGATGCTGGCTTTTTTCACCGATCCACCGAGCTTGGCTTGCTCATTTTTGCGACGCAGATAGTCTTTGCGGCGACGACGTTTGATTACTTTTTTAATTTGTTGGCCCATAGCTGAGCGCTTTGCTACAGTCCCCGCCCGCCCGCATCAAGAACAATCTTTCGCTTTTTTACCCACACAACATTATGGCAGGTCTCATCATCGCCCCCAGGGCACGCATTTTTCACGGTCACGACTGGGTTTACGCCACCGAAGTCAAAAAAACATTCGGCGATCCCCAGCCCGGCGATGTGATCACTCTCAAGGATTTTCGCGATCGTCCGCTGGGCACCGCGATTTTCAATCCGCAGTCGCAAATCATCGCCCGCCGCTTCTCGCGTCGACGTCAGGACCTGGATCTGGAGTTTTTCACCCGCCGCATTCGCCAGGCGCTGGCCTATCGGGAAGGTCTGCCCATCGATGCCCGACTCTGCCGCGTCGTGTGGTCGGAGTCCGATGGCATCCCGGGCTTGATTGTGGATCGCTACGGCGACCATTTGGTCATGCAAACGCTCACTCTGGCGATGGATCAACGCAAGGATCTCATCAAAGATGCTCTCATCGAGGTTCTCGCCCCGCAGTCCATCGTTCTGCGCAACGACTCGCCCATCCGCCGTGCCGAGGGGCTGGAGCTGGAAGTGAGCTTGTTTCACGGGGAAAATCCAGGAGCCTTTGCGGTCAGCGTGGATGGAATCGAATACGAGGTCGATCTGCTCGATGGACAAAAGACCGGTCTTTACCTCGATCAATTGCAAGCGCATCAGGAGCTGGCTCGTTTTGCCAAAGGGCGTCGTGTGCTCGACTGCTTCACCAACCAGGGTGGTTTCGCACTCGCTTGCGCCAAAGCGGGCGCGACCAACGTGACTGCGGTGGACATTTCTGCCAGTGCCTGTGATTCCGCCCGCATCAATGCCAGGCGCAATGAGGTGAACATCGAAGTGATCGAGGCCAATGTCTTTGATTTCCTCAAAGAAGCAGAGCCAAACTATGATCTCATCGTGCTCGATCCGCCGTCTTTCACGCGTAATAAAAAAACACTCACCGATGCCATGCGCGGATACAAGGAAATCCACCTCCGTGCTCTCAAGTTGCTGGAAAAAGGCGGCATCCTCTCGACCTATTGCTGCTCGCACCACGCCTCGCGCGGCATGTTCCTGGAAAACATCGCGGAAGCGGCGAACGATGCGAAGAAATCCCTGCGTCTCATCGCCACCCACACCCAGCGCGGCGACCACCCCGTGATGCTGCATCTCCCCGAGACCGAGTATCTTAAGGGCTTTACCTTCGAGGTCGTGGGCACGCGCTAGACCATGATTTCTCCCGAAAAAATCCTCGCTCTCGAAAAACGCATGCTCGCCTTGGGCATACGCGAGGAGGATTTGATCGAGAAATTCATTCAGGGTTCAGGCTCGGGCGGGCAGAAAATCAACAAGACCTCGTCGTGCGTGTATCTCAAACACGAACCCAGCGGGCAGGAGGTGAAATGCCAGCGCGAGCGTTCGCGCGAGCTCAACCGCTATCTGGCCCGCAAGGAATTGTGCGATCGGCTCGATGAAATCCAAAACGGCGTGCTGTCGAAACGCCAGCAGGAGATCGAAAAAATCCGCCGCCAGAAACGCCAGAAATCGCGCAAACAAAAGCAGCGCATGGTCGCCGACAAACGCAAACTCTCCGAGAAAAAATCCCAACGCCGCCATACGGGCTCGGATTGATGGAGGAGGGCATCGGAGCGCAGACCTCCCGGTCTGCTCCATGGCAAGGTAAGAAGAGGGTTGCAGTCATCGGAGCGCAGACCTCCCGGTCTGCTTCTTCTCCCTCACAAAGCGGCGGACCGGGAGGTCCGCGATCCGATTGCCGAGGTCTGCTCTTCGCTTACCATGGAGCGGACTGGGAGGTCCGCGCTCCATGTTGCAGATCGATTTCATGCCTTGTTGGAAAATTTCTTGCAAATTCAAAATTTTCAGACAATACTGAAAATAACGAAAGGAGATAGCATGAATTTGACAGACGCAATCAAAGGAATCGAAGTGTATTACGATGGTCGCTGCGGCATGTGCTGCAGTTTTCATGAGTGGATCAATCGCCAGCCCCGGGCTTTTGCGATTGCGTTCATCCCGTATCAAGCTCCTCACGCCGAGACGGTCTTTCCCGGACTGGGCACGCTTGATCCGGCGCGTGAGATGGTGGTGAGAACCAGTGAGGGACGCATTTACCGCGGTGCGGAAGCGTGGGTATGGTGCCTCTACAGTTGCGCCAATCATCAGCAAACCGCCAGGCGGTTGGCCGGTCCGAAATTGCTCCCTGTGGCGATTCATGCATGTCGGATTCTGGCGGCGAATCGCCACGCGCTGAGCAAAGTGTTTTTTCGGCGCAAGGATCGTGCGGTCAAAAACGAATTGCACCGCATGGCGAAGCCGGAATGCGAGGGCGGATTTTGCCCAGGCAATCTGTAGCAGGTATCCGTCGGCATTTGGGATCCTGCGATCAATTGTTAGAAATCCACCCACACGGATTTCAGGTAGGGTGAGTCCGTGAAATCAAAGGGCATGGCGGTGTGGGTGAATTGGCAACGGGAGGGAAGCGCCTGGCGCAGCTGGCGCTCGAAATCACGCGAATGCAGTTTGTGGCAATTCGTCGAACACAACAACCAGCCTCCCGGTCTCAAGCATCTCGATGCCAGTGCCGCGAGTTCGCCGTAATCGTTCTCCACGCGAAAGACTTTTCCTTTTTCATCGCGAGAGAAAGTCGGCGGATCGAGAATGATCCCGTGAAATTTCCGGCCTTGTTTTTCAAAACGTTTCAGCCAGTGAAAGGTATCGCCCTTGCAGAAATAATGAGCCTCGGGCTCGATCTGATTGTCGCGGAAATTGCGTTTGGCCCAGTCCAGATATGGTTGTGACAAATCCAGTGTGGTGGTTTGTGCTCCGGCGAGAGCGGCAAAGACGGAAAAAACGCCTGTGTAGGCAAAGGTGTTCAGCACGGCATCGTCCACCTGTACGCGCGATCTAACCCGTTGGCGGTTATCTCGCTGGTCGAGAAAGATCCCCTGTGAGTAGCCGCTGTGAAAGGAAATCTCGAAGTTCACTCCGTTTTCTTTGGCAAGAAAGGGTTCGTCGATCTGTTGACCTTGGAAATGTCTGGGTGATTCTTTTTGTTGCTGGCTGAGGCATTTGTGATAAACACTGCGATTTTGTTCGCGCAGCCAAGCTGTCACGGGTGGCGGAATGCTGGGAGCGGTGGTGGACACAAGCCATTGTTCGGCAAAAGTTTCCAGATACACGCCGGGCAGACCGTCGCCAGCGGCATCGATCAGACGCACGGCATCTGTTTCATCACTGAGCAGGGAATGCCGTTTGCTGAGGGCTTGGGTGAAGAGGGACATGGGGAAAGTTTGGAACGATATGCTGCTCGCCGCTCTTGTAGCCCGAAATCACCAGCGGGACCAACGATTTTTTGCCGAATTCGGTGTCCTACTTGCTCACAGTGCGTTTGTCATCGTCATGATGCGCGGGAATCCTTTCGATCGTGCAATTTTGGCAGTTCTTGGCAGGAAGACACATGTTCAGGAAGCGACTGGTTTTGCAGTCTTGGTTTCCGAGTGACCGAAAGATGTTGGATTCGAGTTTCACAAGCTAGTGATTTATGTCGACCGGGCTTTGTGTGTTAGTTCCATCATCTCTTGCCATAGCAAGAGATAGAAACATAGATTTTCAGATGAATCGTATCGCTATCACGGCGTCGTTACTCAATCAATGGTCGAAAACGATCAAGTTTAAAGATTAGAAAAAGACGACTGATTATCATTCTCACAATTCTGTCACATGAGAGATATTTCTTTTCATTGATGAATTGTTACTCAAACAGCGCGTGCTGAATCCTGTTGCACGATCTCATATCTATGAAAGCTATAGCTGTCTCCTCATCAGTGAGCGCCTTGGAGAAGGAGTTGTCGGGGGTGTCGGATGTCAACTTGCTGAATCGGCATCACTCCCTCCGTACATATCTTTGCCCATCATCGGAGATTCCTCTGGTGATGAGAGAAATCGCAATCCAGCGCGAGCGAACTTTTCGCGAGGTGGGCGAGGGAACGGGAATGGAAATGGACTTGGATGCTTTTGATCATCATTATTTGCAGTTATTTCTGTGGGATGAGGATGCGGGCAAAATCGTGGGAGGCTATCGGATTGGTGTTGTGGGAGAGATCCGTGCGTTAGCAGGTGATTCTGGAATTTATACGAGCACATTGTTTGGCTTCGCTCCCGATCTGTTGGACGAACTGCATGACGGTATTGAGTTGGGGCGTTCGTTCGTGGTTCCTGAATACCAAGGGCATCCCTTTGTTTTATCGCTCTTATGGAAAGGTATAGGCGCGTTCGTGAGCCGAAATCCTAGACACCGTCTGCTGTTTGGTCCTGTTAGCATCAGCAACGACTATTCGCATATCAGTCGCAGTCTCATGGTTCAGTATCTTAAGCAGGACCGTATGCATGACCAGTGGACGGGCAAGGTGAAAGCCCGCTCGCCGTTCCGTTCCGTGCTGGATGACATCGACAACGTTGTGGAACGTCACACGGATTGGTCCAGCAAGTGCGCCAGCATCGAGGCAGTGAACGCTTCATTGATGGAAATGGAAGGTAAGGGTATCCCTGTGCTGCTCAAACATTATCTCAAACTTAACGCGCGGGTCCTGGACTTCAATGTGGATGCCAACTTCAGTGATGCGCTTGATGTATTGATCGTTACCGATCTTCTGGATGCGCCTGATCAAACTGTAAAACGTTATTTGGGCTCGTACGGGTGGGATAACCTGAAGGCTTACCATAAGGTCGGTAACATGGAATGCGCATGAGAAATGCCGGTGAAATGGAAGCTTGGCGAGACTATGTGCCGGATCTGACAACGGCGCTGCCTTTCCTTGCTGGGAATTCGGCTCTAAGTCGTTTGCTGAGAAGCCTAGCTGCGAAACTTACCGCTCTGGAGCAGGGTGGAAAACTTTTATACAAAGCACACCAAATGGAGGCGCACGGGGCGAATCTCTTCGCGGACATCGCGCACGTCTGTCGTTTGGAGGTTTGTGGTGTAGGGGACTTACCGGATGGTCCTCTGGTTGTGGTAGCAAATCATCCCACTGGACCGATGGATGGTATCAGCTATGGTTCTTGGTTGCTGGAAAGGCGGCCGGATGCGCTTATTCTCACCAATGGAGCCTTAGCCCAGATTCCATCGTTCGAGGGCAAAGTGATCGGACTGTCATTGTATGATGATGCTAGAGCCTCGAGCATCAACGGCATGGCTCTCAGGCGGGTGTTGAAGCATTTGCATCAAGGTGGTTGCGTGGCTGTTTTTCCCGCCGGAACCATAGGCTGGCGCCACGCGGATGGCATGGTGCGGGATCCGCAATGGATGACTACCATATTTGACATAGCGTTAAGAAGCACGGCTCCTGTGGCATGTGTAAGAATCATTGCCCGCAATGGTCCGGTAATGGAGCGCTTGATGGCTCTGCATGCGAAGATACGCACTTTTTTGTTGGGGTGGTCTTTTCTCCACGCCTGCGGTAGCAGGCATGAGTTGCGCCTCTGTGGTCTGTTGGAAAACAATCGCGGAAAAAATTCACGTCAAATTGCTGATGAAGCACGACGACTGATTGAAATCTGATGTTTCGTCAGCATCATCCCCAAAGTTCGTAAAATTTGTCCGAACCGATCGGGCGATAGCTTTTCATCATGAAGTTGTTGCAACTGCCAGAGCCTTGCGTATCGATTCGTTGACCTTGTTTTCCGCGGTCTCCATGCCGACGCGGAGGGCGTTTTGTATGGCGAGTGCACTGGAGGAGCCGTGGGCGATGATGACCACGCCATTCACACCAAGCAAAGGGCAGCCACCGTAGCTTTCGTAAGAGGATTTTTCCTTGAGAGCCTTAAAGGCGCCCTTAGCCATGGCGGCTCCGAGAGTGCGCAGCGGATTGGCGGTGAGTTCTTGCTTCAGCCATTTGCCCATGGCCTTGGCGGTCGCCTCGCAGGACTTGAGCACGATGTTTCCAGTAAAGCCATCACAGAGAACCACGTGCAGCGGAGTTTCAAACAGGTCGTGCCCCTCGACGTTGCCGATGAAATGAATGCCAGGTGTTTTCTTGAGAAGAGAAAATGTTTCTTTGGTGAAGGTGGTTCCTTTTTCGTCTTCCTCGCCGTTCGACATCAGACCAACGAGAGGATCGGCAATGCCCAGCACATGCTTGGCAAAGGCAGTGCCCATGATGGCGTAGCCGATGAGGTGCTGGGGTTTAGCCTCAGGGTTAGCCCCGGCATCGAGGATGTTGCAAATGCCATGTTCATTCGGTAGCGGCGACGCGATCCCCGCGCGTTCGATGCCTTGGATGAGGCGCAGTTTGATCGTGGCGGAGGCGACACAGGCGCCCGTGTTGCCGGCGGAAATGAAGGCATCGGCGTCGCCGGCCTTGACCAGATCCATGGCGACATTGATCGAGGATTTTTTCTTGCTTCGCATGCTATAGGCGCCCGGTTCGGCCATGCCAATTACTTCCGAGGCGTGAACGATGGTGATGCGCTCACTTTCGAGTTGATGCTTTTTGCACTCGGCTTCCAGCGTGGGGCCATCGCCGACGAGAAAAATTTTCTGAATTTTCGGATAGAGAGCCAGCGCCTGTTTGGCTCCGAGGATGTTGACGGCGGGGGCGTGGTCTCCGCCCATGGCATCGAGTGCGAGTTTCATAAAAATTTGTTAGACAAGTCCATCCTTGCGCGCCTGTTTCCAGTAGGCGTATTCGCTGCGGTTGAAGTCGATGTATTCCGGTGACAGATCACTGGTATACATCGTATAAGTTGCTTCACCTTGGTTGAGGTGAATTTCCACCGTGAATTCGGGCTTCGCAGCGATAGCACGCAGATCATCCATGGGCGTGGGAGCCTGAAGTCCTCCCAGGCAGGCGGCTTTGCCGTTGAGGAAAATGTCCACCAGTTCCTCGCGGATGCGGGCGCGCGAGTAGCCTACAGCGTGAATGATGCGGCCCCAGTTCGGGTCGCCGCCGTTCCAGGAGGATTTCACAAGTGCCGATTTGCTGACGGCTTCGGCGACTTTTTTCGCATCGAGATAAGTGCGCGCTCCTTTGACTTCCACCGTCACAAATTTCGTCACGCGTTCGCCATCGCGCACGACTGCTTTGGCGAGTTCCTGCATGACATATTTCATTCCCGCGCGGAATGATTTGCAAGCGTGCGAGTTACGACGAATCACAGGCATGCCGGATTTGCCATTGGCTAGGACGAGCACAGTGTCGTTGGTGCTCATGTCGCCGTCGATGGTGATACGATTGAATGATTCCTCGACCATTTCCAATGTGCACTTGCGCAGGCAGTCGGAGGTGAGATGGGCATCGGTGGTGATGAAGCAAAGCATGGTCGCCATGCTGGGGCTGATCATGCCGGCCCCTTTGACACAGCCGCCGATGCGGACCTTGTGGCCATCGATATCGAAGGAAATGGCGATTTCCTTCGGGTGAGTATCCGAGGTGATGATCGCGGCGGAGACGTCCGATCCATTTTTGGGACCGAGTTTTTTCACCAACTCGGGAATGTGTGGTTCGATGCGGGACATGGGCATCGGTAGACCGATCACCCCGGTGGAACAAACACCGATTTCCGAGGCGTTGAGCTTGAGTTCCTTGGCCACTGATTGGCACATGGTTTTTGCATCGCGGATGCCGACCACGCCCGTGCAGGCGTTGGCATTCCCGGAATTTGCGATAATGGCGCGCAATTCGCCTCGTCGCAGGTGGGCTTGGGAGAGTTTGACCGGAGCTGCCTTGACGCGGTTGGTGGTGAAAGTTCCGGCAGAGACGCAAGGAGATTCTGACAAGATCAGTGCGAGATCCAGGCGTGTGGCATCCGGGTTCTTGATCCCACAGGAAACGGCGGAAGTCAGAAAGCCCAGAGGGGCTCCAACGCCTCCTTTGATTTTGGTGAAATGTGGATCCATGTCTGCGGGTTGAAATGATAAAGACTCTCTTACACGGATTGCAATCCTGCTTTTTCATCCAAACCGAAAATCAAGTTGAACGATTGGATCGCCTGCCCACCAGCACCCTTGATGACATTGTCCTCGGCGCTGGTGATGATGAGCCGGTTGGTCCGGGCATCGAGGTGCCAGCCGATGTCGATGAAGTTCGTGCGCGTGACGTTTTTCGTATCGGCACAGACTCCGGGTCCGAGGAGGCGTACGAAGGGTTTTCCGGCATAGGCTTTTTCCAGTGCGGCACCGATCTGGTCGAGTGTGATTTCCGGTGCAACGCTAGCCGTGATGCTGCTGTGGATGCCAGTGTTCACCGGTACGAGATGAGGGATGAAGCTGAGGCAGACCGTTTCTCCGGCGGCGAGGGAGAGTTCTTGTTCGATCTCGGCAAGGTGGCGGTGTTTCGGAATGCCGTAGGCGCGCAGGCTTTCATTGCACTCGCAGAAAAGGTAGGCGGTATCGGCCTTTTTACCGGCGCCGCTGACGCCGCTCAGGGAATTGGCGATGATGCTCCGCGGAGCGATGAGTTTTTCGCGCAGCAAGGGAATCAGTGGCAACAAGATGCTGGTAGGGTAGCAACCGGGTGAGGCGATGAGCGAGGCACCGGCGATTTCGTTCGGGTAAATTTCCGCCAAACCATAGACCGCCTGTGTCAATAACTCGGGAGCGGGGTGGGGATGTTGGTAGAACTCCTGATAGATCGAGGCATCATGGATGCGGAAGTCGGCACTCAGGTCGATCACTTTCACGCCCCTCGACAACAAAGCGGTGGCAATCTCCGCTGCGACGCCGTGCGGCAGGGCGAGAAAGGCCACTTGCGCTCCCGTGGCGGCGATCGCATCGGCATCGGGCGCGATGAAGGTCAGCTCGGAACCGGGCAATCCGTGGTAGCGGGGAAACAACGATGCGATCGACTTCCCGGCTTCCTGACGCGAGGTGACGGCACAGAGATCGACATGCGGGTGTTGCAATAAAAGTCGTAACAGTTCGCTTCCCGTGTATCCACTGGCTCCGACGACGGCTGTTTTGATGCGTTGCATGACGTGGGAAATGACATGAAATCCGCCGTTTGCCAATGTCCAATTCGCGGGAGATGAAGGAATTTGCCGGCTCGTGTCGAGATGGATTGCGCTTGCCAATGTTAATGGATTCCTCTTACATTACGTGCGTGCCGTGGTATCAAACACAGGGTAACGCCGAGCTCCGCCATGTGTGGTCCCGTCGGTTGGTGGCAATGGCTTCGCTCTGTGGTTTTCTGGCGTTCGTCACGCTGGTGTGGGAGATTGGTTGGCCGGTATCAGAGCTGGCCTTGTCGCGCATCCGCGCGGTGACCTGGGGACTGGTGGTTCTTGCGGCGATGGTCGAGCTGGCACTCAATTTGCTGGAGCCGAAGCGGGAGCATTTGCGGCGTGGTGTCATTCTTTTGGCCTTACCGTTGTTTGCAGTCGTGCAAATGATCTTTGGTCAGAGCCTCTGGCCCGTGTTGGATTTTCTGTTTCCTGCCCGAGTGGTTCCTTATGTGGCCATGGGAGTGGTGCAGGTCAATTTGATCCTCCCTACGGTGGTGCGCATCATCCGGGTGATGCGCGACCAGCGTTGGTTCAATCGAATGCCGCCAGGGCTGATCGGGGTCTTGAGTTTTGCGATGCTGATATTGCTGGGTGCAGGGCTGCTGATGACGCCGAATGCCAGCAATGAGGGCGTGGGTGTGGTGGATGCCGTTTTCATGAGCGCGAGCGCGGTGTGCGTGACGGGTCTCTCGACATTGAATGTGGAAACGCAGCTTACGCTCACAGGGCAGGCGATCCTGTTGGCATTGATCCAGATCGGCGGTCTGGGCGTGATGACTCTGACCTACTTTCTCGCGTTGGTTGCGGGGCAGGGGATTAGTCTGCGCGACCGGGTGGCACTTCGCGATTTGCTCAGCGAGGACAACATGGGGCGGGTCGGGAATTTTGTGTGGCACATCGTGGGATCGACATTATTGATCGAATTGATCGGCATTCTGTTGTTGCGTCACTTTTGGGCCGATACCCATCAAAGTCCAGGACGCTTGTGGTGGGATTCTGTGTTTCATGGAATTTCGGCATTTTGCAACGCGGGTTTTTCCACCTACGGTGACGGCTTGATGCACGCGAGCGTCGTAGATAACCGCGCGGTTCACTCGGTGATCATGGTCCTGATCATTCTGGGAGGTTTTGGATTTGGTTTGATTACGGAGATTTCCCGTTATTCGTTTGCCTGGTTGAAACGCTGGCGCACGGGGCAACGGGCGATGATGCCGCGGCTTTCTGTGCATTGCCGTCTGGCTGCCACGACGACATTGTTTCTCTTGGTGTTTGGTGCTCTGGCGTATGCATGGAGTGGACTTCCGTTATGGGAGTCCTTGTTCAATTCCGTTTCCTGCCGCACGGCGGGCTTCAACATCAGCTCTTTTGGCGGCCACGGCACGGCGGCACTGGTGGTGTCATGCGTGTTGATGGCGATCGGTGGAAATCCAGGCGGCACGGCAGGGGGCATCAAGACCACCACATTTGCGATCATCGTCTTGGAAATGCGGAGAATCCTCACAGGTCAGCGCGATTTGCAATTGTGGGACCGTCGCGCCTCGCGCGATGCGGTGGAGCGGAGCCTGGCAACACTGGCGTTGTGTTTGATCTGGATCTCTGTTGCGGCGTATTTGGTCGGGAAATTCAACCCTGCCGCCGCTTCAGCAGATATTGTGTTCGAGTGCGTCAGCGCCTTTGGCACGGTAGGCTTGAGCCGCGGACTTACAGGATCTTTGAGCGATGCTTCGAAATGGGTGATCACTCTCACCATGTTTGCGGGCAGGATCGGTATCCTCACTTTCGCACTGAGCTTGATCGGTCCGAAAAAAACCTCCAAGGTTCGTTTGCCAGAATCTCGAGTGCCTCTGGGCTAATCATTCCTATCATACTTCCTACGATCATGAACTTTGTTATTCTTGGATTGGGTGCTTTCGGCACCAGCATGGCGCGTGAACTCGCGGAATCAGGCCACCAGGTGATGGTGATCGACAACAATGAAAGCCATCTCGATGCGGTCAAAGAAAAGGTGACTCTCGCCGTGCAAGGTGATGCCACGGATCGCGCCGTGCTTGTCGAGCTGGGTGTCGCGGAGGCCGATGTGGCGATCGTCGCAGTGGGGGAAAATTTTGAGGCGAGTCTGATGATGACGGCCCACTTGAAATCCATCGGGGTCAAGCGTATCTACACGCGCGTTTTTCACGAGGTGCAGGAGCAGTTGCTCGATTTGATGGGGGTGAGTGGCAAGATTCGTGTCGAAGCTCTTGCGGCTGAAATGTTTGCCCGGCATGTATCCAATCGCGCGTTTCTTCGCCATTTCGTGGTTGATTCCACCCATGCCGTTGTGGAGTTGTTGTGCCCGTCGTTTCTGGTGGGAAAAACTCTCAAGGAATCCGAGTTGCGTGCCAAGCATGGTCTCAATTTGGTTACCGTCAGGCGCACGGATTCCCATCAGACCGTGCCGGAGGAGATTCCTGTCATCGGCGGCCTGCCGGGACCTGATTTCGTTTTTCAACCCGGCGACCAATTGGTAGTATACGGCTTGGAGAAAGATATTGAGCGTTTCACGGGGCGGTAAACTTCTCCCGGCTGCTTTGATTGCGTTTTTGCGTGAGCGTCGTATGATGCCTTTATGAAATGGTTCTGGTTGTTGTTCCTGCTACCGGTCAGCGCATCTGCGCAGTGGGAAAAACGCATGGCGATACCTCCGCCGAGTCCACTGCGTTTGCCGATGAAGACGGTGTTTCAGGGTGAGGAAAAATTCCGCGCTATCGTCAAAAAAGCCGAGAGCGAAAATTGGCGCGCGCGACCGATCGGCGAGAGGATTTCATTGGCCGCCCGCAGTTTGTTGGATACTCCATACGTCAACTTCACCTTGGAAGTGGACGACCGGGTGGAAAGCCCCGTGGTGAATCTCAACGCCATGGATTGTTGGACATTTTATGAAAATTCGTTGGGCATCGCCAGAATGCTTGCCTATCAAACGGGGCCCTATAAACCGGAGCATTTGATTCACATGGTGGAAATCGAGCGCTATCGCAACGGTCGATGTGATGGCTCATATCTGAGCCGTATGCACCATTTGGAGGAGGTATTTCATGATAATCAACGCCGTGGGCTTGCGGAAAATCGATCATGCGGGCTTCCCGGTGCCGAGAGAGTGAGGCGTCAGATCCGCGAGATGACCGTGCAGTGGCAAAGCTACCGCTATCTCAAAAACAATCCGTCGTTGCTGGCTCCGATGGCAGGGATCGAAAAGAAGGTCTCCGCTCTGCCGGTGTATCATGTGCCCAAAGACAAGGTTCTCGCGGCAGAGTGCCACTTGTCTGAAGGCGACATCTGTGCGATCACCACGCACTCTCCCAATCAATACACCAGCCACGTCGGTCTGATCATGTGGCATCAAGGTCGCGCGCGTTTTGCCCATGCGACTTCAAGTAAGGAAAAAGGACGTCGCACGATTGTTGACAAGCCCATCGCCGATTATCTCGCGGAAAACTCCTCCCATGCGGGTATGATCATCTGTCGGCCGAAGGATCTGCCACGTCAGGGAGCGCAGTAAAGTCATGCAATTCGTGCCCTCTATGCTCGTGGATGAATCACAAGTTGGACACTGACCGCCATGATGACGGGCAGTGCCAACTAGGCTATGATACTCCGACAGAAAGATGGATCGTTGATTCTGTTAAAAAATTAGCACGAAATGTGCCAAGATAAAAAAAATTGCTTACTGTGATTCAAATGCCTGATCTCGCGAAAATTTGAGTCGACTCAGGTCACGAAGACGTGCATGCCTCAACGCGCACCATGGTGGCCAAACGTATCGTATTTGCTGGTAAGGTTCAGGGAGTCGGGTTTCGATACGCGACCAAGGACATCGCACGGTCTTATGACGTCTGCGGTTGGGTGAAAAACATGCCCGATGGTACTGTGGAATTGCAGGTCATGGCGGAAACCGATGCCGAATTGGAGAGTTTTCTCAATGAGTTAACCGAGGAGTCGGCGGTGGCTCACCACATTCAATCGATGCATACTCAGGTGATTTCACCTCTCGAAGGGGTTAAGGGATTTCGTATCGAACGCTGAGTTCGCATTTTTTGACTTCGATGTCCGGACGTATTTTCGAATCGGAAAGTGCTGGAGGCTATCGCTTCCTCGCAGGGATCACGGAATTTTTTTGCAAACTTTGATTGGTAGTTCCGTGATTTTTTCGCTTAACTGCCCCGGGCGAGAGTTCGCTAATCCAATTTAATCACGACTATGGGACGCGCATTTGAATGCAGACGAAGGGCGAAGGAGGCACGCTGGGACAAGATGTCCAAGGTGTTTCCCAAAATGGCAAAACTGATCACCATGGCGGCGAAAGATGGTGGGCCCGACCCGATGACAAACGCCAAGTTGCGACTCGCCATTGCCAACGCCAAAGCCGCCAACCTTCCGAAAGACAACATTGAGGCAGCCATCAAACGCGCTTCGGCCAAGGATGCGCAGGATATTGTGGAGGTGAACTATGAGGGCAAAGGGCCTCACGGCGTTTTGATTTTCGTCGAGTGTGCCACGGATAACTCCAATCGTTCGGTCACCAATATCAAAACCTATTTCAATAAAAACGGCGGGCAAATGGTTCCCAGTGGCTCTCTGGAGTTTCTTTTTTCGCGCAAAGCTGCGGTCGAATTCGAACGCACCCCGGACTTGGATCTGGAGGAAATTGAACTGGCTCTCATCGATGCGGGATTGGAAGAATTGGTTGTCGATGATGATTTGATTACCGCCCTTGCCGATTATTCGAGTTTTTCGACACTCACCCAAGCGTTCGAGCAGTTGGGAATTTCGGTCAAAAAAGCCGAACTTCGTCGTGTGGCCAGCAATCCCGTGGAGTTGACCGAAGAGCAACTCGAAGAGGTGGAAAAACTGATTGATAAAATCGAGGATGACGATGATGTGCATGCCGTGTTCACCAACATCGCATGATGACCATCCACTGCCTGACGAAAAAAGCGCCATGGTAGCCATGGCGCTTTTGCGTGGAGAATGACGAAGGGTCTTTTGCGTACTATTCGCCTGCGGGAGCAGCTTTCTGCTGCTCCATGCGTGCTTGAATGCTGGCTTTGATTTTGTCGGCGTTTTGTGCGATCTGGCTATCAGGGTAGTCTTTTGCCACGGAGTCTACCAGAGCGTTGGCGGCTGCCACATCACCTTTTTCCATCGGGCCGGCCAGCCCCACGTTCATGGTCATGCCCACCTTGAAATCTTCCGGGGTGTTGGGGTTGTCTTTGATGTAAGCTTTCACGGCTTCGAGAGCTTTGTCATATTCCTTGCTTTTCATCAGTGGCTGAATCGTGCCTCCCATGAATTTTTGCACGGCTCCCATGGCTTCCAGCTCCGCTTGCTTTTTAGCCGCCGCTTCTTTGCGGGCTTTGACAAATCCAGTGCTGTCTTCCTTGTCGAGTTTGGTGATTTGGTCAAGCACGTCGCTGTAGCAACTTTCCACCAATTCTTCGTCAAGAGCTTTCAGGCCTTCCACCAACGCCGCAGCTTTTTCAGCATCGGTCTTGGCTTGATCCGCCTTGGCAAATGCCGCATCGCGTTTTTCACGCACGGCACGCAATTCATTGAGATGAGCAACATACTTTTCCGGCCCACCGGGTTTGTATCCTGTTTTGGCATAAGGTTTGCCCGCTGCATCACATAGCATGATGGTGGGAAAACCTCGGACTTGGAATTTGCTCTGCAAAGACTTGTTCTGCTCCTTCAGCTTGGCGTCCAACTCCTTCTTGCGCGGGAAATCCAATTCCACCATGACAAACTGATCCTTGGTTGCGGCTTTGAAAGGTTCTTTGGAAAAGACTTCGTCGTTCAGTTTGATGCACCATCCGCACCAATCGGAACCAGTGAAATCGACAAGCAGATCTTTCTTTTCATCAGCAGCGGTTTTTTTGGCGGCTTCGAAATCCGTGACCCAGCCTTCGCCACCGGCATGCAAGGGATTCAGCGAGGTCAGGCACATGGCAAGTGCCGCTAGCAATGTATGTTGTTTCATGTTCGTTTATGGAGGAAAACCGAATTGTGTGCCGTGATAGGCAAAAGTCGAGCGGTTTTTCTTACAAACGGGATTCGTTCTCCAAACGGCAACGCGTCATTGATCAGGGGCGACTATGATGGCAGCGGCAAAAATAGCCCCAACATTCCCGATTGGCATTGGGCATGAAGACGGGTTCGATGCGGGTCTGATGATCAGAACGCCATGACAAGCACGCGTAGGATCCCCGGCGTGGCGCGCAGAGTATCCAGAAGCGAGGTGGGCGGCTCGGTGTCGACTTCGATCACCGTAACGGCTCTCGAACGATCGGTCGTGCGCGATAAGGCCATGTTGGCAATGTTCACGGAAGCAGCGCCCAGCAGGGTGCCGACTGTGCCGACCATACCAGGGCGGTCGTCATTTTCCACGAAGAGGAACTGACCGGACACGTTGGTTTCGACGTTGTGGCCTGCAATGTGGACGATGCGTGGTTGGGTACCCAGGAAAGTGCCGGCGACGACGATTTCATCATTTCCTTTGATGACATCGACCTCGATCAGCTCGGTGTAGGGCGTCTCAATGGCGACGGAGGATTTCTGCACTACGAGACCGAATGCCTTGGCGACGGCGGGAGAGTTGATCAGGTTCACTTGTGCCTCGTTGCGGGCGGAGGAGAGGTAGCCTGTCAATACGGCGCGCGTGATGAGCTCCGTGTCCATTTCCGCCACGGGTCCTGCAAAAGAAACACGGATGGCATCGGCTTGGCTGGGGCCGATCTTGGCGGCCAGTTTGCCAAGAGCGCTGGCGAGGTCCATGTATTTGCCAACCTCGGCGATGGTCTTGGCGTCGAGATTGGGCATGTTCACGGCGTTACGGATCTCGCCAGTGACGAGAAAATCGCGCACCTGATGAGCCACTTCGATGCCAACATTTTCCTGAGCTTCGGCGGTGGAGGCACCGAGGTGCGGAGTGAAAACGGTCTTTTTTGCCGAAAACAGAGGGAAATCAGCGGGGGGAGGCTCGACCTCGTAGACATCGAGCGCGATGCCTGAGAGATGGCCAGAGTCAAGCGATGCTTTGGCGGCTGCTTCATCGACAAGACCGCCACGAGCGCAGTTGATCACAAGCGCACCTTTGTTCATGAGTGCAAGCCGATCGGCGTTGATGATGTGCTTGGTGTCGTCATTGAGGGGAATGTGCAGCGTCACCACATCGGCAGCGGTGAGAGCTTGCTCCACCGTCTCGGCGAGTTCTACCTTGAGCGCTTGAGCGCGCGCGGCGGTAAAAAAAGGATCATAGGCTACGACCTGCATGCCGAATGCTTGAGCGCGTTTGGCGAACTCCGTGCCGATGCGACCCATGCCAAGAATGGCGAGTCGTTTGCCGTGAATCTCACAACCCTCGAAGGACTTACGGTCCCACTTCCCTGCAATCATCGAAGCATGCGCTTGGGGAATGTTGCGTGCCAAGGAAAGCATCAGCGTGAAAGCGTGCTCCGCGGTGGAAATGGTGTTCCCGCTGGGAGTGTTCATCACGACCACTCCGTGATCGGTGGCAGCCTGGCGGTCGATATTGTCCACGCCCACACCGGCGCGACCGATGGCTTTGAGGTTTTTTGCGGCAGCAAAAACCTCCGGAGTCACCTTGGTTTGCGAACGCACCACGAGGCCGTGGTAATTGCCGATAATTTCGAGAAGTTCCTCTGGCTTCAGACCGGTGTTGACATCAACTTGGATTTCGGGAGCGGAAGCGAGAGCTTCGACACCTTTTTCGGAAATGGGATCGGAAACGAGAACGCGATAGGTTGCCATGGCGCGCGAAAGCTAGTGTCAGAAGGCATGTCTGTCCAGCTGCAAAACAATCCATGACGCATTTGTGCCGTCATTACGGAGTCAGCGGCTCATCGGTTGCGGGCGGAAGATTGTCTTTCGGAGCTTCCGACTCCATAATCTTGCGTTCCCAGATGTAGCGGCGGAATAGCACCTTGATCGCAGCTGTGAGAGGCACAGCGAGCAATGCGCCTGCAAAACCACCCAGAATGACTGTCCAGAACACCATGGAGAAAATCACGGTCATCGGATGCAGGCCCACCGATTCACCAACAATTTTCGGTGCCGTCACCAGCGAGTTGATTTGCTGCACCACCACAAAAATGATCAATACTCCGATCGTGTAGGACAATGGATCCAGATTCCAGATCGCTCCTCCTTTCGCGTGAAACCAGCCGATGATGCATGCGGGAATGAGGCAAATGATATTGCCAATGTAGGGAATCACGCCCAAAAGCGCCATAAACACACCGATCAGGAAGCCGTAGGGTAGACCGTAAAAGGTGAGTGCGATACCCACCAATAGTCCATCGATGAATGCCACCAGCACCTGTCCACGGAAGAAAGAGATCAGGTAGCCGTTGATTTCTTGAAGAGTATCTACCAATTCGCTCTTGAAGCGCGATGCTTTCAGCGGCACATAGTCGTGCCAGTGCCTCTGGATGCCTGCAGAGTCTTTGAGGAAAAAGAACAGATAGATCGGCACCATCACCAAGCCTAACAAAAAGCCGATGACGCCAACGACTTTTGAGGTGCCTGCCGAGGTCCATTCCCAGATACGCCCCTTGGAGTTGTAGAGCATCCTACCCACACGCGTATCCCAGAAGAAGTCCAAGGTCTGCGAAGTTTTGCTTTTCGGACTGGCGTCGATCGCCTTTCCTTCGTCATCCACTTCCGTGAGTAGCCAACCAAGGGCCTTGCCTCGATGCTTTTCCTGATTTTCGCGCAGAAATTTCACCACATTGGTCGTCATGTTGCTGTTGTTTTCCGTAACAGTGGCGTTTTTCATCTGAGTGGAAAACATGGCCCGCGCTTGATTCACGCCGGGCAGAACGGCCAGAGTTAGTATCAATGCGCCTAAAAGCATCGCCGCGTAGACTACGATCACGGCTTTCAGTCGCGACATGTTCCAGCGCTCCAAGCGCCGCACCACCGGATCGAGGAGATACGCCACAATGCCTGCCACGATTACCGGAATCAATACCGGTTGCAGGAATCCGAACAGTTGACCCAAAAGCCAGATCAGCCCGACCAGCAGCAAGCCGAGGATCAGGATGGAGACTCCCGTGGCTGCATTCCACAGCGTGCGGATTTGGAAGGATGTGGGATAGTTTCTCATGAACGACGACCTACTTAGCAGAATTCGCGCCTCTGCCCATGAGAAAAAACAAGGGAAATTCAAATCGCATGCTTTGCAGTTGCCCGCTGAGTAGGAATGAGCTTACACTGTCGGCGCATGATGGGAATTGGGTATGATGTGCATCGTTTCGCCGAAGGTCGTCCGCTGATTCTGGGAGGCGTGGAAATTCCACATACTCACGGATTGGAAGGGCACTCGGATGCCGATGTCCTTTCGCACGCTGTCGCAGATGCCGTGCTCGGCGCTCTGGGTGAACCTGATATCGGCCATTTTTTTCCTCCCGGCGATCCAGCATGCAAGGACATTTGCTCGTTGCGGATTTTGGAAAAATGCCGTCAACGAGCTGATGAATTGGGCTACGTATTGGTCAATGTGGATGCCACGATCATTGCTGAGGCGCCCAAGGTCCTTCCTCATCGAGATGCCATGCGATTGGCCATGGGAGCAGCACTCGGTCTGCCGTCAGCGCGAGTGGGAATCAAAGCTACGACCAATGAATGCATGGGATTTGTCGGCCGGCGCGAGGGGATCGCCGCGATGGCCGTAGCCATGATTCGTGAGAAGTAAGATCGGCCCTCGGCTTGAGTCCTACAAAAAATTGCAAAAAACATTTTCCTTTTGGTGCTTCTCGCGTAGGGTGGCTGAGAGATTGTCACTGCGATATCATTGCACCAGCATGACAGCAAGCCTTCATTTTGTATCATGTCCGACTCAACACCCCAGCCACAAGAACCACGCGAAACCAACCGCAATACTCCAGAGCCTGCCGGTGTGAATTGGCGTTTGTTTGGTCTGCTCGGCGTGGCGCTCCTCGTTCTGAGTATCGCGTATTTCAACACCGATACATTCGGCGGAAAGACGAAGCAACTCAGCTACAATGAGTTTCGTAGTGCATACGACCAAGGCTTGGTGGTGACAGATGATGCAAAACGTCCTTTCGAGGTCGTGACCCGTGACAGTCTTTACATTGCGACTGTCAATGGCTGGCTAAAACCTGCGCCAACTCGCGACACGAATGCCGCCAAACAGCGCTCGAGCTTTCAAGTTCCGGTTGATATTGTCCTCAATCAAGGTGTGCTGAACCGCATCTTGGGCAGTGAGATCAAAATCACTCGGCTCGATGCTGTGCCGCCTTTGGCTGAGGGCGGGGAAATTCTCACTCTACAGGCGTTTCGCAAAGCCCTCGCCGCTGGGGAAGTGCAAGTCAATGATCTGCAATCTCCTCTGCGCGTGGTCATTGCCAAAGACAACTCCGCCGTGATCGAGGGGGTTCGCGAATCGTATCCTCTGGTTGCGTCTTCGGCTCCCGTGGATCCCAAACAATTCACCCGCTTCGAGGTGAAGGTTGATACGCTGATGCAAAAGGAGGAGCTATCCGAATTGCTCGCTTCCGGTGCCAAGCGCACGAGCGTGAGCAATACCTTTGCCAATATGATGATCAGCCTTTTGCCCATCATCCTGATCGTGGCCGTCTTAATTTTCTTCTTCCGCCAGCAAATGAAATCCGCTGGACGCGGCGCGATGAACTTCGGCCGCAGCAAGGCGCGTCTGCTGACCATGGACAAGAACAAGGTCACGTTCAAGGACGTGGCGGGCATTCAGGAAGCGAAAGAAGAGTTGCAGGAGATCGTCGAATTCCTGCGCGATCCCCGCAAGTTCCAGAAACTCGGCGGCAGCATCCCGAAAGGTGTGCTGATGGTGGGTGCTCCCGGCACCGGGAAAACCCTTCTGGCCCGTGCGATCGCCGGTGAGGCCGATGTGCCGTTTTTCTCGATCTCCGGTTCAGACTTCGTGGAAATGTTTGTCGGCGTGGGAGCCAGCCGCGTGCGCGACATGTTCGAACAGGGCAAGAAAAACGCCCCGTGCTTGATTTTTATCGACGAGATCGATGCTGTGGGTCGCCATCGTGGTCAAGGCATGGGCGGCGGCAATGATGAACGCGAACAAACGCTCAACCAGATGTTGGTGGAAATGGATGGCTTTGATACGCAGGAAGGTGTCATCATCATCGCCGCTACCAACCGCCCCGATGTGCTTGATCCCGCCTTGTTGCGGCCGGGACGTTTCGACCGTCAAGTCACGGTGTCATTGCCTGATGTCAACGGCCGCGAGGAAATTCTTCGCGTTCATGTGAAAAAAATCAAACTGCAAGCGGGCGTGGATCTCTCCCGCATTGCCAAAGGAACTCCAGGTTTTTCGGGCGCGGAATTGGCGAACTTGATCAACGAAGCAGCTTTGCTGGCAGCTCGCCGCAATCGCACTGCGGTCACGATCGATGAGTTGGAAGAAGCGCGTGACAAAGTACGCTGGGGTCGCGAACGCCGCAGTCTCGCGATGAGCGATAAGGAAAAAATCGGCACAGCCTGGCACGAGGCGGGTCATGCCTACCTGAACGTGATTCTCAAGCACTGCCATCCTCTGCACAAGGTCACCATCATTCCTCGCGGGCCGTATCTGGGTGCCACGATGTACTTGCCTGATGGCGATAAATACTCCACGCAGAAAAAAGAGGCGCTCGATAGTCTGGTGATGACCATGGGCGGTCGCATTGCCGAGCAGTTCCACAGTCAGGACATTTCCAACGGTGCGGCCGGCGACATCCGTCAGGCCACGCACCTCGCCCGCCAAATGGTTTGCGAGTGGGGCATGAGCGAAAACCTGGGCATGATCGGCTACAGCGAGAGCGAGGGCAGTTCCTTCCTCGGTCGCGATTTCGGCAAGAGCCGCGATTACTCCGAATCCACGGCCCAGGCGATCGATGCTGAAATCAAGAAACTCATTGACGATGCCTATTCCAAGGCAGAACGTTTGTTGAACGAAGGACGTGACAAGGTCGAGTTGATCGCCATGGCGCTGCTGGAATAT
>JACCDJ010932395.1_pt1 | contig 28328 bp, 30 predicted proteins | sample 7444481 | NCBI WGS metagenome assembly JACCDJ01 (sample SAMN15323435, study PRJNA562643) | freshwater metagenome | isolation source: river surface water | place: USA:Blue River Watershed | collected 2017-08-15 | reverse complement strand
TTGCTTTTCATTCGTTGCTGTGTGCCCGTGGTTAGGGGGGCTGAGGGTTTGGTTTGAAAGGACGTATGTCCAGCGAGTATATTATCACAAATATTGATTATTGTCAATTATTGTGATTCTTTACACAGGGCCTTAATAGCGGCGTTTTTCTTCAGGTATACTGTCTCTATGGAATCAAAATCATTGATATGGCTTGGTGCAGCAGTAGGTTCAACGCTTGGTGGTATGGTGCCGCTTTTGTGGGGAGGCTCTACATTTTCATTTTCATCAATCATTCTCGGTGGGGTAGGCGCAATCATCGGCATCTATGCCGGCTTCAGAGTAACGCAAGGGTAATGTTCTCGCACTGACGCGGTAATCATGCACGCGATATGCGCATATTAGGACATATGTAATAAGTGTGTCATAAAACAATTTTTTAAGTAAATTGTCAAGTTTTGGTGTATACTGTGTGAGTCGCAGATACTTCTCTTGTTCATCTCTTGGCGATGCAGAATGCATCCGAGATATTTGCTCCTACGGCAGCCTGGTTCTCTATCTCTCTATTATGTATCGGTAAAATTTAATATCTTATATGAAATTTTCAAATCGTTTTCTCTCGTATGCAGGGTTTCTCACGTTGGCTCTTGTCACCGTTAGTGTCCCAGCTACTTCCTTCGCTGAAACTCTTAATCGTCAGCTTGATCTCGGAATGACAGGCGCTGACGTAACAGCATTGCAAGTATATTTGGCAACTGACGCAACATTGTACCCACGAGGTCTTGTTACCGGTTATTTCGGAAGTCTTACTGGTAACGCGGTCGCACTCTTTCAGACACGCAACGGTCTTGCATCAGTAGGGCGTGTAGGTCCTGCAACATTGCCATTGCTCAACAGTAAGATGTCAGGAACCATGACTAATGGTTACCCAGCAAATGAAATTGCGCCGACCATTACTTCTGTTGGTGTGAGTGTGAATCGCAACAGTGCCACCATTAACTGGAGCACAGACGAGGCAGCTCAAGGTCGCGTGTACTATAGTACGAACCCTCTCACGACTTACGAGAACCCCGTCACTGTTGATGTAAGTGGCGACATTGCGTCAACCGATAATAATTATCGTTCTTCACAATATGTCACGCTTAATAACCTCCGTTCAGATACTGTGTACTACTACCTCATCTATGTTACCGACCAGTCTGGTAATGTAAGTGTTGTATTGCCAGCAACATTCCGTACTCAGCAGTAATTTGTAACTGACAACTGACGCGGCGAAAGCGATTACTACATGCATATAAAACCGGCCTCACAGCCGGTTTTTGCGTTGCCTAATCACGAATAACGGGCTCGACGGCCGACAAAATAGATTCCTTCATGTATGCACTGAGCTTTGTGTAGGGAATGGTGATATCACCGTGTGGTTCGCAAACTTGAAACCAATGAGGGAAGCCGAGTGATTGCAGGCGTACACCTTCGGAGGTGAGAGTGAATGCGGTGTATTCTAGGTCGCCACCTGAGTGCATATTTTCGTTTACGAAATCACGACATTCTTGGTCGGGATCTGTTGGGTCCGCTTTCAAACTGCCTGTGTAGGTGTCGTTAACAATGTGCGCGATCTCTTTCCGATCACGCCTGAAATTGGTGAAGAGGTCAGGGAATTCAAGTACGCCACCTGTCTGTGTGTTGAATGTAAAACCGGTACTTAGTGAATTTGGATGCGCTCCAGCGCAAAAATCCCAACTTTCTTGTGCAATGCTCAAGAGGCCGTTTTGGTTGTGTACCACCACTTGCTTTGAGCTGTGCTCATAATGGTATTCGGTTATAAGTGCTTGGCGAAGGCGCTCGGCATCCCATGTACGTAAATCTTCCCGCGGCTTCCAGCTCGCTAACACTTCCAGGAGATTAGTCCGATAGTGAGGCTGGCCTGGTCGACCAAAGCCACAATAGTCTGTTGCGAGCGCCGCATTCATTTTTTCTATAAGTGCCGGCGAAATACTCTGGTTGCTCGTCGTTGAAACTTGGTAAAAATGGAGCCCTCCTCCTTCGTCTGATTCAAAATATGAAAATGGTACGAGTATGAGCTGTGTGGTTTTCGCGGCGTTGTTTGTGCCCGTTGCGCGATTCATGAAGGCATAGGTGCCAATACAGAGTGCGCCAATGAGGGCAACCACATATATTTTTGATGAATTCTTCATGGTGGTAATGGTAGCACGCTGCGCCGTTGCGCGTGAACATATAAAAAGCCCCACCGGCCGAAGCGGGTGGGGGTGTGAGGTGATGATTTACCTCATGGAGTCAGCATACGTTCTGGTTCAGGATGAACTTAACCACGTAAGCGTGATATTTTGTAGTGCACCCTGCGTAACCTTGGCCGGCTGAGTCACCGTAACCCTTTCCTCCGCCCCAGGCATTGGCGAAGAGTTCTTTCACCGTCTGGCAGATATCGCCGCGGCCGAAGTAGTTCACCGTTAATAATGAGCCAGGTAAATCGGTGCCGCAGATGACAATCAGATTTTCCTTGCCATCGGGCCAAGTCTGGAAGAGCCTGTCTGAGACGCAGCACCATTTCGAGTGTTGTAGGTAGACACATTTGACCGGTCCAAAGGTGAGGCTACTCTCTATGGCTGTCACAGCCTCAACCTCCATTTCGGGAGTTACTCCCTGGGCAGCGCGATCTTCGCGGCGGATCTCGTCGATCTCATCCTGAGTTGCTCCCATGGCGAGCATGGCGGGAATGTACCCGCTGTCGTTGGCAGCGATGAGTTGGTCTCGTCGCGTCGGGGCGACGCCGATCAGCCCAAGAACCTGTAGGATTGATGCTGGCTCACTTGAGCGATTCCCGTGATGGTCAATCCAGGTGCAGCGCTCGGCGATGGCGTCGACGAGATCATTTTCCAGCTCGATCAAGACCGGCTTCTTGCCGCCTTCGAGGGCGGCTTCGATTTCGGTCTGATATGTACTGGCCTTCGCGCCCCATTCAAGACCCTTGTCGAAAAATGGAATCGAATTGCTCGTCAGAACGGTCGCGGTGCGCGACATCTCAAGGTCTCTACCGCCAAGGAAGAAGGCATGGGTGGCGCCTTCCTTATTCGAATCTTGTGGCATACTGTCCTTTCTTTTTTTGTTTCTTTTGTACGAACTGCTGTATTATACCATAGATAAATGAATAATGCAAGTATGTAGACAGTGCTGTGATACGGGCTATACTGGTCCTATGTCACACACGAATCATTTCAATGCGGAAGATGCGTACAAAAGTCTTACCGATAAGTACGACCTTACATTTGTGCACGAACTCATAAAGTCCGGCTTCAAAGTCTATTTGTTTGGTGGTTCACTTCGAGACATGGTGATGGGTCGGAACTGGAAGGATGCAGATCTTCGTGCGTGGATACCGCTGCCGCCTGCTGAGCGCGATACTCAAGCAGAACGTGTACTGGTGCAGGCAGGAGTCGTGATAAATTCCAAGATTCCATTTGGTGATGCGTTCACCGTGTTTCGCTTTGTGCCGCCGCAAAGTAATTCAACAGTCGGGGTTGATCTCAGTGTGGTAAGTGAGCAGTGGACTGTTGGTCCAGATTTTACAATTAACGGTCTTTACTTCGATCTCGATACCAAAGAACTCATAGATCATCATCATGCAATAGAAGATATTGAGAAGAAGGTGATCCGCACAGCGCAGCCACCACTCGTTCAATTTACTCATGAGCCGTACATGATTCATCGTACGGTAAAGAGTGCTTGCCAGTTCGGCTTTGCTATTGATCCAGAAACACTTTCGGCGATGAAGGAGTTGTCACATCTTACCCAGGGCAGTCTCGCTGCTATTGCGGATCAAACCATGCCGGGTATGACGGAGTGGTTTCTTGGGAACATGTTTACAGGTCTCAAATATAATCCGATTACATATGAATCATTATGGAACACTACCGGTTTAACAAAAGTACTGCTCGATTTTTGTGTTGAGCGTCTTAGATTGTCTCCATGCAACCAGCATGAAGTGCGTGTATTTGATTCGTCATTGTCGTATGGTTATGAGCAAGCGTTAAGCATGTGGCTTAGTGCGGTGGCGCGAACACTTTCTCCTGAAAAATCAGCCGAAATCTTTTCTCGGGTATGTGCACTCCTCTCAATTACAGCACCAAAAAAATATCAGGACTTCACGATTGACGTGTCTAAGGTTCGCTCTATATAAAAAGGCCCCACCGAACGCGCGTGGCGAGGGTGGGGGTGTGGGAGTCGGTCGAATTATTTCACCAAGACCCATGTGAAGAAGGCAGCGTCAACATTTATCCCATTCACATAGAGTTTAATCCAGTGAACGCCGGGTTTGAATGTGGGATGGAACGTCTGAGCTCTTCCGATACTACGCATCGATTCTCCTTCATCGGAGAGCCAGGTGTAGGTAAGGTCACCTTTCGGACCTTCGGTAAATGCCATTGGAGAAATTATCACGTCCGCTGACACCTGAAGAGTACCGGCCTTAATACTTGTAACGTATTGAGCATTGTCTACTCCTTCGCCGGGCAGGTTAATGTGAGCTTGTATTATTGCTGCGCGACTTGGATCGTATGGGTTCGTTAGTAATCGATAAAAGCTGTTCTTGTTCGTCGTAAAGCTTTTTGGAACTAAAAAGTAGGCTTCACCGGCGGGGGCGATCACATATGAGTCTCCCGCGGCAGCAAACTTCGTACCAAGATCAGTCGTCATTTTCAATATGCGCCCTATCGGGGGATCAATCTGGGCGGTAATGAGATAGTCATCACCAATGCGTTGGATTGACGTGATCTTATGGTAGTTACCGCCCTCCTGACGTGAGAGTCTTGTTTTTACAGGCACAGGATACGGTTTAAGCAGAATAGCTTGCTCTCCGGTTTCGTGAACGAGCTGCACCTTTGGTGCGTTTGGGTATAGGGTAATTTGGTCGCCATTAAGAATACCTGTGAGCATGTCTTCGGTAATGCTTTGTGATACCGAGCATTCGAGCGTGAGTTCACGATAAGTGTAGTCAATGAGCATCGTTATGTTCGTGAACATAATATGGAGCATTCTATCAGGATACGTCGGCAGCACGGGCGTGCCTCGCCCGACGAGGTTACCTTTGGTATCTTTTATCACCCAATCGGTGAACAAAGTGTACTGTTTTACACGATCGAAGTATGTGTAAGCGTACGCGTCGTTGTTGGTGTCGGTGATGGCTCTGAACAATTGCCGCGGATTGTAATCCATGATCCATTCGAAGTTACATTTGTATGCGCCTTCGTCGGCTGATGTCGCGTGGAGTTTGAATTTTGTGACAACAATGTTGGTATTTCCTAAACCTACAACAGGGTCATTGTTCAGAAAAAGCTCAACGTTTTTTTCATAAGCGCGAGCGATTATCGAGGTGAGTACCTGTGAGAACAGGAGGATGAATACGATGAATTTCATCAGAGCAGGGTTTTGGTTGTGGGGAGCGGCCAAACGAATATTTGGTAGTGCTGCTTCGAGAATGACACATTTAGCTGCGCGTGTCAATTTTATGAGTATGAAAAAGCCCCCACAGGTTTGTGGCCAGTGGGGGTGTAGTGAGGTCATTCCTCAAGTTTCCAGAAAACGATTCGAGCTTTCTCTGCTCGTAACCGTTTACGGATAAAAACTTCATATTCATGCTGTTCACTTGGGTTCAGCGGAAGAACAGAAATTCGCAATTGTCCGGTGTTTATTCGCCACGGTGTGGTTCTTATCCACCCAGGTATAACGAGACACCAGTTCTCTTCGGTATCTGACTCGGTCGTCAGATCTACCCATTCAGCTATGACAACTCGACCATCGGGCATTACTACCTGGTTTACGCCATTAAATAGGTGTACATACTCTTGCCTGGGTTGTCCGTATTCACCTTCTTCGCCGGGTAGTAGACCGGGGAATAGGTATTCTCTCATGTTCAGATCCAATATGCACCACGAGGGTGCGGGTTGTGTTGCCTGGGCAACGGTCAACCCTCCTTGCTGTTACGTTTGGGCTAGCCAGCGCAACAGCTCTAAATTGAATATGACATGTGTTGGCTATAGAGTCAAGGCCTGCGAACCGTATCCATTCCTGCAGATAAAAAACAACCCCACCGAACGCACGTGGCGATGGTGGGGTGTGTGGTTGCGTGCTGGTTATATCCAACGACGCACTATGCTGCAGTAGTGTGCGTACTGTTTGCCGAAGGTGTCACGCAAATAGCGTTCCTCGGAAAGGATCAGTAGGTAATGTATGAGGTAGGCAGTTGGCGCACTACTTCCAATTACCCACCAACTGTTGAAGATGAATCCAAATCCTATCGGAAGGATTGAAACCCCAAGGTAAATCGGGTTACGGCTGATGCTGAAGATTCCTGTGGTGAGGAGTTCAGTGGTTTCGTGGCCAGGGTCGCTGCGTTGGCAGTGTGCAGCGAACTGGCGTTTCGCCGTGATGATTAATGTCCATCCGGTGACAACGATGAGTGTGCCGATAACCCATCGTACGAAGGTAGACAGCCCAATGCTGCTCGGCATCATGTATTCACTTATGATCCCCAGTGACACATGCATGTACAGTATGGCATCTGAGGTCATCAACCTGCTTTTGTGTGCGGGCATGGTGAGGGTGGGGTGAGATTTATCTCATTTTATCGTTTCATAATCGCCAACGGCCCATAGAGCCGGTAGAGATTATTGGTCCAGGCCTGGCCGGTCCTTCGACCATCGTTGACCCAAGCTTTATAGAATGATGCTTCAGTGCCGAACATAGGTACACCGTGATTTACTACCAACGGATCTATGGTATGTCGACATGTTTCCTGCCAGGCACGAGATTCTTCGCTTAGGTCAGTCATAGCAACGTTCTCATGTGGGTGGGCAGCGTGTTCGAGTTCGTGCATTGCTGTGACAAGTACCGTGATAGGGAAGTGTCCTGCGCTAATGCCGAATTTGTTAAGCGCATGCTTGTGATAGTCCATTATTGTAGGTATGTATAGGGTAATACTTACCTGCACTGTACCAGTAAGTCGATTCGTCTCTCTGCCTGCTTGACCAAGAACACTTGTTGAATGCGTGTGGTAATACGGAGATGCGATTATGGCAGGATTGGTGCCGGTTATGCTTTTGATTGAATCGGTGAGTACCCTGAAGCGGTCATTAATTTCCTGAAAGGGCAGTTTCTTGTTTAGCCACTGTACCTCGATCAACTGTTTGAGGTTTTCGTCCCAAAACCGATGCATCTCTGCTTCGGTGTAGGGGACGGCGTTGGTTGCTGGTGCTGCTGGCGGTACACGCGCCGGCTGTTCAGTGGTGACCTGCTGTTTTGGGGCAGTCAGCACGATCGCACCGAGCATAAAAAGTGCCAAGGCGGTGAGGATGATGTGGCGAGGTTCAATACTCGATGATTTTTTGGGTTTCAAGGTTCTCCTTTGGTTGGTTTTTGCCTCGCGCACTATACTATAAAATAAGTAGTTTGTCTATAGTTATTTGTGCGGCAGGAGGTTGCTAGGTGTGAAAGTATGAAATAAAAAACAGGCGCACCTACTGGAGGCACGCCGTTTGATGTACTAATACCGTCGTCCTATTAAGGACGGGGAATCACCGGACCCAGTTCCTTGGTATTGTGGGAACTGTCGCAGGGTGACGGGGTTGTCGCATGACTAGCCTTGACCTCTTCCTGTGACAGCACAGGGATCTGTTCGCCGACGCATTCCCGAATGTCGAAGTCGGAGGTTTTGTGTGGCTGACCACTCGATGCCACCAGTCCTTTGGGTTGGATGCAGATATGGAGGCATCCGTTGATGTGCTGTGCAAGTTCGATGGCCATGCCGGTAAAAGCGGTCAATTTGTGTTTCACCTCGGTGCCGAGAATGTTGGTCGGCACGTCGATTTCTTCAAAGTCCACGTCCGAATGTGCAAGGCGCTTTGCGCCCAACAGGATCTTCTTGGCGGGCTGACCTTCGGAGTTGAGTGCGTTGGGTTGCAGGAGGTAAGTGACATGATGGTCCATATCGACGAACCAGTGAGTCAGTGTCCCCTTGATTGCAGTAGCCCGGTCAGCATACACTTTGCCGAGCGTGAGTAATCTCATTTTCATCGTCTTTTTTGTGCTCAGTAGCCGTCATTGGCTACATCTCTTAAGCGTGAGTGCGCCTAAAAGATGGAGCCAATAGATGGTGCGCCTCGCTGCGCTGCCGTAACGAAGCACAAAAATTCCTGAACTAAAATAACACGTATATGCGTGGTGTGTCAATGGTAGTAAAATGCAGAGAAAGAAAAAACCACCAGCTGATGACATTAAAGTCATGAACTGGTGGCTTGTGCATTTTGATGTGCATCCGGATTAAGTCTTCTCGGCGTGCTTGGGAATGAGCTTAAAATCGGTGACAATTTCGTCGGCGAGGCCCATCTGCAAGGCCTGTTGTGCAGTCATGAAGTAGCTATGGGTTTCACCATGCCTAAACATAGCAAAGATGTTCTCTGCTGGTAGGCCGGTACGACGCATATAGAGGTTTAAACGCGCCGCAGCAATGTGTCGCATGTCATCGGCAACAGTTTTGAGGTATTCAGTGATACGATTTTCATCGTCACACACCAGCGTCGGGCGGTGCCGAATGAAATGCACCAGTACGCGAGCGGATGGTCTCAGCATACGTCGGCGGCACATTTGCAGTAGATCGACAGCCATTGAGGCACAGTCACTGATCGCAATTCCGTCGACGGGAGAATTGATAGACTGGATAAGGTCTCCAAGTTGTTGAGTGGGGAATACTGCGCCACCACAACTGTCGATGATGAGAGTGATTGGTTCGTTGTTCTTGCATTCGAGAGAGAGAAGTGATTCTGCGACTGCTCGAATTGAGTTCTCGGTAAGTTCCCCAGAAATGGAGATGCGCCGATTTGAAAGTAGACGCTCTTTGATCGTGTCTGATTGCGTCGGTTCTTTTTTGTCGTCTTCTGGCATAAGTCAGTGTGCTCGATGTTTTCCCGATGTTCCGGCTATGATGGTGACATGAAATAAACAGTATGTCAATATTTGTATTGGACAGGGTTAAATCTATGTAAAAAAAACCCTATCACCAGTGTGGCGATAGGGGTTTTGCGGTCTGGACGACTAATGATCCAGGACCATTGCGAGACGTTGGTGGCAAACGTCAAGGGATCCAAATAACACGCGATTTCGAACAAACTCGATGAGTGCTTTTGTCTCCTCGCGAGTACGCAGTGAGTAATCGGTAATGTCTACGCGCTTCATGTGTTGATCGATTGCTGTGCGCAGCTCACCTGTTGCAGCCCATGCGCCGGGCAGGTACCAGGTTTCCCAGAATTTTCCGTCATCGCCCCGCCGAGAACGCATGCATTCGAAGCCGTAACTCGTAAGGCGCGCAACATTTTGTCTGAATGCTTCGGGGGTGTAGTTGTACCCGCACAGATGTTTGACCATGAATGACGGTGATTCATTTCTCGCCTCAGGTTCAAAAACAAGCTCCTTCATTTCCAGTTGGACACATCCGCTCGCTCTAAGCGGACGCCAAAAGGGAAGCATGTCTTCATCTGCAGCCGGCTCGGGTAGAGCCTCTCGGGCGGAAACGAATGTAATTTGCCCGCCGATGACACTCATCCAGTATTGGCCAGTTGTAACACCCTGCATGTGGTCGGTTTTGTCTTTAGGAATACCGGAAAACGTAATCTCGGTTGTTCCGTCTGGTTCTGTGCGTCCGAATTTTGATACTCGTATTGACATATGCTTTACAGGTTACGATGCGTTTTGGTTGTCAGTACCCGCCATCATTTCCTTCCACTCCTTCATAATTCGCTCCGTGATATTTTGAACCGTTCGGAACAATTCAGGGGCGACCGGGTGCTCGCTGTGGTTGGAAACGGTGATCGTGCGTGAAGCAGGTTGCGCTAAGTTCTCACCGCTCTTGTCGATCGGAGGGTAAATCTGTTCAACGGTCGACGTGACGCATTGTTCGACACCTTCAAGAAAGCCAGCCTCGCCACCTCTTCTGACCCAGTAGATCGTTTGCGTGATATTGGCTTCGCGAAAGTAGACTTCGGCAAGCGGCCGCCCATCAAAGAAGGACAGCTCTATTGAGATGTCCGTAGCTAATTGTGGTGTGCTCATTCGAGCTACTGTATACCACGAAAATGGGGTGGTGTAAACAACCATTTACAATACTCAAGGGACTCCGAACGATTACTGTGCCTTCTCAACCGCCTTCTTGAAATTATTTAAAATAGTCTGCCAGCCGTTCTTTTGTAGTTCTTCACTGTTCTCGGTTTCGGGGTCAAAAAGTTCAGTCACTTTGGTCTGCCCGTCGCTGAGCGCTTCAAAAGTCACAGTACAGGTGCGTGCGTTCGCATCGTTGATGTCGTTCGACATAATGTAACGAATAGTCTCGAACTCTTTGACGTCCAGGTAGGTGCCGCCAAAATCGAAGTTGTAGCTTTTGTCTTTTGCTGCCATTCGAGTGACGAATTTCCCGCCGACTACCAGATTATTTTCGGCGAAGGGGCATTCCCAGTCATCGCTCGCAAATGCCCACTGCTGGATGAGTGCCGGCTCATTCCAAAAGCGCCATACTTTTTTGACGTCTGCATTTACGATAATTTCTACGTGGATTTTGTTCATGAAACTATTTTAGCAAGAAATTCCACATCTGCCTCTTGGTGTGCGCCATCGAGCTCACGTTTGTATTTGTGGAAATAAAAAGCCCCGCACCGTTGTGGGTGAGGGGTTGAGGTGGAATGTGTCTCGTGTTGCGGCGCGCGTACATTCAAGCAACGGCGGTAATGTAGCCGAGTTCTGAATGATCGATGTAGTCTTCCCAGAATGATTCGCCGTACTGCTGTAGGCCTTCGGGCGAGATCTCAGGCTTGTGCCAACGAATATCTCTGAATCCGGCATCTTGCAGGGCGTACTGGAGTGTTGTTTGTGTGTAGTAATACGCCCACAGCGAGCACGGGACTGAACCATGCTCACTGTAAAGATCGTTCCGGATAAATGCGCCATCGGTGTGTGGTGAGCCACCGCACCAAAATTTTACAGCCCCGATAGCTTTGCGGCGATCGAATTTGATGGTGCGGGACGCGTCAGGCATGTCGACCACGAACACGGCATGACCGCCGGCTACACAGCTTTGAAAGACATTGCGAACAAATTCACGAAGTTCTTCCGTGCTGCGTGCGTAGTTTGCAACAAAAGGTGCAGCCACAGTGTCCGCTGTGGGGAGTTCGTCGGCGAAGATATTGCCGTTGCGAAATTCCGTATTTGGCGCAGCATTTGCTCGTGCAGCGCGGAGTTGTTCTTCAGAAGTATCGATGCCGATTACTCGGCGAGCACCACGTGCTGCAATTGCGTTGGTAAAAAATCCGCTGCCGCATCCGAGGTCAATGACAGATTTTCCATTCACAGATCCAATGAGTCGTAGGACAGTCGGAAGAATGGAAAAGCGTTTATCGGGCTTTCCGTCCGTTTGTTGGTAGTTGCTAGTGATTGTATCGAAATCGTTTGCAGGCTTCATGAGCCATCCTTTCATTTGTGCGTTAACTGCAAAGCATAGTACAAGTTTTGTCAATTAAAGCAAATGAGGAAGGCAGGCGCTGGGGTAGGTGGTCTACTTCACCGCCGCACACTCAATCAACCACTCAATACCATACTTGTCTCTGAACATGCCGACGTACGTGCCCCATGGACTGTTGCCCATTGGTCCTTCGACTTCGCCGCCAGCTGAAAGTCCGGCAAAGAGTCGCTCGGCTTCGGCTTTGCTCTCTGTGGTTACTAAAATCTTGCTTCTGTTTTCGCGTTCGTTCACGCGACCCATGACTTCTGGAACATCGTTTGCGATGAGCACAGTGCCATTGCCGATCGGCAAGCCAATGCGCATGATTTTGTTCGCCTCACTTTCCGGGACAGGGAATTCGGCGTTCGCAATGTCTTTGAAACGTGTGATATGTGTGAACTCGCCGCCAAAAACTGACTTATAAAATGTGAATGCTTCCTCGGCATTGCCGTTGAAGTTGATCCATGGGTGAAGTGTGTTCATGAGGTAAGGGTAGCAGATGTGTGGTGATTTACAAAAGAAAACCGCCCGAAGGAGATTTTCCTTTAGGCGGCGCTACCGATTGTGTATGTTGTTACGTGTATGCCGTAAATCCGTCCGGCAGCACGACATTTTCAGGCCTGATTTGCTTTTTCTCCAAGAACTCGATTAGTTCTTTAAGGGTTGTGTTTCTGTTGAAGTGTCGGTGGCTAATGCCGATCAGTTTCTTGCCATTCGTTGAGCCGGTCGACATTTTGGTGAGATAGAACTTGGCTTCTTCTGGCATATAAATGTTTGTTGAATCTGGTAAAAGTATAGCATGTTTATATGCTATTGTCAATAGTGCGTAATTGAACTCTTTCCTTGCAGCCGCGGTACTAGTCCAAAAAGGACCTTAAATCTTGAAATATCTTGAAATATAAAGATTTTATCAGTATTTTCACGGTTCAGATTGACAAGGTCGTGAAAGTCGCGCTTTTAGAAGTACTATGGTAAGTATAGAAAATTTTCAATTAAATACCGCTGACCATTGCTTGCCAGCGTCGCTCTGAAATCAGAAAATCGGTTATCCCTTTGCCGATTCCCGAAGGATACTTTGATATTCCTTGTCGGTGGCCAGTTTTCTAGGGTCGGCGCGATCTAAGAATACGGTGCCGTCGAGGTGATCGAGTTCGTGTTGAAATACACGAGCAACGAAGCCGACACATTCAATTTCTTCCGGTCTACCAAATCGATTGGTGAATGAGGTGGTCAATGACCTGTGTCGCGAGACGATTCCGCGTATGCTGGGAAAATTCAAGCGACCCTTCCTGCCGTCTACCTGTTCGAGTAAAAATGACTAGATCACTACTTCTTAGTTGTTATCATACATATCGGTTCTACAATTCTGACTACATGGCAGCCCAAACTTAAGAGTATTTATGGTTTTTTCAACTAGTGGTCTGGTTGCCTCAAAGTCTAAAACCCCATTTCTGTATTCTACGAGATATACAAAGCCGTTTCTAAAAAATACATGCGATTCATTTTGCTGTGTCGAGTATGTTCTACCACCATTGCTCGTGCGGAGTCGTTTGTACGATAATTTGTATGCCGGCTGGCCAAGAAAGGTAACCTTCGCACTTTTAATTTCGCCAGAGACATCGGCTTTGACCTTCGGTAAGCTTTCAATAATGTCTCTTGTATATACATCGAGATCGGTTGTGTACGGAGTAAGATTGGCTGTAATTACAATTGCTGGTTTAACACCGTCATTACTGTATGGAGCCCAAATAAACTCTGATTGCTCTACACGTTCAAATGTCCAATGCTCGGGATATTGAATCGAGTAACCCTCTCCTAGGATCGCTAGACCATTCATTTTTGCTAATGTTGGATTGAGGTCGCTTCTCTTATTGAGTGGCACCCAAGCATAATATTCGAATCCACCTGAGTCATCTAAAAGAAGTCGAAGAGTTGACTCCATTATTTCTGAATGAGTTCTGCCATTTTTCTTTGACTGTGCTTGGATGTTTTTCTCGATTTCGGCATCTAGTGATTTAAAAGTGTGCGATGGATCTACATACCAGCTGCCATTCTCATTCACAAAGCGAACGGAAAGCACATTTTTACCATCATAGGTAACAACAGCACTAGCTGTTGAGGGGTCGATTGGTGTAATGGTCGTGCTTACCTTGTTTGGATCAATCTTATTGATATCAACTGAAGAGCTCAAAGTTAACAATTTGGCAATCAGATCATTCTCCTGAATTGTGGTAGTTGTTGATGTGGCAACGAGTCGTATGATAACGACTGAAAGCGCAGTAGAAAAACCTTTTGAAACAACATCTTCTTTTGGGGCAGTCTTTGAAAGAGTGAGTATTGTATTGAAATATTCTTTAGCTTGGGGTGAAACAAGGCGCTCAATATCCGTGGAATTTTTTGATTTAAGCAAACCAATGAGGCCCACAAGTTTGGCTCTGATCTCTGTTACATCAGTAGCCTTAGAAAAAGAACCTGTTTGTGTTTGAGAGTCTGATTTCTTCAAGTCCTGCGCAGTTGCAGGCACTGGTTTTGAGCTACTTTGAGTCTTGGTTATGCGCACAGGTTCCTGAGAAGGTGGTTTTACGCTTATCGTTGTAGTGGTTGTTGGTGTGTCAGAAGAAGTCTTGCTCGTAACGCGAATCACTGTCGATGTTGAATTTGAGATGGTCTGCTTTTGGAAAATTGACCATGTAAAAGGGTTCCACCAGGCAGCTGACACCTGCATTGGGAGAATTACAAAAGAAAGGACTGCGGTAGCAATTAGTATTTTGATTATTTTCATATAGGCAGATGCTACATCATTTTATGTGAAAGTTCAACAAAATATAGCTTAAGTCAAGTTTTCGGTCCTCGATGGATTCTTGCCCTACAGGCGCTGTACAGGTTTCATATCTCGATTCGCCCGGAAAGTTTGATGTGGTATTTGATTAAATTTAATTTTTTGATTAAGGTTCTGTTTAGGGTCGAGTCAATCGACACAGGCACAGCGCTGCCTTAAAGCGTGATCTAGAACCTTAAAAAAATAATTGCCATGAAGCCAATCGTTCCACTGCCAGGAGAAGATCTTCTGGAACTTGGGAAACGCTGTAATGCTGTATATGTGTGTCCGAAAGTCGATTCTGAGCGCAAAGGACCTCTGGTCGCTTATGCGGGAAAAGATAGCCAAGGACGAAACCTCGTCGGAGACATCTACTTTAACTTTCGACGTATCGAAGTTCATCCGAAAGCTGTCGAGGCCTTCGCTGAAGCAGCTTGTCAGAAACTCCGTGATAAAGGTCTCATTAATTCGTTCGATACTGTCTGTGGAATTCCGCAAGGCGGCCGGACGTTCGGTCAGATGCTCGCGCTCGTCGCAGGCAAGCGGTTCGCGTATGCGGACAAGAAACCGAAACCGACTGAAGCGGGTAAAAAGCAGGAATACTCCTGGGATCTCTCGCAATTCGATTTCGACCAGGGTGAACGTGTCGCGATCGCGGAAGACGTGTACAACAACTTCCAGAATACTGACAACACCCTGGCCGAGATCGCCGTCACCGGCGCGAGTACTGTGCTCCTTGTTGGGGTGTTGAATCGCTCTCCGGTTTACGACATGACCTACAAGGGTCTGCCGGTTATCGCTTCCCTCCGTGAAGTGTATCCGGAATTCGAACAGGGAGATCCTGCGGTTGCGGATGACATTGCTGCCGGCCGGCTTGAACTAGAAGTAAAGAGAAACTGGTCACGTCTCGTGGCGGCTATGCAACAGTAACCCTCAAAAAAACAAAAGGGAGACAGCGCATGCAAAAGATATTGACGCCAGCGGAACGATTAATCGTGGCTGCCGACTTCAAACCAAAGGATACGCGTCCGTATGTTCCGACAAATGGGCAAAAAGATCATTGGCGTAATGAGGTCAAAAGCCAGGTCTTGGCATTGGCCGACAGCCTCAAAGGAACCGGAGTCTATCTCAAGGTGAACTCCGCTCTGCGAGCCTGCGGTTACGACCTGATCGGCGAAATCCAGTCGCGCGGTTTGCGAGTTTTCGCTGATCTTAAGTTGATCGACATCAGCGAGACGTTGTCCACGGACGGCGCTCTCATCCGCGAAGCGAAGCCTGAGCTACTCACCACGATGTGTGTCGCCGGCCTCACCGCCATGCAGGCTCTCAAGGCCGAATTGCCAGACACGGAAGTGCTCGGCGTGACGGTTCTAACGAGTCTCAAAGATGCCGACACCCAGGCGATGTTCACATGTTCGACTGAAGAAGCCGTCATGCGGTTCGCTCAGGTTGCGGCAGACGCCAAGATCGACGGACTCATCTCGTCACCCAAAGAAGCAGAAGTGCTTCGGGCGAAGTTCGGGGTGATTCTGTCACTCAACACACCGGCCATCCGGCCGACGTGGGCGATCGTTCCTGGCGATGATCAGAATCCCGAACGGATCATGACCCCTGCAAAGGCTATCAAGGCTGGTGCGGATCGTGTTGTGGTCGGACGTCCGATCGTGAAGGCTGAAAAGCCCTACGACGCGGTCATGCGGACCATCGAGGAAATCACTAAGGCTACGACGTAACCAACATCGGAAGTCCCGAATCATCAACAGCCCCGTACTTAATCAGTGCGCGGGCTGTTTTACTGCTCCGGGAGAATGCTTCTCGCCCTACAGGCGCGGTACAGGTTTCATATCTCGCTTCGCCCGGGGCGGGGAGAAGGATTCGGTCACGGATAATTTCCTCGCCGTCACTCGGAAATTTCCCCGACCCGGGCTCGCTTTTGGCTTTAGCAAAAGCCAAACCTCGCTATGCTCGGTGCGCTCCGCCTTTCTCATCCTTCTCGATTCAGGTAAACGAAAAAACGCCCATGAAGGACGTTTTTTCGTTTACTGCTCCGCATGCTCAACGAGGTAAGAACATATGCAATGGTATCAAACTAGAGATTTTTAATACACCCAGAAGCCGATTTTACGCAGAGTTAGCCACGTTAATGGGAACGCCAGAGCGTGGATCAGGTACGGTTGAACCCACTAAAAGGTTCTGATTTCTCCTTTAAATAACCAATCTGGAATTTCAATTGATTTGGCGGCGGGGTGGTTAGCTAAAATCAATCGCAAGGTTCTTATTGCCTGATACGCCTTTTTCATCAACCTCTTCTGGTCCTCAAAGAACTTTATATTCCATTCGTTGTTAAAAATGGCGTGGGCGGGCTTGGAACGTAGTCCACGTATTTCTCTAAATATCGTAAACATCTCGTTCATTGGATCTTGATTTGCTGGCCTAAAAAACTTATTAATCCAAATCTCCAATTTTCTAATTGAACCTATTTTACTGAGTATTTCATCATTCCGTAAATCTACCTGACCAATTTGTCCATCGAAGAAGTTGTCGTCTAAGTTGTCGGACATCATGCGGTCCAGGGTTAAACAAAATAACTCATATTCACGCAGTGTCGGGAGAATCAAGAACCCGAAATTTTCTGGTTTTTTGTCCCACTCAAAAATATCCTTAACCAGTGACACATTTTTAATTTTGCTAGACATATCTCTAAGAACCTCAAGCTCCTTGAGAAAGGCGGAAAAAATGGATTCGCGTTCATAAAAATGCCCCAAAATTGATTTTCTGAAATCTGGATGCAAACGATATTTATAATAATTACCGAGCATTTTTGCATTCCATATTTGCTGATGTTCGGGTGTTAGTTTTGCCAGATCTGTCAGCAATACGGCAACTGAGCGGATTCCGCCGTCACCAAAACCAAATCCAAAATGTTCAATAAAAATTCGATCAGATTGATTAAGTGACTCCTCGTTCACGTAGCTTATCGAACCGGTGATATCATCGGTTCGATAAGTATAGCGGGGGTCGTTTCTGTAAATAGCAAGCACTCCGAGCTCAAAGAAGTAGGGACGTAGTTGCCACTCTCCCATTGCAAGGCGCAAAGTAAAAGGTTTGGATGAGTACTGTGTCCAGTTAACTACAGTTTTTAGATGTTCAGGGGTAGGGTAAAAACAACATCCAATGCTCACAACGAATAACCTAATTTTACGATCCCCAACAGTCACTGTTTTCGCACCTTCCTCAGCTGATTTAATATGCGAGTCAATTTCTAAACTTTCCAATTTGGATATTTGTTTATCGATCGTTGGTGCAGGAAATGGTTTTATGTGTGGATTCGGTATGTCTCCCTCATAGATCAGGTCTATTTTCTTTTTTCTGATAAGTTCTACGATATTCTCTTTAAATTTACCTTCATTGAGATCAGAAAACTGATACAGATCTTCTAAAGAAATACCATTAAAATCTCTTGAAGTAAGGTAAAAATTAGTTACCTTGTTTAAAATTTTTGTATCGATTGTTTCCATGTAATTCCAGTGAGGTTTGTTGATTCAAGTATATTTGTCGTGTCAACAAAAGTAAAGTATAATCTAGTGACGGGAAAGCTATGAAAAACGAACCCCAAACATACTACACGCCTACGGAATTGGCCGAGTTGCTGTCGGTCAATGTTATGACCATTTACCGATACATTAAGGCCGGCCGGCTTGTCGCTCATAAGATCGGCAAGGAGTACCGGATTGATCGCACTGAGTTTGAGAGGTTTATGGCCAAGACCAAGACAAAATAATTTTATGAACGAAGCATATTCACGAATCATTATCGACAAGAAGCTCCGGGAAGCCGGATGGGACATTGAGAACTCCTCTCAAGTTATTTTCGAAGACCACGGAGATGCCGGCCGAGCTGACTACGTGCTCAAGGATACTTCCGGACATGCTATTGCCCTCATTGAAGCGAAGCGTCCTGACATTGATCCGTACAGTGCGAAAAAACAGGCGTACGATTATATTCAATCACAGTATCCAAAAGTCCGGTTTATTTATCTCGCCAACGACAAGCTGGTTTACCTATGGGATCTCGACGGCGGAGGTGATGCTATTGTTGTACCGGCATTTTTCTCGCAAGAAGACCTGATGCGTCGCCAGAGCTCGCGTGCAATGAATCTCGCTAAGAAGTTTAGCGAGGATCCGGTCACAGAGAGTTATTTCAGTGACGTCACGGACAATGTCACACTCCGTCAGTATCAAATCGATGCTTGGAACGCTATTGCTGAAAACTATGACATGGGTAAACACGCATTTCTCTTGGAGATGGCCACAGGGACCGGCAAAACTGTGTTGGCCTCACTGATAATCTCGCGCTTTTTGCGTTCCAATAACGCACAGAACGTCCTCTTTTTGGTGGATCGTAAATCGCTCGCAATTCAAACAAAGAACACATTTGAGAGATTACTTCGCGGTGTTTCGTCTGTGGGTACTTACTGGGGATCAAACAGGAAAAATCTCGTCGGTTCAAATGTTGTCGTTGCAACCATTCAGTCGCTTACACTTCATGGCGCGCGCGATTTTTCCCCGGGATACTTCGACCTCATCATCCATGACGAGGCGCATCGTAGCATTTACTCTCCCGAAGCACGTGCGGCAGTTGATCACTTTGTTGGTGCAACTAAGATCGGTCTTACCGCCACACCTCGTGATTTCTTGAAGAACATCGACATAGATAAGCTCGCAGAAAAGGATCCACGTAAACTTGAGCGCCGAGTGCAACGCGACACGTATCGTTATTTCGGTTGTGATGATGGAGTGGCTACCTTCCGCTACACGATTCAGGACGGTGTTGCTGCGAAGTTCCTCATACCTCCGAAGTATCACAAGATGAATACTTCGATCACACAGCAAGCACTCTCCGAGGAGGGCATCACTGAACTTAACGATGTAGAACTTGAGGAGGGTGAGAGCATTAAGATCCGAGACCTCGAGAAAAAAGTGCACTTTCCAGTTCGCAACCGTCGCATGATGGAGGAGTTTCTCGAACACGCACTGCGCACGCCGGACGGAGAAATTGGTAAGACACTTATTTTTGCTGTTTCCCAGGATCATGCGCTCGCTCTTGAGAAGATCCTTAATGAGCTCAAACCTGAATACGGTGGTCGTTTTGCAATGACCATCACATCACGTATTCCTGCTGCCCACGACATTGCAAAGGACTTCGCAAAAGACACTAACAAACTTCCGCGCATCGGTGTGACAGTGGATATGCTTGCTACAGGTTTTGACTGTCCTGAGATACTAAACATCCTGCTTGCGCGTCCGATTTTTGATCCAATCACATACCAACAAATCAAGGGACGAGGTACGCGTCTCTGTCCGGAAATCGGAAAGAAGGAGTTTGTAGTTTTCGATTTTTGTGGCGTCGTTGCCTACTTTGACGAAAAGTACGACTGGGAAGCCCCCGCAAAATTGGCCCGTGAGGGAGGTTTGACCACCAGTTCGACACTTACCACGGGTTCAGAAAGTGTGGACCACGTTGAGGAAGATAAGGGGCTTTCCGGGCCTCGTGTGTCCCAAACTCCGGACGTAGTTCTGACCCGGGACGTTATTACCCTCCCTGAAGGCGATACTGTGGACCGAAATATGTACCGAGATGAGTGGACTAAGGCGGTTCAAACTTTCATGAGTAAAAAGACCGACATGGTATCTGGAGCACTTGAGGATCCGGACAAAGTCGAGGAACTTATCGAAGAAATTAACTCAACACTCCTCAACAAACCAAAACTTTATTTCAACGAAGAAAACCTACAGGTCTCACACCGTATCGTTGCCGGTGTTCGTGAGTTCTTTCTATCCGCTCTCGGCAAAGAACCACTTCCGACTCGAGACGAGCAACTGACTTCGTTCAAGGAGGCATTGGTAAATAAGTTTGCACAATCCGATAAACCAGAAAGTTCGTTCAAGCGCGCGGTTATGGTGGAGTTTATTGCTGATCAGGCGATCACAAATGATAAGTTCCGAACGACGGTCCAGGCAAATCCGACACTCGACTTCTTGCGTTGGGATGAATTCGCGCAAGCATACTCTGTGTCTGAGTGGCTGGATATTTTCTCAAAAGAAGAGCTTACTGAGCTTGTGTCGGATATTTCAAACGCGAAGATACTAGCGCTATAAAACTATGGATACGATTTCACTATACAAACACAGGATTGATGCGTTGATGGATATCCTCTTCGGAGCAGGAGTATCTAACCCGCAGACGATCATTGAGCAGTTGAACTATCTGCTCTTTCTTCGCGCACTTTCAATCAAAGACGATGAAGCAGAATTACTCGGAATCACAGACGAGAGCGAGAAGATCTTCTCCGGCGAGCTTGCAAAGTACCGATGGCAGAATCTACTCGCGCTTAATGCCGAAGACCTTTTCAAAACATTAGAGGCATCATTCGATGTACTCCAGAAGAAATCAAAAAACCCCACCGTTAAACTTCTTTTCCGTAATGCTCATATCAAGATCTTCGACAAACCAACTCTACGTCGCATCCTCCATGAGATCGAGACGTTCTCAAAGGAACTCGATGCGATTGCTCACGAAGGAAATAAAGATGTATTCGGTGACATGTACGAGTACTTGCTTTCGAAGCTCTCCTCGGCCGGTACAAACGGCCAGTTTCGTACACCCCGTCACATCATCGACTTCATGGTTAAAGTTGTTGATCCAAAGAAGAACGAAACGATACTCGACCCTGCGTGTGGCACAGCCGGTTTCCTTGTTGCCGCTTATCGTTATATTGCCGGTGAATACACCAGTGACAAACTAAAGAAAGCTGGCAGTCCTCGGGCAATGGATAAACTATCTGCGGATGAGAAAAACTTCCTGTTCAATCACATGTTTACCGGCTTCGATAGCGATGAGGATATGATCAAGTTTGGAATGATGAACCTGCACCTTCATGGACTTACAAAATCACGACTGGCACGCCAAAACTCCTTGACCGATACGAGTGGAATGAAAGACAAGTTTGATGTCATTCTCGCTAATCCACCTTTCGCTGGAAAAATCGACGAGGAAAGTGTATCAGAAGACCTTCGCATGGGAACTAAAGCCACAGAGCTTCTATTCCTGCGCTTTATGATGGACCGCCTTTCCTTAAAAGGTAAACTCGCAGTGATCGTTCCAGAGGGTGTTGTTTTCAACGCATCGAAAGCACATGCAAAAATTAGGCAGATGCTGATTGAGAAAGGTCTATGGGCAGTCGTGTCATTGCCATCCGGTGTTTTTAATCCATACGCAGGAGTTAAAACCAGCTTGCTTTTTCTTGATAAGGAAATTGCTAAAACAAGAAAGGAGTTGCTATTCATAAAAATCGAAAATGATGGTTTTGACCTAGGGGCTCAGCGTAAACCTATCGATAAAAATGATCTGCCTGAAGTATTGGGTTTACTTAATGTATGGAAATCAGGAAAAGAAGTAAACAATGAATTGGTTGTATGTGTAGACAAAATTAGAATTACAGAGAGTGCAGATCTTAGTTTTAATGCTGATCGATATCGCATAGCGGTCGATCATTCTAAAAATAAGTGGCCAGTAGTAAAACTTGGAGATGTCTGTGAGCTTCAGAGAGGTGTGGTTTATTCAAAAAATGACGAAGTATCAAAGGATGGTTACAAGATACTTCGTGCAAATAATATCTCGATAGAAGACAATCTGGTTCTTGAAGATGTTAAACTTATTTCAAAAAAGCTGAAGTTAAAGGACAGCCAGAAATTGAGAGCTGGAGACATTTTCATATGTTTAGCCAGTGGTAGTAAAGCCCATGTGGGAAAAGTTGCATACATATGCGATGATACCGATTTTTATTTCGGGGGGTTCATGGGTGCAGTAAGGAGGACTAACGAAAACATCGATTCCAAGTTTCTTTTTTACCTATTAAAAGATCAGCGCTTCAACGACTTTCTCGGGCGAGAGATAAGTGGTGCAAACATAAACAACCTTAATTTCGGTATTCTCTCTAGATTTGAGATCCCACTTCCTCCAATTGAAGTTCAGAAACAGATTGCCATTGAACTTAACACTTATCAAAAAGTTATCGACGGAGCTAAGCAAGTGACAGAAAACTGGAAGCCAAAAATCGAAGTTGATCCATCATGGAAAAAAGTTAAGTTAGGCGACGTTTGCGAAACTTCATCGGGTGGCACACCTCTCAAGTCCAAACCTGAATACTACAAGGACGGAACTATCCCGTGGCTAAGAAGCGGTGAGGTCGCTCAGGGTTTTGTTACAAAGTCTGAACTTTTTATCACCGATAAGGGTTTAAAAAACTCCTCTGCAAAACTTTTCCCAGTGGACACCGTTTTGGTCGCTATGTACGGAGCAACCGCTGGACAAGTTGGTATATTAAAGTTTGAGAGTTCTACAAATCAAGCAGTTTGTGGCGTTTTGCCAAATGATAAGTTTGTCCCCGATTTCCTGTTCCAAGCGCTTAGAGATCAGAAAGAAAAAATGATTAGCTTAGCAGGTGGTGGTGCACAACCAAACATCTCGCAGGGAATTGTTAGGGATCTTGAGGTACCTCTTCCGTCGCTCGAAGTTCAAAGACAAATTGTGGATCGGCTTCAGGCTGAGCGTGTTTCGATAGAAGCGGCGACAAAACTTATCCCTATGTTTGAGCAAAAAATTAAGGACCGGCTGGCGAAGCTCTGGGATTGACCTCCCCAGACAGAACGGGTCCGGTCAAAAAACGATAAAAGTCATTGGGGGAAAAGAGTAAAACTCAGAGCCCTTTTTTCTTCAAAAAACGTTTATTATCAATACTTTTTTGAAAACTGCCTCTGGAGTTTTACACCATAAAACACGTCGACTTTTATAGGATAAAACACGTGATCTGAGCATCTCCTGCCGTATCAGAGATTAGGGTTATGTGTGTGACCTAGAACAAACCACAGCGCCAGTAATGTGGATGGTACAAAAGTTGCAAAGGTAAAAGTGTAAAGTTCGGGCACTAATATATTTAAAAATGGCTTAAAATCAATGTATTTTGAAAGTGACTTCCGAACTTTCCACCATAAAGAGGGCTTACTTTTGTACCATAAAACACATAATATCGGCACCGATGTGCAAAAGCACCTATCCTGTAAAAGTCGGAAAAGTAAAAGGGTATACTTCGCAACCCCATTCATCAAAAAACCTTTTATTATCAACGTGTTTTTGAAGCAGCTTCCGAAGTGTACACCATAAGGCATACCGACTTTTACAGGATAAAAACGGCATTTTACGAAGTTTGTTGGGTTGCCGGCTTCGGTGCATCGGTAGCTACCGCCCAAACTAAGGCGACGACCCACCCAATCAGTGTCCAACCGAGGAATAGATTAAGTACGAAAATCGCTACTGAGTTTGTACGTTTTCGAATAATCGCGATCGTCGTTGGAAGTAAATAACCTACCGTGCCCACACCGAGCAACACGGCCAAAATCACACGTATTGTTTTCATAATTCTAGCGGGTTTTTAATCGACGGAGTGAGCCCAAATAATCAAAGGGCTCCTGGCCATCGCGATCCGACCTTTCGGCCGAACCCATACCCGTTTCCGGATATGACCCGCTAGAGTGACTCTGACCAGGAGTCCTTTGATCTCTAGCGGGTATTTAGCGCCATGCCTGCTGGAGTGAACCAACAGGTTTAGGCAATGTGACTAACGTCATAAATTATTGCATTTTTTGTCCAAATTTGGAAGGGATTCCTATTGATGTAATCCAATTAAAAATGTAAACTAAAGTAAAGTATGAAGGACAACAAGAAACTCAATCCTGTTTTTGCAGAAACTGTAAGGTGGGTTCTCGAAGAAATACAGAAACAGCAATATGCAACGCCAACAGATAGGGACGTTTATTTTTCCTGTATAAAACCGAAAACGGGACCGACTTCAGACGATCAAAGGAGAGCCATTCGCTACCTCGAACAGCAAGGTGCACTCAAGATCAAAAAAGAAAAGTTTCCAATGGATATGATGGCTATCTCAGCCGACATGCTCGATGTTGAACCTCAAGGGTTTGACCTTGAAGTTATCCAACCACAATTCGGACATCTATTGGATGGTAATAATAGGCAACCGCATTTTGAGGGATTCGATTCCGATAGAGGTACTTTACATTTTGCTGGGTTAAAAATAGCAATAACCGCAAGTGCTAAGGAGTCGTATGGAAAACAACTCATAAGCACGCTACAAAAAGAACCGGGTCAGTGGTGGTTTGAAGATCAGATTCTAGATGACTGGGGTTACTCCGATGAAGAACAAAAAAGGTTATCGAAAAATCGTATATATTTTGTTGCGCGCCAGATAAACCAAGTAGTTGAGAGAAAGACACAGATATCTGATTTCCTTGAATATACAACCGAGAAATTTCGCATCAATCCAATGTATTTGAAAAGTTGATCAACTTGTTTCAACTCTAATCAACGGGGCTTTTTCTAATCTGATGTTAAGCATCGGATTTTTTGTTATGGAGCTCAAAAAAAGCACAACCGAAAAGTTAAAAACAATCGTAGAAAAGGACTACGGTGTTTTGCTGTCGGACGAACAAGCGAATGAACTTGGAGTGATTCTCCTACGACTTACTCGCGTTGGTGTTACTGCTCTTGCCCGAGCGGAGGACAAAAAGTTGTCCGTTCAGGCAAGAGAGGAAAACTCTCTTGAACCAAAGACCAGCACGTAGCAATACGCGCCTCTTCAAGCCCCGGGGTGAATCCTGTGCAGGGCTTGTAAAAACAAAACAGGCACAGGAGTGGCTCCGTGATCCCGCGGTGGAAGGGATGGTCGGGTATCGGCCAAGATAGCCAACGCTAATTACGTACGGCGGGAGATGGTTTCTAACGTAATTAGGTCAACCGTTGCAAAAGGCAATCGCCAAGTAGCTCGAGAATAGAAACCCATCGCTCTCCGAGAGAAAACGGATCAAGAGCATGACGCAAACCTCTTGGGCAAACGCCGTGGGGGTAAGGGGGTTGTGACAGTTGGATCAGGTATCAGCAGTTACGGACTAGATATGTTCCGTGTTCTCGGTAATGTGTGTGGTTAACAGAGTTTGTTTATTAACAATTTAAAACAAAACATCATGGAAACAAATAAAACGAAGGTAATTGAGCAAGTATCGAGACAACCAAGCATTGAGGAAGTCATTGGATTGACTATGAGACAACAGGAAAGAAAGTGTCACTCTGAAAATACGAGGCGAGGAATACAGGCCGCCAAACGTCGAAGAGAGCAAGAAAAAAACAATAAATAATTTTAATCACCATGAAGACAAAAACGAAAATAAATTATCGAGCATATCCAAGGAAGTCGAGCGAAGCAGAAGATAAACAAGCTCTGTCGATAGAATCACAGATCGACGAGTTAAGAAAACTTGCAAAAAGTAAGGACATAGATTTACGAGATGAAGACATCATGCCAGAATCACATTCTGCAAAACAAGCATTCGCTCGGCCTGTCTTTGAGAAGTTGATCGCTGAGATAGATGCACGAAGGGTTCAAGGTGTTCTCGTGTGGCATCCTAACCGTCTCTCACGTAATGCAGTCGATGCGGCACGACTCATTCAACTCATGGATGAAGGGAAATTGGTAGAGATTGTCACACCTGGACAGACCTTCAAGAACAGTCCGTCAGATAAGTTTTTCTTCAACTTACTGACCAGTCAAGCGAAGATGGAGAATGACGCAAAGGGTATCGACGTGAAAAGAGGCCTGCGCAAAAAGAACGAGATGGGATACCCGGGAGGCATTGCGAAGCCAGGATACATGAATGACTACGGCAAAAAGGGTGACCGTAAGATCATTGTTGATCCTGAACGGTTCGGACAGGTAAAACAATTGCTCGAGATGTTCCTATCAGGTAAGTATTCAGTGCGAACATTATTAAAGCATTCCGACGAAGTAATGGGTTTGAAAACAATTCAGCGTAAAAAAGAAGGAGGAGTTGCTATCAAACTTTCTCGTCTGTACGACATGCTAAAAGATCCATTCTATGCGGGTTTCTTCTTTGGTAAGGATGAACACGGTGAGCAAGTGCGCTACGAGGTAAATGAAGCGGTACCGCGAATGATCACCGAGAGCCAATACTGGCAGATGCAGGTGATGCTCGGACGTAAAGGGCAACCCTGTCCGTCCACCAATAAGTATACGTTTCCGTACACAGGAAAAACAAAGTGCGGAACGTGTGGGGGTAGTGTAGTCGCGGAGAACAAACATCAACTAATCTGTCCGACCTGCAAACATAAGTTCGCCTACAAAAACAGAGAGGATTGTCCGGTCTGCGAAACAAAAATAAGTGAGATGAACCAAGCGACCTATCTTCATTACATCTACTATCACTGCTCAAAAAAGAAAGACATAAACTGCCCAGAGCGGAGCGTCAATCAGTCAGATATAGATAACTCACTCGCTGAGTATGCTGAAAACAATCTCGCCATGTCACAAGCGCTCAGTCAGTGGTGCATAGACAATCTCGATACACTAGCTAAGAGCGACAAGCAGAACGAATATGAGCGCAAATCAACTTGGCAGCGCCAGAAAGAAGAAAAACAAAAGGAGTACGACGAGTTGGTCCGAATGAAGATGAAAGGTCTCATTGATGACGACAACGAGTTCATGCGAATTAAAACGGGGCTTAAGACCGAGATTCAGAGGATCGACGAAGTTTTGGTAAATATGGGTGGCACGGACATGAATAGCTTGATAAAGGCCAAGGAGACATTCACCCTGATCGTTGGAATCGCTGAATCATTCCGAAACGGAACTTTCGAAGAAAAACAGGAGGTTCTCTCGGCTCTCGGTTCGAACCTTACACTAAAAAGCAAAAAACTTAGCATTAACAACAACGAACTGTTCTCGGTGATCACAAAAGGCCTTCTTGAGGCCAAGTCAGTAAACGAAGCGTTCGAACCTAGAAACAGTGAGGCAGATAAAGACGAAACCGACACTTTCGTGTCGGTTCGTCCAACTTTGCTCCGGGAGAAGGATTCGAACCTTCGACCAATCGCTTACATTTTGTCTTCTATTGCTAGAAGGATGGACTATATCATCCCCATGCCACGTGAGTGGGGTAGGGGCGAGGGGCTTCGCGCACATTCCATAATGTGAGCTACTCCAGTAAATGGATAGTCTCTACACCTTCCGAACGCCACACATGAGTGACACTCGGCTCGGCTCGGGGTTGCCCCAATGGGGGTTCTCCGAATTCACCTCGTTTTCGACTTAGCTTTCGCTAGGAAGCTGCACGACTGTACAGGCGACTGCTCTACCGCTGAGCTATCCCGGAATGATTTTGGGGAGCAAACTGGGGTGTATAATAGCAAAACATTGCATGTATATCAAATTTCGCGTTCATGCTGGGCATCATACGGAGCGAGTAGTAAAGGGCAGCGACACGGCCTACGAAGTCTGGCTGCGTGAGCCGGCTGAGCAAAACCAAGCAAACCGACGCGTGCTCGAGCTGGTCCGTGAGCTCTATCCAGCAGCGCGCAGCATTAAAATCGTGAGCGGACACCATTCACCGGGCAAAATTATTTCGGTGGAGGTTGAATAGGATAGCCCACGACCCCAAATGGGTTTATAATAATGAGGTACAAGCTTTAACACAAACGTATGAAACTTTCTATCAAAGCGACAAACACAACACTTACTCCAGCGATCACAGACTATGTCACCAAGCGTGTGCAGGGGCTCGATAAGTTTATTCCGCAGGCTGTTGCCGAAGGCAGTGCGTTTGCGACGGTTGAGGTGGGCAAGACGTCACATCACCATAACTCAGGCGACATTTTCCGCGCAGAAATTAATCTCACAATCGGTGGCAAAATGCTTCGCGCTACTGCAGACGACTCTGACCTTTACGTTGCAGTCGACAAAGCAAAGAAAGATTTAGCAGAAGAACTCCGTTCAACACGCACACGCGAGCAAAGTATTTTCCGCCGTGGCGCTCAGGCAATTAAGCGCATGCT